>ENA-OFDP01000790-OFDP01000790.1-metagenomes-genome-assembly--contig:-NODE-790-length-13482-cov-2.631712_pt1 | contig 13482 bp, 13 predicted proteins | sample MGYA00153389_OFDP01 | MGnify analysis MGYA00153389 | reverse complement strand
GCTCGCCTCGGTCGGCTGTTACGCACCCAACGGCTATGGCCTTTATGACATGGCGGGCAATGCCTGGGAACTCACCCGCAGCGCGTGGAGCCCCGACGCCGCCGTCATCAAGGGCGGATCGTGGCTCTGCGCGGATGATTACTGCATTCGTTACCGCCCGGCTGCGCGCCAGGCCGCCGACCTCGCGGCCACCCATGGCGTTGGGCTGGCCGGTCAGCGAAAACGGTCCGGCGCCAGGCTTGCCAATCTGGGCGGTGGCCAAATGCAGGTTGATCAGCGCTGCGTTTTTGGCAGTGCCGCTGCTTGACTGGTTCAGGCCCTGGCAGTACAGCGACAGTGTCGGGCGGCGCGGTCCGCCGCCGTCCAGCCCACCGAACCAGCGCGCGGCCTGCATGATGTCTTCGGCGACATCCGGGCTGCCCGTCATGTTCAACGCATGGCGGAACAGCGGATCGCTGTATTTCGTGACCAGCACCGCGAACGCCTCGCGATCACCCGCCATCACCCGCGCGATCGAGCGGGCATCGAGGTCAGCCTGTTCAGCGATGTCAGGCGGCAAGGCCTGCGCTGGCTGCGGCACATCGGCACGCTCGGCTGCTGCCGGCGGTGCGCACAACGTTCGAGTTGTCATATACGGTACATCCCATGTCAGGGGGGGGTCGACAGGTTGCTTGTGTCGTCACATGGGCCCCGAACGTTTAACGGAACAGGCTTATCGCTCCGTCTTTTCCTCCCAACCATTCGCCCGGATCCCGACCGAGTGCTCGCCCAGCTGTGGCGGTGGCCTCCTGACATTGCCACCAACACTTGACGGCACGCCGGTGAGTGGCGACGCAGCGGTCTCGTTCAACGCCTCCAGCACGCTCCGGATTCGGCCCACTGGCACGCCCACCGCCTGGAGTCGGGAGTGCCACACATCCGCGCCACTCGCGAGCAGCTGCGTCTGCAGCGCAGCGACGCAGTCGCCGCGGTGCGTGACGCGGCCGGCATTACTGGCCCAGGCCGCAGCGGACAGGGCGGAAGGGTCGGCAACCACCGAACAGAGCGCGCGCCACTGGGCATCGTTTCCGACGGTAATCACAAGCGGCCGATCGGCGGTCTGGAAGACTTGATACGGCACGAGGTTGGCATGACTGTTCCCCCACCGCGCCGCGTCACGGCCACTCACGAGGGCGTTCTGTGCCACGTTCACGAGCGCAGCCGATGCGCTCCCCGAGAGCGTCACGGTCAGGTGCCGCGATGCAGCAGGTGCCTCACGCCGCCCAATCAGCGCGGCGAGAATGCTGATCGCGGCATCCTTGCCAGTAAGCACATCCACGAGCGCGACGGCGGTCCGTAACGGCACGCCATCAGGTGCTCCCGTGATGCTCATCCAACCGGACTCGGCTTGAACGGCAAAATCGTACCCCGGGCGTTGTAGATCATTGAGGTATCCCCCAATGGAGCACCAGATCAGCCGCCGGTTTTGAGACAGCATCGCAGCGGCATCGAGTCCTCGACGCTCGAGCGTGCCAGGCAGAAAATTCTCGACGACGACATCTGCCTCCGCGACAAGAGTTTCTAGCAGCTCGCGATCCGCCGCAACGTCGAGGTCAGCCGTGAGCGATCGCTTGTTGCGGTTCGTACTCAGGAAATACGCCGACTCGCCCCGATCATCGAATGGCGGACCCCAGTGCCTCGTGTCGTCGCCGACGCCGGGCCGCTCCACCTTGATGACGTTGGCCCCCAGATCTCCAAGCATCATCGTGCAGAGCGGTCCGGCGAGCACTCGACTTAAATCGAGCACTTTCAGGTGAGAAAGCGGCAATGATGTGTCTATCATGTCGTTATGGTGTTTTTCAGATCGGTTTCGTGTGCTTTCACGGGCGGGCATCACAATCGTCGTCTCGATGCCCTTGCGTTTCGTGCCCGGGCGCTTATTCTTCCGAATCTGTTACGCAGCCGCGCAGCGCCACATGGTGCATGCGTGGCGCTTGGTTGTATCTGACGCGCTTGTTCCGGGCATGAAGCCCCGATGCGACGGCGCCCATCAATCTGTATGGAACCCATGATTCCCGATGTGCCCGTTGCTCCCGCCGAGGTAGCGCCGACCCCGGCGCCGCCCATCAAGCGCAGCCCCGGTCATCGCGGCACCGACATCCGCGATACCGTCGCGGAAATGACTGCTCGCGCGAATGAAATCCAGTTCGAGGCAGGTAGCAAGATGGCGAATGCGTTGCGCAATATCGTGCGCGCCGCGATCGCCGACACCGAGTTGAGCCCGGAGAGCACCCGCGACGTGGTGGATTACTTCCGTCGCCGTGCCCTGATGTCGACAGAGGACGCGCAAGCGCTGCTCGACGAAGTGAACGAATACGCCGCAAAGCGCAGGCCGATCGAGCCACCGGCTGTCGCTGGCAAGCCCGGCAAGCCGAATGCGTCGAAGGTCCAGCCCCTTGCCGGCTTGGCCGAGTCGCTGTCGCTCCCCGATGTGCCGACGGAGAATGCCGGTCGTCCCACTGCCGGACCACCGACGATTTCCTCTCCGGCACCGGCGCCCGTGAAGGTTGCGCCGCCGTCGAAAATTCCGGAGCCGACGGTCATCCCGCTTGCGCAGACGTCCATCGCAAAGGCGGTTGCTCCGCAAGTTGATGTCATGCCGGCCGCGACGCCAAAGGCCGACAAGCCGCCCGCCGCTCCTGCAGCCAAGCCGGCCGTCGCTACCAAGGCTGCCGCAGTCCCAACGGCAAAGGTTGCCGTGAAGGCACCAGTGGCGAAAGCCGTTCCCGCGGCAAAGATTCCGGCCAAGACAGCGGCAAAAGCGCCTGCCAAGACGGCTGCAAAGAAGAAGTAGCGCGACATCGGTTTCGTTTGCTCCTCGCATCGCCCGCTTCGCCACATGGCCAGGCGGGCGATGCTCTTTGTATCAGGTGTCGTTTCAACCCGTGCCCACTGACGCCACTGTGCCACCGCTCCCGTTCATCGCCAGCGCCCCAGCCCGCGTCGACCTGGCAGGCGGTTGGACCGACGTTCCGCCGTACGCGACCGAGGTCGGCGGCGCGGTCTGCAACGTCGCGATCGAAATGCGAGCGCTGGCGATCGTCACCCCGGCGTCCATGTCGGTCGCGCCCGACGAGGCACTGCTTCGTGCGGCGTGGCAACGCGCCGGTGAACCGGCCGTGACGATCGCCGTCAAGTCCGCAATTCCGCTGGGTTCCGGGCTGGGAGGCTCGTCAGCCGCAGGTGTTGCGCTGGCTGCGGCGCTCGCCACGCATGGCGGGCGAGCACTCGATCCGCACGACCTGGCTGAGTTGAGCCGAAGCACGGAGACGGAGACAATGGGCCTGCCGGGCGGTTGTCAGGACCATTACGCCGCCGCATTCGGTGGAGCGCTTCTGCTCACATGTCGCGGGCAGACGAGAGTGCACCCCGTGATAATGAGCGATGAGAGCATCACCGAGTTCGAGCGCTGTGCCATGATTGCCTACACGGGCGTTTCACGAATGTCCGCGACGACGATTACTGCGGTGCTCGAGGCATGGCGTGCTGGCGAGGCGCAGACATGCGAGTCACTCCAGGCAATGGCGGATCTCGCTCCAGCGATGGCAATGGCGTTGGCTGCGGCGGATCTGGAAGAAGTGGGTCGTCTGGTGTCGTCTCACTGGACGGCTCAGCGGGCGCTTCATTCAACCATCACAACGCCAGCAATCGAGCAAATTGTACGGGAGACCACCCGCGCTGGTGCGAGTGGCGTGAAGGCGCTGGGTGCATCCGGCGGCGGGTGCGTGCTCGTGATCGCGCGTGGCGATCGTGTCAGGGCGGTTCGGGACGCACTAGCCGCACAGGCGTCCATTCTGCCGTTGCGTGTGTCTCGCAGTGGTGTGCAGGTTCATGCAGGCACTGGAGACGGCTGATGCCCATTCGACCGGGCGATGTCCGCGCCCTGACCGAAACGTTGATTCGCGTCGATTCACGCAACCCGACGCTCGTGTCGGGCGGGCCCGGCGAGTCCGGGTGTGCGCATGTGCTCGCGGAAGTGCTGGGCGGATGGGGGTTCCGCCTCGAATGGCAGGAGGTGGTGAACGGCCGCGCAAACCTGCTGGCGCGGATCGGGACGCCGCAGGCCGGGGCGCCGGTCCTGCTGTTCAACGGTCATCTCGATGTCGTCGGGGTGGAAGGAATGCATCACCCGCCGTTCGCACCCGTCATCGAGGGCGACCTGCTGTATGGGCGTGGCAGCTGCGACATGAAGGCCGGTATCGCAGCCATGTGCGTGGCGGCGTGGCAGGCGGCGCAGCAGCCGATCAGGGGCGAAATCATCGTGGCTGCCGTGATCGACGAGGAATACGAGTCGCTGGGCACGCGAGCGATGCTGGAGCGCGGCATACGGGCCGACGTCGCCGTGGTCACCGAGCCGACGCGTCTTGCGATCTGTCCGGCGCACCGCGGTTTCGTGTGGCTGGAATTCATCTTCAGCGGTCGGGCGGCACATGGTAGCCGATACGATCTTGGCATCGACGCGATTCAGCAGGCGGCTACCGTGTTGACGGCGCTCGAGCGCGTGCAGCAGGTCGTGCTGCCCACGCGCACGCATCCGCTGCTTGGTCGCGCGTCGCTGCATGCGTCAACGATCACTGGTGGCACCGGCTGGAGCACGTATCCCGAGGCCTGCACGCTGTGCGTGGAGCGGCGGACCGTACCGGGCGAGACGACGGCATCGGTTCTGCACGAAGTCGAGACGCTGCTGGCCGACCTGCGACGCACGGATCCGACACTTTCGGTGACCGTGAGTGGCGGCGGGCAATTGCCGAGCGACGTTGCGGTCGATGCGCCGCTCGTGCGCCGGCTTTCCAGCGCGTCGGCGGGTGTCCGTGGTGCGGCGCCGGCGATCGAAGGGCTCAGTGCATGGACCGACGCCGCGCTGCTGAACGAGGCCGGCATTCCAGCGGTCTGTTACGGTCCGGGTGATATTGCGCTTGCGCACGCGGCCACGGAGTATGTGCCACTGACGGAAATCGACATCGCGACAGCGGTCCTCACTGCATTCGCGATCGACTGGTGTTCCTGACCCCATGATGCCACGGACCTGTCCTTGACTGCTGCACAATACGACGCGCTGGAGCGCGCCATCGTCAATGGCTCGCGTGTCGCGATCCGACTCCACGGTGCGGAACTGGTGGTGATTCCCGAGTCCATTCGCATGGACAAGGGTCGCGAGTTGCTGGTGACACAGAACCCATCCAGCGGCCTGCCGTTGAACATCACGATCGACGACATCGAACGGCTCGAGGTGATTCGTTGAGCGCTCGGTACCCGCTGGTGGCTGTGTACGCGGACGAGAGTTGCCTGGGCAACGGCAAACAGGGCGACACGCCTGGTGGCGCGGGTGGCCTGGTGCAATTTCAGATGCGAAGCGGTGACCTGGTCTGCCGTGACTACTGGATCAGCGAGCCGGACACGACGAACAACCGCATGGCCCTGCAAAGCGTGATTCAGGCCTTCACGCATCTATCGGCCAAAGGCGAGCGGCTGAGCGTCATCTTCACGACCGACTCGCGCTACCTGGTGGATGGCATGACGACGTGGGTGCACGGCTGGGCGCGCAAGCAGTGGCGCAAGGCCGACGGCAAGCCGGTCGAGAACCTCGCGCTCTGGCACCTCGCACTGCAGGCCGTTTCAAGCGGCGGGCACGAGGTGGAGTGGCGCTGGGTGAAGGGACATGCCGGCCACCCGCAGAACGAGTGGGCGAACCATCTCGCGACCAGCGCGGCCGCCAACCAGACACACTCGGCAGCATTGGTGGAGTCCGGTTTTGCCGCATGGCTTGCGTCGCTGCCCCTGGCCGTGCGCCGGAGCGGTCCACCGTCGCCATTTCCCAGTGCTGCCACGTTCGCAGCCGCGAAAGCCGTTCCTGCTGCGTGACGCCTCTCCATCTTTATCCGATGACAGCCGACCCAACCGTTCTCGATCGCATCTTCGACCGTCTGGTCCGCACTTTATCGGGCGGCAGTCCCGATCAGCTGTCGGCCACGTTCACGGTTTCCGAGATCGTACATGCGCTGGTACCATACCGAACGTATCGCGGCGAGCTGGGCGTGGACACGCTGCAGGATTACGAGCATGCGGTCCTGGAGCTTCTCGCGGGTGAGCGCGGACTGCTGGTCTGCGATCCGGATACCATTGCGGTGATCCGGAAGGAGCTGGCCACGCCGGATCCGGACACGCAGTTGCTGCGTCGGCTGCAGACGGTGACTGTGCGCCTCGGCGCGGTGCGGATGCCAGTACCGCCGGACGAACCGCGGTCGGCGCGCGAGCCGGGCCAGCTTATTTCCACGACGCGCGAGATGCCCGCGATCGGTGCGGATGTCGTGGTGTCGGATGCAATAGCGATCGGCGATGCGATGGATCGCGAGGACGACGCGATGGCGGAGGCGGAGGCGCGCGGGGTGGCGGAAGCGGAGACGCGCGGGGTGGCGGAAGCGGAGCCGGCACTGCCGACGGTGGCCGATCTCGCTGCGTCGCCGGCGCCTCCAGCGCTGGTGTCGACACCGCTGCCGAGTGTGCACGGCGTGACGATTGCTGCACCAGAAACCTTGTCGCGGATCGTGCCGCTCGCATCGTCCTCGGTCTACGGCGACCCGATCCAGTTTCGCGGGGTGCGACATGCGCCCGCTGATGTGGGGGGCGTGATCTTCCTGTTCGGGATGGTTGCGCGGGAGCTCGGGTTCATGGTCGAGGCCATGTCGAGTGGATTTCCGCGATGCGAAGCCATGCGGCAGCTGGCACCCGGCAAGTGGGCGCGCCTTCGCATCGAATTCGAGCTGAAAAGCCGAGATTTCCGTGAAGCAGGACGAAATCCGGCGGCGTGCGACCTGCTGGTCTGCTGGGATGACACGTGGCCGGACCGTCCCGCTTCGCTGGATGTTCTGTCGCTGTCGCAGGTTTTGCCGACCCTTGCGTCACGGGAGTGACACTGATGTCTTCCATGACCGTGATGGACAACGGTGGGCCGTGCTCATTCTGCACCAATCCGCTGCCAGTCGGTCGGGCGGTGGTCTTCTGTCCGCATTGCGGCATGAATGTCACCTTGGCCCAGTGTCCGGCCTGCAGCAGCGAGGTGGAACCAGGGTGGCATTACTGCGTAACCTGTGGCCGCGACGTCAGTGCGCTGCCGCCGATACCGGGGACAGCAAAGCGGGACGAGAATGGCTGACGGACGTCGCTCCGGAAATACATCACGATTTATACAGCTTCGTTGCGACACTAAGCGACGTTCATCAAAGCAGTATGGCGACAAAATATGAAACAGCGGGCGCTTACACGATGGTTCGGCTGAGTCGCTGCAAAGTGTGCGACGGCACGACGGCCGGCAGACCATGGGTGCCCAGCGAGTCCAGCAGTAGCTGCGACGCGTACTCCAGTTCGAATATCGCCAGGAGTGCGTGCAGGGCTCCGCCACCGGTGCCGTAGCCTTCCAGGTATGCTTTTCTCGCCTCTCGCTCCCAGAGCCAGGCGATCACGAACGCCTTTTCGTCCCTGCCAGCATGATGCGCCGCTTCCGCGGCGGCTTCAGCGATCGAGATCAGGAGTCGTGCCGCGTCGCGCAGTGGTGACTGGGGCGACAGGCGCTCCGCGTCCGGCAGGTAGGCGTCGCCGTCGAACTCCACGATGCGCAGTGTGCGCGGCGGCGTCATGAGCACCGAATCCAGCCGTAGGCTGCCATGGATGCGATGCACCAGTCCAGGCGCGTTCTCCGCGGCGGCACCGAACTGCTGGAGCTTGCCCGGGAGCACCTCGAGTGCGGCAGCGAGCGCAGGGTCCGACGTTGGTGACGCTTTGAAAGCCACGGTCGCATCGGAGAGCGAGCGCCATGCGTGTGCCACCCAGCTGCCGACGTCGCGGACGGTGGCGGCCACTGCTCCGGCGAGCACGCCCTGCTGAAAGGGTCGACCGAGCGCAGCGTGCAGCTCACGGGTCGCGACACCCACCGCTCGGACGTCATCCAATGCCACGGCCTGCAGCGACGGGTCGCCATCCAGCGCGCGACGAAGTCGGGCGACGAGTACGGAACGAACGGTGGCTGATCCGGTTGCGAGATCTTCCATGATCGCACTTGCTGTTCGCTGCCCATTTGGTGCCCGGATGATGGCGCTACCGAGCAGCCTATTGGCGATACCCACGCCGGGAACCCGTTCAAGGTGTCTGATGATGTCCAGCTCCGGCTGGCCGCCGCGCGTCATTCTCCGATAGACGATGGCCACCGCACGCGGTTCAAAGAGCACCACATCATGACGCCGCCCAGCGACCTGCAACGAGCTGCCGTCGCCCGCCCTGCTGGCAGCAGGTCGCTCCGGTGCGGCAAGCCATTCCCATTCGCCATTGCGGATCGAAGCGCCAGCTGCCAGCGCCTCGCGCAGCCAGGCGCGGAGATCGGCGTCGGCCCAGGCAGACGCCAGCGTCCAGAGCGGCGCACCGTCGGGACCCGCCTCCCGATACAGGACCTCAGCGCCAGTGGGGGCGTCGCCGGGCCAGCGCCTGATGGCGGCCTGATGCAGCGTGCCCACGCCAGTTCCTGCCGTCGTCTCAAGTACGCAGAGCGCCGCGTGACCCATGGCGCCAGGCAACGGAAAGGTCGCGACCAACGTGCGCTGGGGCGCCATCGGCTCGGAAAACGGTTGCATGCGGTCGCAGAACCACGACGACCAAGCCTCGACGGGGACCGCGGCAAGTGCAGCGAGGAAGCTGGGCTCCAGTGCTGCAGCGACGGCGGTCATGACCCACCTCCGGACGCATGCGCGCAGGAGGCACCGTCCCATCGGACACGGGTATCATGGGCATGGTCACTGCCGGACATGTTGCCCTGTCCGGCTACGTCTTTCAGCTTGACGAACATCTGCCTCCGGCGGAGCACTGACCCGCGCATGATTTCCGCACTTTCCGCCACCTGATTGCAGCCATGGACACGCAGGGTACTGGTACCGACATCGTCATATTCTCAGCTTTGCGTACCCCATTCCGGGCATTCGGAGACAGCCTGCATCACGTTGTTGCCGCCAAGCTGGCCGTGGCACTGAAGATTACGCTCGCCAGACGGCAGCTGCGAAGCAATCAAAGTCAGACGATGAATCTGCATGCCGGCAGTCCTCCACGGGTGGCCTATGGAGCGCGCATGGACCTGCGTTTCCCACACGCATTGCAGAGTGCGAGGAAACACTACGCCCCTGGAGCGACCTGCATCGGCGGAAGTCAGGGCGGCGCCGTCGTTCTAGAGGCGCTGGCGTGAGCCACTTTTTGCGTCTTGGCGTGCGTGGCTCTGCGCGCGCGGCACTGCTCATGGCCAGTATACTGCTGCCGCTGGCCTCGCTCGGCGCGCAGGTTCGGCCCGTGGCGCCGGTGCGGCCCAATGGTCCGTGGGCGATCAAGACACGCGAACACGTCGATCTCTGGCTGCACGGATTCGCACTCGTGTCGGCAGACACCAGCGTAGTACCGCTCTTTCGGCGCGGATATCGTGATTCACTGGTCGTGGTGCGCAACATGGCGCAGCGGTCCACGCGACTCGACACGGCAATGGTAATGTTGCAGAAGACACTGGCGGCCTCTCCGGAACTCGTGAACGCGCAATTCTACGCGTTGCACTTCACCAACTTCGGGACGTTGCGCGTATCGGTACAGCTCCTCACGCAGGCGAAGGGTGACATGCGCTCGGTGCGCGACCGTGACCAGGCACGCATGGTGGCGCTGGCGGCGAACTACTTCGGCAGCGCGCCCGCGCGCGAATTCGGCGAACAGCTCAGCGTGGCACTGGAAAGCGAAAGCCAGCGCTTCTTCCACGAGAATTGGCTGCAGGTGCAGCGTATGCGCGCACCGGTAATTGCGCGCGCGGACTCGCTCTGGCGCACGGCGTGGTTCCCGAAGCTCGCCGGCTTCCTGCGGGCTACGGGACAACGCAACGGCGAGATCATCGTATCGCCATTGGTCGAGGGCGAAGGGCGCACGATGACCGCCGACCCGACGACTGGCATTTCGATGGTGGTGACACTTCCACCGTCAGTCGACCGTACCACCGAAGTGCTGTACGGCATCGTGCATGAAGCAGTCGGCACGTTTGCCGCCACCGCAATCAGTGACAACATCACGCCTCGCCAGAAGTCGGCGGGCGTTGCCGACAGGCTGCAGACGCCAGTTGCGTTGCGTGCCGGGCTCTTGCTGTTGCAGCGCGTGCTGCCGCGCGAAGCAGAGGGGTATGCGCGCTTTTACTTGCGCGTGATCGGCAAACCGGTGCCCGCGGTCGGTGCCGTTGCCGCACTCGAGGCAGCGATGCCGTTGCACGCCGACATTCTGGAGAGCATGGGCAAGCAGCTGGACCTTCATCTTGGCGGGTTGTGATCGTGGCTGAAGACGCACCGCTGGTTCCTGTTTCGTCTGTAGCGCCGCTTCCCGCCGGCATGCTCGATCGTGGTGCAATGGAGCGGGTGCTGGCACGCGCGACGGAGCTGGCCTCGCAATCGGCGGATGCGCCCGACGGCATGAGCGAGGCGCAGCTGTTCGAGATCGGTAAGGAGGTGGGCCTGTCACCGACCGCGCTGCGTCAGGCGCTCGCTGAGGAGCGCACGCGAGTGGTGCTGGCCGAGGAGACGGGGCTGGAGTCGCGCGTGATGGGACCTGCAATGGTGATGGCGACGCGTGCGATTGCGCATACACCCGAGGCGATTCTGGGAGCGCTCGAGGGGTGGATGCGCACAGAGTACCGGATGCTGGAGAAGCGCCGCTTCGGCAACCGTCGGACGTGGGAGCAGCGGAGCGGTGTGTTTGCAGAGTTGAGCCGCGGCATGCGCGGCAACGCGGCGGCCGCGGCGCTCATGCGGGCGAACGAAGTGGCGGTGACGGTGAGCCCGATCGGTGACGGACGGACGGCAGTGCGCTTCGACGCCGACCTCACGCAGCAGCGTGCAAAGCGCCGCGTCGGCGGCATTGCACTTGGTGCCATGGGGCTGGGCATTGGCACGGTGCCGGTGGTGCTGGGTGCGGTGCTCGCGCCGATCGCAATGCTGCCGATTTTCCTGGCAGCCGGCGCGGCACCATTGATCGGCATGGGCATCGGCGGCTGGTCGATGCTCAAGGGTCATCGCAAGCAGGCCGAGCGCACGCAGCTCGCGCTCGAGCAACTGCTCGATCGTTTGGAACACAGCGCAATGCCCCGCAGCGCGATGGGCAGCGCGTCGCCACTGCTGCTCGACTCGATCAGTGCCGTGGGGCAGGGGCTGCGTGAAGTCGCGCGCGCGGTGCAGGATGCAGCGGCCACGAAGCGGTTGCGCTGACTCTCGGTTTGCGGCCGGTCGGAACGGCAACAGCTCTGACGCAGAAAGAGACGGCCGCAGCATTGCCGAAAGGCTGCACGGCTCTGACGCCGAAGCGCTACGTGACCCTGCACGGCTCGAGGCGATCGTTCATTGCCACAGGCATGGCATGGGGAAGAGCGCGCAGTGATCGCACTGCGGAACCCGCTTGCGGCTCCGCGTTACGTCATGTGTATCCTCTGCCGGCCGGTCACACGCATTTGTCGTTCGGCGTCCGTGCGGTGCTGCGTGTGCGGTGCTGCGACCGAACAATTTCTGCGTCAACGCCGTTGCTGTCACGACCCGAGCAGCCCCGATCAGGCTCCTGCGAGCACGAACGCGCGCCGCTTCACGCGTGTCACCAGCCAGCGAACGGCGGCGTTGCTGCTGACGAGCATGGGCGCGAGGAACAACAGTGACTTGACCTCGGCGCGCGTGATCTTCACCACGCCGCCGTGCTGCAGCATGGCGCGAGTCTGCGTAAGATCACGCAAAGTGGCGAAGGCGAAGAGCAGGGGCCACACGCAGAAGGTGCGGATGCTCCAGGCGCGGCGTGGAACCGTGAGGATGTAGCGCACCGCATCCTCGAGGTCGGCCCAGGCGAGCTTGACCAGGTCGGTGAGCGCCGCGTGGTTGGCGTTCGAGTGGGCAGCCGACAGAATCGTGGCATGCCCGCTGCCATGCGCGCGTAGTTCCTGCTCAGGAATGTAGATCGAGTTCTCATGCTCGGCGTCGGTGGCGACATCCTTGAGGATGTTCACCGTCTGCAGCGCCTCGCCGAACTGGCGGCTCTTTTCGCGCAGCTTGCGGTAGACCGCGTCGCTGACCGCGTGCGAATGCTCGTGCCACAAGTCGGTGAGCATGTAGCCCACCGTGCCGGCGACGTAATAGCAATATTCGCGATACTCCTCGCGCGTCTGGATCCGGATGCCGTTCGGATACAGCAGCACGAACTTGCGCATGCCGCGGCCCATCTCCGCGACCCATCGATGCACGTGCCGCTGGGTGGGCACCGGGAGTGATGCGAAGAGGGCAAAGACGCGGTCCACTCCGCCGCTCAGTTCGACATGCGCCGCATCACCGGGCCAGGACGTCAGGTCGGCCGCGAGTGTCGTCGCGCTGGCTGGATCGTCGAAGCAGTGCAGGAAGCGGTCGAGGGTTGCCGCTTTCAGCTGTGCGTCGAGCTGTGGCGCGTCCTCGATCGTGTCCGCGATGCGGCAAAGGAGGTACGCTGCCAGCACTGCCCGCCCAAGCTCACCCGGCAGGACCCGGACGCTGAGGGCGAAGGTGCGTGACACGCGGGGCAGAAGGTTGCGGCACCATCGTTCGACGTCACGCGCGAGCGGACGCTGCGCGAAATGCGGCAAGTCTGCAGGGGCATGGTCGGTATGGTCGGCGTGCGCCGATCCTTGAAACTCGTCTGAAGGCACAGTCAATATATGGTCCCGTTGCAGCCCGCACGCCAAAGACGGTCCCGGATCGCCAGTACACAAGCAGTGTCGGCTGGTGCATCTATCGCCGTGATGACTCCACCAGGATTTCGCGGCATATTCCGCGACGACGAGGATGCACGCGGTGTGTACTCCGAGGCCGCAGGCATTGCGCGCATCATGCCGCGCGCCGTGGCCGTGCCCGAAGATGCCGATGACGTGGTGACACTGGCCACGTGGGCACAGGCAACGCACACGCCGCTGATTCCACGCGGCGCCGGTTCCTCGATGGCGGGCGCGGCGATCGGCGATGGCGTGATCGTGGACCTCAGCCGTCTGTCGACCATCGGGTCCGTTGATCCGGTGACGAAGCGTGTCTGGGTCGGGCCCGGCGCGGTGCGCGATGCCGTGAATGCGGCCGCGGCAGCGCACGAGCTCTGGTTTCCGGTCGATCCATCCAGCGGTGCATGGGCGACGATCGCCGGCATGGCGGCCACGAACGCCGCCGGCCCGCACTCCATGAAGCACGGCGCGATGCGACACTGGGTCACTGCGCTGGAGTGCGTCTTCGACGACGGCTCGCGGGCCACGATCCGGCGCGGTGCCGAGCTGCCGACGCAGGCGCGCACGGTGCCCGCGATCCGTCGATTCACGACGCAAGCCATGAGCATGATCTTCACCACGGCGATGGCCGAGCCGGTCGCGATGATCCGGCACGCCGGTGTCCGGAAGGA
>ENA-OFDP01000789-OFDP01000789.1-metagenomes-genome-assembly--contig:-NODE-789-length-13493-cov-3.660664_pt1 | contig 13493 bp, 11 predicted proteins | sample MGYA00153389_OFDP01 | MGnify analysis MGYA00153389 | reverse complement strand
GGCAGAGCTGGAAGATTGAGCAACCCAGCAATCAATTGCTATATTTTTAATAGCTGCTTGCGCCCGTATTCATTGGGCTAACGGCCTAGAACATACCTTAAAAAGACTGTTTTTGGGTTTTTTTAGCTACTTTTTAGCTTTTCCAGGGCTTTCCACGGTAAAAAGCATGCGCCGCCAGCCGCAGCATGGGTTTGTCGCCTGATGTGTCTCCGTAGGCGTACATGACTTGTGTATCGCTGTCTGCGCCAAATCGCTCAGCCATCCAGGCTTTCAGGCGCAGCACTTTTTGTTCGCCGTGGCAGTTGGGCGTTTTCATCAGGCCTGTCAGCTGCCCGTCCACAACAGCCATCTCGGTACACAGCAGCGCATCAAAACCCAGTTGTTTTGCGACTCGTTTTAAATAACTGTCAGGCGACGCGCTGACCATCACGCAGCAGTGGCCAGCTTGCTGGTGCTCGGCCAGTCGAGCCATCGTCCAGCTTTGTAATTGGCCGGGGAAGTCGTTGGCCAGCCAGCGGTTTGTCCAGTCGTCCATCTCGGCGGTGGTCCGGTTTTTAAGCGTGGCCAGCATCAGCTTTTGCTTGGCGACGTGGTTTGGGATCAACCGCAATACAAACGCTGCCAGCCAGGGCGAACACAGCACAAAAGCAAGCAAAAACCGGGGCCAGCCCAGGCCACGCGCCAAAAACGGCATGAAAGTGTCGCGCTTCGTCAGCGTGCCGTCGAAGTCAAAAGCCGCAATGACAATCGGTTGAGTAATGGGTTGATCTACGGGCATCTGACTTGCCCGCAGTAACGCTCACAAAACGGACAACCTGCCATGGGTAGCCATTTGGGGATGTTGTACCAGCGCTTGAAAATGTCGCCGAGCACACCTTGTTGGTAGGCCGAATAATCAAAGCCAACGCCTTCGACAACATAAAAAGGCACGCCGTCTTGCATCACCATGATTGAAGAGACGCTCTGAAAATACGGTTTGAAATCATCCAGATGAGGCGCTGCGCCCGAGATGACACGAATCGTTTTGCCCTGGTAAACCGAAAAGTCCACCAGCATATCGTCTTGCCGCGCATGAAATCGCCCGACGCCAAACACTGGCATGTACTGGCGGCGCTCAAAACCGTAGATCGATGCGGCGGTGTAGGCATCGGCCATCAGCACAGCGCCTGGGCTGCCAGCCTGTTTGAGAATGTCAGCAGTTTTGTAGCTGCGAATGACTTGTGGGTAGATTTTTGACAGCGGCGTGACTGTTCGCCATGTGTCCAGCGTGGTCATGTACAGCCCAGCCACCACGGCAACGTGCAAGCCAGCAAAAACAGCAAAACCAGCCGCCGCTGTTTTGAGTTTTTCAAGCGGCAGCGCAAACGCCAATAATGCAAAGCCAAACGGGTAAAAGGACAGTACCCAGTGCAGACCAATGACTTTTTTGCCCGATAGAAGTGCAAAGAAAATCAGCGGCACGACGACCAGGCAAGCGAGCAAGCGGTGCGTGCTGGAACTTGAGGCAATACCAGCGATGCTTTGACGATATTTAATGATCAGCCACAGTGCAGCAGGCGTGATAAGGTAGGCCATCATGCCGATGTACATCAGCGGTTTGCGCCATTCAAACCTGGAACCCTCATTGCGGTTGTACACGTTGAACATGATGTTGGGCCAGCCGTGCGAGGCGTTGTAGCCGATGTTGACCATGGCAAACGGCAACGAGCACGCCACCAACAGCGCAAAGCCAGCCAGGCGGTCACGCCGGTAAAACGCAAAGTAGACGATGTACGTCAGCCCCAGCACCACCGCAAAATACTTGGACAAGAACGCACAGCCGATGAATACACCTGACAGCGCATACAGACCGTAAGCGGGTTGTGTACGTTGCTCAGCACGCATCAAGGCAGCCACAGAAAGCACAGACCACAAAATCAGCGGTGTGTCAGTGGTGACAAGTGTGTTCAGCCAGTTCAGTGGCGCAAGCCAGAACAAAGCTACTGCCCAAGCCGCGCGCGTTCTGTCAACGCCTTTCAGGCCCCACCACAGCGCAGCGCCAATCCCCAACGGCAGCAACACCACAGGCAGCCGAATCGACCAGAGGCTGTCTCCAAGCGTAGCCCGCATGGAAGCTATCAGCCAGCCCACCATGGGCGGATGGTCGTAATAGCCCCAGTCGGGGTACACGCCCCACCAGTAAAAGAAAGCCTCATCCCCGGTGATGGGAAAGGTGTTGGCGATGTATAGCCGCAGCAGCAGCGATGACAACCCTGCGACCACCAGCCAGCGGGTCACACTCACAGCAACTGGTTCCAGAATCGGCTGAGCACAAAAAATCCAACCCAGCAAATGCCCGTAACAATGATCCACGGGTCGCGCAGCATGTCACGCGCCACGTCTTCGCCGTGGCCCCGATGCACCTGGTAGGTGTAACGCAGCATGCCGAAAATCACCAGCGGCGCGGTGTAAATCAGGCGTTCGCCATGGCGGGATTGCGACTCTGGGCTGATGGCAAACAGGCAATAAGTAATCAGCATCGCCGTCATGGTCATGGCAATGGAGGTGTCGAGCAGCGCGGGCGGGTAATGTGACAGCACGGGGCGCTGACTATCAGGGGCATGAAAGCTTTCGGCCTTGCGTTTGGCAAACCCCAAAAACAGCGCAATGAACATGCCCGTCAGCAGCAGCCAATGTGACGGCGCGATACCCACAGCTAACGTGCCCGCCAGCAATCGCAGCATGAAGCCCGATGCAATGACGAACACATCAACAACTGGCACCTGTTTCAGGCGCAGTGAATAGGCGACATTGAGCAGCAGATAAATACCCATCAACGCCAGCAAAACCGGGTTGCCCGCAGCCAGCCAGACAGCACCTGCCAGCAGCGCAGCAGCCAGCACAAGCCCAGCAGTTGCAGACACCGCGCCGCTGGCAAATGGCCGATGGCGTTTGGTCGGGTGCAGCGCATCCAGCTTGCGGTCATGCCAGTCATTGAACACGTACACCAGACTTGATGCAAAGCAAAACGCCGCAAACGCAAACAGCACCTTCTCAACCAATTCCGCGTCGCTCCAGAGCTGGCTGAACAGCAACCCCGCCAATACAAAACCATTTTTAAGCCATTGGTGCGTCCGCAGGAGCTTGATGATGGCTGAGAAAAAGGGCAAAGGCATGGTGAGAGGCAAAAATCAGGGCTTTGGCAAGCATAACTGACGCTGGTGTTTTGAAGTAATTGCGAAATTGTCGCGACACAGCAAACCGCTGTAGCCAGCCATGCCTGGCGCTTGTGAAGCCTCGCAGAGGCTACTCGCGCACCCGCCCCGCCCCATCAATCAGGCTCAACTCCACCAGCTTTGAGCCCACCCTGTCGCCGTCAAAGTGAATCCTGAACCCGCCCAGGTTCATCTCCTGCAAGCCATCAAGCGCCTTGCGCAGCCTGGCGCGTGTGGGCTCTTTGCCCGCCTTGCGCAGGGCTTCGGTGTAGGCCCAGGCAGCAATGTAGCCTTCAAGCATATAAACATTGGGCTTGCCTATTTTTGCCGCTGCAGCGTCAGCCAGCAGTTCCCGCACCAGGATGCTTTTGGCGTTGTCTGAACGCGGCGTGACGCGAACCAGCACCACGCCTGCACCCGCAGCGCCCAGCTGCTCGGCCAGCAGGCTTTCACCCGTGTTTGAAAAGCCGTAAATCGGGCCCTTGTAGCCTTTGGTGCGCAAATCGCGAATACTGGCCGCTGCACCTTTCGGGTCACTGATCACCAGCACCGATTGCGGTTTGGCAGCGATGGCTTTGTCCAGGCTTTCAATCGGCGTTTTGATCAATAAATTTGCACCCAGGCTGGTCATGGTGCGCTCAGCAGAGTCCAGCGCTGCCAGTGATTCTGCATCTTTGGCATGCACAATTGCCAGCTTGCGCATGCCCAGGGTTTCAGCGTGGCGGGTGATCACTGCGGCCTCTTCAGAATAACCGGGGCGAATCGAATACACATTGGGGTAAAGCGAGCCGCGTAGTTCATCAGCGCCTGCCAAAGCGCCAAACAGCAAAATATCAGTGTCTTTGAGCTGGGCATTGACCGCCGTGACCTGCGGCGAACCGACAAACCCAAACAATGAAAAAACGCCTTGTGCCAACAGCTTTTTTGTATTGGCAACCGCTTGCGCCGGGGTGCCAGCGTCGTCGATGGTGACCAGCTCTACCTTGCGGCCATTGATGCCGCCCGCAACGTTCAAGCGGTCAAAGTACAGTTTTGCGCCTTGTGTGAAAGGCACCCCCAATGTGGCTGAAGGCCCGGTCAACGCGGCTGACTGCCCCAGTGTTACGGCGCTTTTACTGATGCCGTCCTGGGCGTGGCTGGCCAACGCAGAAAGCGCCAATGCCGCTACCATGAAGGTTTTGACCAACAAATTCTTGCCCGACCTGATTTTGCGACCCTGAACCATGCCCGTCTCCTGTCAAGTTTTTAATGTCTTCGGAATATAGGCGCTGCTTATGCAAAAAACCATCAGCACTAGCCCTGCCATGCCCAAGGCTGTCAGCAAGTCGAAAGCTCAACACCAAACCCTGGTGCGCGGCGCTTGCCCGCATGACTGTCCCGACACCTGTGCACTCATCACGACGGTTGAGGCAGGCATTGCAGTCAAGGTGCAAGGCAACCCGGCGCATCCGCAAACGGGCGGCGTGCTGTGCAACAAGGTCTCGCGCTATACGGAGCGTACTTACCACCCGCAGCGGTTGCTCACACCGCTCAAACGCAGCGGCCCAAAAGGCTCTGGCCAGTTTAAAGCCGTGTCTTGGGATACAGCACTCACCGACATCGCCAGCAAGCTAAAAGTGGTTGCTGCCCGCAACCCGGAAGCCATTGCCCCTTACAGCTACGCTGGCACTATGGGTCTGGTGCAGGGCGAGGCGATGGCGGGACGGTTTTTCAACCGCTTGGGCGCATCCTTGCTGGACCGCACTATCTGCTCAGCAGCGGGTACTGAAGGCGTGACGCAGACATTAGGCGGCAAGGTCGGCATGCGGGTCGAGTTTTTTGCCGAGTCCAGACTCATCATTATTTGGGGCAGCAACTCGATAGGCAGCAACCTGCATTTTTGGCGCTACGCCCAGCAAGCCAAACGTGATGGCGCCAAGCTGATTTGCATTGACCCACGCCAAAGCGAAACCGCTGAAAAATGCCATGAACACATCGCGCTTTTGCCGGGCACGGATGCGGCGCTGGCGCTGGCACTGATGCATGAACTGATTGAAAATGACTGGCTTGATCATGACTACATTGCCCGGTACACAGTGGGCTGGGATGCACTAAAAGAACGTGCTTTGCTATGGAATCCTGAGCGTGCAGCGCAGGTTTGCGGGGTGCCAGTCGAACAAATCAAAAACCTGGCGCGTGACTATGGCCAATGCCTCATCAACCAGAAGCCAGCTGCCATCAGGCTGAACTACGGCATGCAGCGCGTGCGGGGCGGCGGCAACGCTACCCGTGCTGTGGCTTGTTTGCCAGCTTTGATTGGCGCGTGGCGGCACAGGGCCGGGGGCATGTTGCTGAGCAGCTCGGGCCTTTTCCCGGTCGATAAAGCCGCATTGCAACAACCCGATTTGCTGGCAGGCCGCACGCCGCGCACCCTGAACATGAGCACGATTGGCGATGCGCTTTTGAAAGAAACATCCCTTGTTTTCGGTCCAAAAATTGACGCCCTTATCGTCTACAACAGCAACCCGGTCGCCGTTGCGCCTGAATCGGGCAAGGTGGTGCAAGGTTTTGCACGCGAAGATTTATTTACAGTGGTGCTGGAGCATTTTCAAACCGACACGGCCGACTACGCCGACTACATCCTGCCGGCCACCACCCAGCTGGAGCACTGGGATATTCACCTGTCATACGGCCATACCGATGTACTGCTGAACCGCCCGGCCATTGAGCCGCTGGGTGAAAGCAAAACCAATACCCAAATTTTTCGTGAACTGGCAGCGCGCATGGGGTTTGACGAGCCGTGTTTTCAGGACGATGACGAAACGCTGTGCCGTGCAGCTTTTGGTGAGCAGATTGATTTCAATGAACTGCTGTCCAAGGGGTTTGCCACGCTGAAATTACCAGATGCACCCTTTGCCGACGGCAACTTTCCCACACCATCCGGCAAGTGTGAATTTTTCAGCGCGCGCCTGGCTGCGCAAGGCTTGGACGGCCTGCCAGACCATGTCGCCAACTACGAATTACCCGGCTCATCAAAAGACTTTCCTCTGGCGATGATCTCGCCGCCCGCCCGTAATTTTTTAAACTCCACCTTCGTCAACGTGACCAGCCTGCGCAACATGGAAGGCGAGCCCTTGCTTGAAATTCATGTCGACGACGCAGCCATGCGCGGCATTTCCACGGGCGCAGTGGTCAAGGTGTTCAACCAGCGCGGCAGCTACACAGTAAAGGCACAGGTGTCAGCACGCGCCAGGCCCGGCGTGGTTAACGGTATGGGCATCTGGTGGCGCAAGCTGGGCCTTAGCGGCACCAACGTCAATCAATTGACCAGCCAGCACCTGACCGACTTAGGCCGTGGCCCGGTGTTTTATGACTGCCTGGTGCAGGTCAGCCTGGCATGAGAGTCTGGCTGATTGGGATGATGGCGCTGCTGTTGAGCGGTTGTACCACCGTGGGCTACTACTGGCAATCGGTCAGCGGGCACATGCAGATGCTGAATGCTGCCCGGCCTGTGGCCGAAGTGCTGACAGACGCACAAACACCCGCCCTGCTAAAGACGCGGCTAGAACGGGCTCAGCGCATTCGCCGCTTCGCCGCGACTGAGTTAAAACTGCCTGATAACAACAGCTACAAACGCTATGCTGACCTGCGCCGTAGCGCGGTGGTGTGGAACGTGGTGGCTGCGCCTGAGTTTTCATTGACGCTTAAAACCTGGTGCTTTCCGGTAGCCGGTTGTGTCGGCTATCGGGGTTATTTCAATGAAGCCGAGGCGCGGCAGCTCGCCGAGCAGCTCAAAAGCGAAGATCTGGAGGTTATTGTGTACGGTGTGCCCGCGTATTCAACACTGGGCAAGCTGGACTGGTTAGGCGGCGATCCATTGCTCAACACTTTCATTCATTACCCCGAGGGCGAGCTGGCCCGGCTGATTTTTCATGAGTTGGCGCATCAGGTGGTGTACGCGCTTGATGACACGATGTTCAACGAATCATTTGCCACCGCTGTGGAGCGCCTGGGCACCAAGTTGTGGCTGGCGACGCAGGCAACTCAAGCTGTACGCGACGAGTACGCAGCCTTCGACGCGCGCCGCCAGCAGTTCAGGGCGCTTACAACCGCCACAAGACGCGATTTGACTAAAATTTACGCATTAAATATGGCATCAGACCAACAAAATCGTGTGCAGGCAGCTTCTAAATTAATAGCAATGGAGAAGTTCAGAATTGACTACGCACAGCTTAAACAATCATGGAGTGGCACACCACAAAGCACAGCAGGTTACGACGCCTGGGTAGCCAGAGCCAACAACGCCAGCTTTGGTGCGCAGGCCGCTTACGATGAACTGGTTCCCGGTTTTGAAGCGCTGTTTGAAGCGGGTGGCAAAGACTGGCAACGGTTTTATGATGCTGTCAGCACATTGGCCAAATTACCCAAAAATGAACGCCACCAGGCGTTAAAAATCAAGAATTAGGAGCGCAGACAACATGGCAGACATCAACATTACCCGACAGCACGGGATGAGCCTCAGCGACGCTCGCAAGGCCGCCTTTAAATGGGCCGAGCAGGCTGAAGAAAAGTTTGACATGGAATGCACGTATGCAGAAGGCAAAAGCTCTGACGAATGCAGCTTTACCCGCTCAGGCGTGACAGGCACATTGCTGGTTGACAAAGACACCTTTGAACTGACCGCCAAGCTAGGCTTTTTTCTGGGCGCTTTCAAAGACAAGATTGAGAGCGAAATCGTGAAAAACCTTGATGCGCTGATTGCCAAAAAAGAGCCTGTCGCCAAGAAAGCGGCGACGAAAAAAGCACCTGCTAAAAAAGCGTGACAGCCGCGGCACAATACGGCCCGCTTGCTGGCCTGAAAGTTCTTGAACTTGGTCAGCTGATTGCCGGTCCCTTTGCCGCCAAAACGCTGGCTGACTTTGGAGCGGACGTCATCAAGATCGAACCGCCAGAAACAGGCGACCCATTGCAGAACATGGGAGGCGACCCATTGCGTCGCTGGCGACTGCTCAAAGACGGCACTTCCGTCTGGTGGCAGGTGCAGTCGCGCAACAAGCGCTCGCTGGCGCTCGATCTGCGCTCGCCCGATGGCCAGGACATTGCACGCCGGCTGGTCAAAGAAGCCGACGTGCTGGTCGAGAACTTCAAGCCCGGCACGCTGGAAGGCTGGGGCCTCGGCTGGGACGAGCTGAGCGCGCTGAACCCGCGCCTGGTGATGCTGCGGATTTCGGGCTACGGCCAGACCGGACCGTACCGCGACCGCCCCGGCTTCGGCGTGATCGGCGAAGCGATGGGCGGGCTGCGTTACCTGACCGGCGAGCCGGGCCGGGTGCCGGTGCGGGTTGGCGTGTCGATCGGCGACACGCTGGCCGCGCTGCACGGCACGATCGGCGTGCTGCTGGCGCTGTACCACCACAAGGTGCACGGCGGGCCCGGACAGGTCATCGATGTGGCGTTGCACGAGGCCGTGTTCAGCGTGATGGAAAGCCTGATTCCCGAATACAGCGCGTTCGGTGCAGTGCGCCAACCCGCGGGCAGCGCGCTGCCCGGCATCGCGCCGTCGAATGCCTATCCGTGCCGCGACGGCCACGTGCTGGTCGCCGGCAACGGTGACAGCATCTTCAAGCGGCTGATGACGGCGATCGGCCGCGACGACCTGGCGGTTGCGCCCGAGCTGGCCAGCAACGCCGGCCGCGTCGCGCGCATTGCCGAAATCGATGCGGCGATCGCCGAGTGGACCTCAGCTCACAGCGTGATCGAGGTGATGGTCGCGCTCGACGCCGCTCGCGTACCGGCCGGCCGGATCTACAGCGCGAAGGACATTTCGGAGGATCCGCACTACCGGGCACGCGACATGATCCTGACGCAGCAGACGCGCGACGGCCACACGCTGGAGGTGCCAGGCGTCGTACCGAAGCTGTCGCTCACGCCGGGCAGCCTGCGCACCGCCGCGCCGCGCCTCGGCGGCGACACCGACAGCGTGCTGACCGAACTGGGATGTACGCCGACGGTCATCGCGGCGCTGCGCGAGCGGGGGGTGATCCGCTAGTTCGAAAGCGCTTCCTTAACGGCGGCGCGCAGCCTTCTCGGCCGGCTCGTGCGCGGCGGCCGCGGGCTTGAATCCTTGCGACATGCCGAGCAACACGCCGCTGACCATCGCCGCATAGCTGTCCATCATGGCTTGAGCGGCGCGCAGCCCGGTGGCGCGACCCTCGCGCAGCGTGGTCTGCGCCTGCGCCACCACTTGCTCGACCGCCGACGCCGCCTGTGCGCCGGCATCCGACCCTTTGGCGCGGCTGGCGTCGAGCACCTGCTGCCAAGGACCTGCCATCGTTCCGCCGGCGGCCGTGGCGGCCTTGGTCACCGCACTGAAAAAGGTGTCCTCCAGTTTTTCGAGGTCCGACAGCGCCGACTTCATTTGCTTTTCCTGCAGCCCGACGCCCTGTCCGACGAACTGCTCGAGCGCACGCCGGTTCGCCTCGACCGTCTGGATCAGCGCGGCGTCCATGCCTTCGACCGCCTTGCCCAACATGACTTCGACGTCGGCCGCGGGCAGCGCGCTTTGCGCCGCGCCGGCGGTGGTGGCCTCGGTCACTGTCTTGAGCACCTTGCGGATGTTGGCCAAACTCAACTCGCGGCCCTGCATCGCTTTCAGCGTGGCATCGCTGACCGCCTTGCGCAAGGTTTCACCCTGCTTCGAACTCGCTTGCGAAAACATCTGGATCAGAGCGTCCTGATCGACACCGGATTTCGTCATGTTGGGCTCCTCGTCGTGGCGTGGTCGCAAAGTTTGAAGATTTCCGGTGCCCGGCACCCGTCGTGGGCCGGGCCCGGCGCTTCGAGCCGGTGAGTGGCCGGCAAACGGGAACTGCATACCGGGCTGGCTCCCGGGCTGCCCTCGCGGCCGCTCACTGCATGTGCTGGCCGCCATTGATCGCGATGTTGGCCCCGGTCACGAAGGCTGCCTCGTCGGATGCCAGGTAGATGATCAGGCCGGCGACCTCTTCGGGCTTGCCGAGCCGGCCCACCGGAATCTGCGGCAAGATTTTCGTGTTCAGGATTTCCTCGGGGATCGCGGTCACCATCTTCGTGCCGATGTAGCCCGGCGAGATCGTATTGACCGTGACGTTTTTCTTGGCCACCTCGAGCGCCAGCGCCTTGGTGAAGCCGTGCACACCCGCCTTGGCCGCCGAATAGTTGGTCTGGCCGAACGCGCCCTTCGAACCATTCACCGATGACACGTTGATGATGCGGCCCCAGCCGCGCTCGACCATGGCGTCGGCGACCTGCTTGGTCATGTTGAACAGGCTGTCGAGGTTGGTTCGCATCACGGCGTCCCAGTTGACCTTGTCCATCTTCTTGAAGGTCATGTCGCGCGTGATGCCCGCGTTGTTGACCAGCACCTCGATTGCGCCGAGCTTGGACTGCACCTCGGCGACGGCGCGCGAGCACGAGTCGAAATCGGCCACGTCGCAGGCCACCGCCAAAATGTCGTAGCCGCGAGTCTTCATGCCGGCGACCCACTCGGCGTGCTTCGTATTGCCCGGCGAGTAAGTCACCACCACCTTGTAACCAGCGTCCGCCATCTTGGTCGAGATGGTCTCGCCCAGACCGCCCATGCCACCGGTGACAAGCACCACGCGTTGCTTTGCCGCTTGCTGAGTCATATCGCTGCTCTCCTTCAGGCTTGAAATCGGGATTTGCTGTCGTCCGTGACCGAACGTTAAGTCGACCGGCGCGAACTGACATTGATCCTGCACCCGCCCGCCTGCATTGCAAAGGTTGGCAAACCCGCGGCACCATTGACGCGGGCAGGCCCCTCGCGCCATTGCGGTCGACGGCCGTCAGCCGGGCGCGGCCGCCACCAGCACGGCGATGGCCGCACCCATTTCGGCGGTCGACGCCTTGCCTCCCAGGTCGGGCGTGCGTGGGCCGTCGCGCAACACCGATTCGATTGCCGCGACGATCGCGTCATGGGCCGCGTGACCAGCGCCGGCGCCCTCAGCGATGAAGTCGAGCATCAGCGCGGCCGACCAGATCATCGCCACCGGGTTGGCGATGCCCAAGCCGTAAATGTCCGGCGCCGAGCCGTGCACCGGCTCGAACAGCGACGGGAACTGCCGCTCGGGGTTCAGGTTGGCCGAGGGCGCCAGGCCGATCGTGCCGGTGCACGCCGGCCCCAGGTCGGACAGGATGTCGCCGAACAGGTTGCTGGCCACCACCACGTCGAAGCGCTGCGGTTGCAGCACGAAGCGGGCGCTGAGGATGTCGATGTGCTGCTTGTCGACCGTCACCTCGGGGTAGCCCTGACCCATGGCGTCGGCTCGGCCGTCCCACCACGGCATGCTGATCGCGATGCCGTTCGACTTGGTCGCCACGGTCAGGTGCCGGCGCGCCCGGCGCCGGGCCAGTTCGAAGGCGTACTTCAGCACCCGGTCGGCACCGAAACGCGAGTAAACCGACTCCTGGATCACGATCTCGCGATCGGTGCCGGCGTACATGATGCCGCCCAGATTGGTGTATTCGCCCTCGGTGTTCTCGCGCACGACGAAGAAATCGATCTCGCCGGGCCGGCGCGGCCGCCCCTGCGGATCGACCAGCGGGCAGGGCACGCCTTCGAACAGCCGCACCGGGCGCAGGTTGATGTACTGGTCGAACTCGCGCCGAAACTTGAGCAGCGAGCCCCACAGCGACACGTGGTCGGGCACCCATGCAGGCCAGCCGACCGCACCGAAAAGAATCGCGTCCATGCCTTGCAGCTGACTTTTCCAGTCGTTCGGCATCATCTGGCCGGTGTGGGCGTGGTAGTCGCAACTGGCCCAGCCGATCGGCGTCAGATCCAGCACCACGCCGAAGCGCTGTTGCGCCGCCTGCAGCACCCGCAGAGCCTGCGGCATGACTTCCTTGCCGATGCCGTCGCCGGGGATCACCGCGATCTTGCTCGGTTGTGTCATGGGCTGGCCTCGTCGGGGGATTCCGGGAGTCGATGGTAGTCTCGTGTGAGGGTTCGACCGGGAACCAAATCCGGCGCGGGCCCGACCCGATCGCATGCTGCACCTCCACTTCGCCAATCGCCACGAGACCCTGACGGAACTGCTGCTGGCCCGGCTCGGTGTCACGCGTGGCGGCGTGTTCGACGCGGACCAGATCATCGTGTCGAGCGCCGCGATGCAGCGCTCGTTGTCGCTGGCGATGGCGGACCGCGACGGCGTCTGTGCGCATGTCGAATTCGACTACCTGGCACGCTGGCTGTGGCGTCAGATCGCTCGACTCGTGCCGGGCATCGCGCATGAATCGCCGTTCGCCCCGTCGTCACTGACCTGGCGCATCTACCGCGCGCTCGGCGATGCCGCGTACGTCTCCGCGCATCCTCGGCTGCGTCACTTTCTCACCGCCGCCGACCCGGTGATGAAGTTCGAACTGGCGGGGCAGCTGGCGCGCCTGTTCGACCAATACATCACCTACCGCGCCGACTGGCTGCAGGCGTGGTCCGACGAGCGCCCGGCCGGTCTCGGTGCCACACCCGCCGACGACGAAGCGTGGCAGTCGGCGCTGTGGCGACGCTTGACGGTTGAGCTCGGCGTGCACGGCGCGCATCCGGCGCAGGCATTCGTCGAGGCCTTGCGCTCGGCAGCAGTCGTCCCGGGCCAGGCCGCGCGGCCCGGTCTGCGGGACCAACCGGCACCGACCGGCCTGCCGGGCAGTGCCCACCTGTACGCGCTGCCGTCGATTCCACCGCTCTACCTCGGCATGCTTCAGCAACTCGGGCGCGTGATGGACCTGCACGTTTACGCACCCAACCCGTGCCGTGAACACTGGTTCGAAGTGATCGACCGGCGGCGCTTGAGTCGCCTGGCGGCGCGGGGCCGAGCCGCCGGCCACGAAGAAGGCAACCGATTGCTGGCCGGCTGGGGCCGACAGACACAGGCCCTCGTCGGCATGCTCGTCGACACCGCGGGCGACGGCACCGAAGACGACGGTTGCTACGAGCCGAACCCTGGCGGCACGCTGCTTGCAGCGCTGCAGAACGCCGTGCTCGACCTGACCGAGCTGGTCGCCGGCTCGCTCACGCTGGCCGTCGACGACCGCAGCCTGGAGCTGCATTCTTGCCACTCGCTGACCCGCGAACTGGAGGCGCTGCAGGATCACCTGCTCGGCCTGTTCGCAGCGTCCGGCAGCGATGTCGGCGAGTCGCCGCTGCAGCCAAACCAAATCCTCGTCGTGACGCCCGACCTCGAAGCGGCTGCGCCGCTGATCGACGGCGTGCTGAAAGTAGCCGGGGAATGGCCCGCCGTCGGTGCGTTCACCTGGGTATCGCCG
>ENA-OFDP01000787-OFDP01000787.1-metagenomes-genome-assembly--contig:-NODE-787-length-13513-cov-3.100461_pt1 | contig 13513 bp, 14 predicted proteins | sample MGYA00153389_OFDP01 | MGnify analysis MGYA00153389 | reverse complement strand
AAACAATTCTCGCAGACATTGGTTGGCGATCGCCGATAATCCCACCGCACCGCCAAAAGAATGACCCAATAAACCAAGCCGCTGCGTATCGACAACAGACGCAATCCCAGATGCGGGGTTGGTGTTTTCGATCGCCATTTGCGAAGTTTCTGACAGCAAGCTAGACGGCGCACTGGGATTGACGGGCAAAGGGCGAAAATGGTTCGGCACTACTACCACAAAGCCATACCGCGCCACGAGGCTAGCGTAATCTGAATAAAACGATTTATCGACAAGGGCGCCTTGCAATAAAAGTAGGATGGGGAAAGAGTAATTGCCCGAATTAAGATCGGATATTTTTGGATAGTAAATGTCTGCTAAATCGTTATTAGCGGATATCGTCGTGGTGTAACGATCTGCTTCTTTAAACTGGGGCGAATAATCGATCGTTGCAGCGTAGGTTTTGCTGCCCAATACAACAGTAAATGCAGCAATTGTACAAACGATGACTAGGCTTTTTGCCCACAGAAATTTATGGCTAAAATTCATCATTAATTTTGTGTTAAAACGGCGTACAGAAGCTACCGATAAAGATTGTAAATCGGCAACGGTTGGTAATTCGAGGAGCGGGAATGATTTAGAAGTTGTAACAGCGATCATTATTGCGAGTGCCAAGAGGTATTTTTCGCATTTTTTGATGGTTGTAGCAGTTTAAAATCTTTGCGAGCTAAAGCTCTGGTGGCTTTTGTTGTGCAGGCAGCCTCAAAACAATGCCCTAAACTTAGACTCAAAACAAATCGAGTTAAATCTACCTAAAGGTATAAACTTAATTACAACTAAAGTTAGATAAAAAATAAAGTATAACTGATTCTCTATGCCATATGCCCTATGCCCTATGCCCGCGAGAGCAACTCATGTTACTGAGAAAGGCTATAGCAGTGATGACAGCCAAGGGTTAATTGAAGCAACGCAAAATGCGGATGGTTTGTTTTGGCTGACTCCACCGAAACTTGATACACCACGCCTGTATAACTGGTACATTCAGACAGCGATGGCTGGCGCAAACGCCGTGCGTGAAAATGGCCTTACAGGGAGTCGTCAACATTTCTAGCATTGGTGCGGGTGCAAGACCAAATTTGGGTACCGTCTCATTAGTGGGAAACGTTGAATCGATTTTCAACCAAACTACAGCAAATGTGCTGCATTTGCGTCCGGGCTATTTCATGGAGAATTTCCTGGCTCAAGTCGAGTTTATTCTTTCTCGATCGCACCGTATACTTCTCCTATGCCAATGACCACGATATTCCGTGGATTAGCACTGATGATATTGGCGATGAGGCAGCAAAATACCTACTCGACGATGGTTGGGCCGGTAAGTGGACTCGTAATCTCATGGGACCGGAAAATTTAACGCTTTTGGAAACAACTGCTGTTCTTTCACAATTGCTCTCACGCCCGTGAGAATATGTTCAAGTGACAATTGAATCGATCCAGCAGCGCCTGGGATTGATGGGAGCAACGCCTGATGTCCAACGAGAGTTAGGGAATCTGTTTCGCGCCCTCGGCGATCGGATGCGGAATTTATGCCACAGCACGAACACCTGAAGCAGTTATACCCACAACGTTTGAGCAGTTTGCCAGAACCAAACTACTTTCAAAGATATGCTGAATCCTAAACTGCATAAGCTCAAAAGCCTGACATCTATACATGGATAAAGCTAGTTGAAAAGGTGAATTAAGCTGACCAAAGCGAACATCCCGATGTGTGCAAACAACGTTTTTTCTAGGATTGACAGCCGGAGAGCTCGCTTGGGTCTGTATGTAAGTCAGAGCTATCGAGCCCGCACTACAGCAGGAGCAAAAATGAGATGCTCCCGACACAAAGGAGAATATAAATGGTTAATCGTGTAGCGTTAGATATTTCCGATCCTGCCACACCGTCAAAATTACCTGTTTTGGAAAGTGCAATGCTGTGGAAATTTTGGAAACTTTGCAGAATTAGTCTGGCTAGGGAAACAGTTGGATATGAATATCGTTTAATTCCTGAAGCGCAAGATTTTTTTGAGAATCAAATTCTCAATAATTATACACAAAACAATGTTTCTAATTTTGCCACTCATCTAAACCAGAACGCCAAATCAACTTTATTTTCTGATTTTTTAACTCAAAATTATGCGATAAGTGGAGCCAAGCGTGCTGCTGCTGGACTTTGTTTGAGATGCAATGTTTCTTATCCGATACTCAAAGCCTGCCAAAAAATTGACAGTTTATTCGGCGGTGAAAAAAGATTCACTTACAACGATTTGCTGCCGTTTGTGCTCAATGATGATGGTAAAACTTTAGTCGTTCTAGATAGCCAAGCAAAAACTCAACTTGTATTGGACGGTAATGGCAGAACTAAACCAACTAATTATAATTTTTTTACTGTTGAGGTATTGCGGACGTTTAAGCCTGATTCGCAGTCGAGCATGAGCTTAGACAATTGGGCTTATTTACAAACAAAACAAAATCAAGAAGTTAAAAACTTTTTATCAGAATTTGGGTTTAAACATCTGAGCGACTGGGCAATTTAAAATCGAGCTAGACCCAAACAGATTGAAAGCTTGTCAGAGCGCGATCGCCAATTAATAAACGTATTTCATGCAGTATACCGCCGAGACAGGCGCTCCCACCGATCGGCGGGAGTACAAAAATGCCCAGACCCCTCTAATTCTCAACTTCAAGAAATGCTAACTGCCTTGCAGAAACAAAATGTTAGTGTCAAGAGCAATATTGAGTTGATAGCAGAACTAAAACAGGTAGCTGTGCAGTTGAAGCAGTATGACGTTTGGAGTTCCAGAGAACCTTTGGAAATCCGCGACCCCGATACTGGAAACGACGTACTCAGACCGGATTTACCTCATGCTTCCACAGATGAATTAAATGTGGAACAACAAGAAATTTTGGAATTCTTGCACCAGCAGCTAAAGTCAGCTTTAATTCAATCAATAGAGCAAGAGATTAGCGCTTGTCTTACCAAATTAGAAAAAAGCAAAAGTTATGCGATTTTTGCTCAAAAATTTATTCCTGGTTTACAATTATATTACTGTCAGGGAATGTCTCTCAAAGAAATAGTTCCTTTATTGGAAATGAGCAGTTGGGATCAAGCTAGGCGAGTATTAGATCCGGGAAAACTTATTAACAATGTACGCGCTCGTACTGTAGAGAAAGTTCTTAATAGTACGATGACCTTGGCTCAAGAAAAAGGTTTGACTCAAATTCCCCCTGAACCAGAGTATCTCAAAACCTTGATTGAACAAATTGAAGCTTTTGCTGATGTAGAATTTTTCAAAGAAGCGGCCGAAGAAATTAAAGCAGGTAAAAACCGCGAAATGAACAGCTTGTATGCTAGGCAACTTCGGGTTTACTTTAGTAACATAGTACCACCAAAAAAAGGAGTAAAACAATGATTAGTTCGTCGGTAATTTTAACAGATACGAGGTTGTTATTGCCTGAAGTTATTTGGATGGAACCCGAATATTTTGAAATGGCAAAACAAATGAGCGATCGAGTTAAAAGTGAATCTCGCCAGTGGCAAACTTATCTCAGTGCACTAGCGGTACAAAGTTTTGAGCAGTGGTTGAGCGATCGCCTTCCAAATCAAAGAGTCGAGCGAGCTGAAATTGGCACTGTCAGCTATCTGAAAATAGGTGAATTTAAACTTTGTATAATTGCCGTTGAACACTGTCTAGACGAAGTAGTGAGCGTACCTCAAGATGCGTTCGACTCTTCAACACAAACCTCTGATTTTTATGCAGTGTTAGAAGTATTAGAGGAAGAAGAACAAGTAATTATCAGGGGTTTTCTGCATTGCGACCAAATAAATTATTATTGGAGTTTGCTCAATTTGCCAGCTTTAGAAGACGGTTGTTACCAGCTACCGCTATCTTTATTTGATGCAGAACCGCATCACTTGCTGCTGTACTGTCGCTACTTAGCACCAGTTGCTGTGAATCTACCTGTAGTTTTAGCTGCGGCAAAGGTAGAAGCAGATGTATCAGGATATCTGAAGGAAAGTAGAACTAAATTAACTCAATGGTTGCAGGGGATATTTGATGAGACTTGGTTTTCTATTGACGCACTGCTCGACCATGAAGTTAATTTCTTTTTTAATACTAGAAGTATCGATTTAGGGCTAAAAAAAGGCAAATTAATTGACTTACAAATGCAGATGGGCATTCAAAATCTGGCGTTGCTGGTGAGTATCGCTAGAGAAGCACAGGCTCAGTTAGGTGTTTCTATCCAGTTACATCCTACAAGGGGAAACAAGTATTTGCCACCCAATCTCAAACTAACTTTGCTATCTAAAGCGGGAAAAAATCTTCAGGAAGTTACTTCTAGAAGTCACGATAGTTACATTCAACTTAAATCATTTAAAGGTGAAGCGGGGAAATATTTTAGTATCGAGGTCAGTCTGGATGATGTTAGTATCAAAGAAGATTTTGAACTGTGAAATTAATAAGTTTGTTTGGTGCGATCTCAGAATAAATCAGCGCACTTTCCGAACAACTTCCGAACCTTCGCATGAACAAGTTACGAACTTTTCTAATTATTTAATTGATACAATCAAAAATGTGGATGGCAAGTTAATCTGTCAGTGGATTTGGATCTGAAAGCTAACAAGCAATCTACGCTCATAAACAGGAGGATAAACAAATGCAACTTAAAGGGTGAACAACAGTCATTGTAAAAACCTGAAAGTAGTCAATACATAGTTTTACGAACAAGACCGCACAGCACGATCGAACATCGTAAATTCAAAGGAGAAACATCATGTCTGAAACAGTAAAAACGCCACAGATATCGCAAATTGAGGTGCTAGCATCCGGTCTGGATGGTCCCCGCAAGTTGAGCTTCGGCCCTGATGGGGCACTTTATGTGACTGAAGCAGGACGAGGGGGAACAGGAGCCAGTATTCCATCTCCAAGTATACCGGGTGCGTCTTTGTCCTATGGCGCAACGAGTGCAATTACCCGAATTCAAAACGGGAATGTGGAACGAGTTGTCACCGGACTCCCCTCGGTGGCATTACCCGATGGATCTGATGCGTCAGGTGTGCATGATATTGAGTTTGATGCCTATGGAAACGCCTATGCGATCGTCGGTCTTGCTAGCAATCCAGCCAATCGAGATACCCTGCTACAAGTACCTGATTTTAGCCACTTAATTGCGATCGATAAGTTTGATGGTGGTGCGTCATGGACGAGACTCAGGGATTTTGGAGTGTACGAGCAAAACAACAATCCCGATGGGCAAGATGTCATTACCAACCTCTTTGACTTGCTGATTGAGGACAATACAGCCTATGTCGTGGATGCAGGTGCCAACGATTTGCTTTCTCGGCGAGCCTTTGGCGGCGAATTGACTCTAGAAACAGTCTTTTCAAGTTCTACCGCGATCGATCGGCTCACGGGTGAATCAGTGGTGATTCAGCCTGTCCCCACCTCGGTAGCCGTCGGACCCGACGGTGCGCTTTATGTCGGCGAATTGACTGGGTTTCCCTTTCAACCAGAAACAGCAAAAGTTTATCGCATCAATGCTGAAGGTAAACCGGAAGTTTATGCAGACGGGTTTACACATATCGTCGATCTAGCCTTTGATAAGTGCGGCGGTTTGTATGTTTTGGAATACGATGCGAATGGGCTTTTGAACGAAGGTGACGCAGGTGCGTTGATCTATGTGTCTGGTGATGGTCAAACTCGCACGACGATCGCGGATGATGAACTAACGAATCCGACAGGTTTAGAAATCGGTGCTAACGGTGACATTTATATCTCCAATAAAGGCTTTGTTGCAGGACAAGGAGAGGTGTTGCGGTTGAGTTTAGAGAAGGATACAACCGAAGGTTGCGCTCCGTTGTATGACCGGGTGGGGCACTACAGGACAACGCTCGCGGCGAACAGCGATCGAGCAGATGTCTATTATTCAGTTGTGCCAAATTCAACTGGGGATCGACTGCCGATCGCAGTAACTTCTGGTTGGGACTTTACGGGGTAATGTGGATTTTTGCTAATGGGCTTTCGCGTTGCGGAGGGAATGGATAACTCCTTACCCAGTAAGTGTTTGGCTAAAGGAATCAGTTTGTCCGATCCCCATATCTACGGAGAACCAAAGAAGTGCGGCAGCAGTTCGATCCCAAACTCAATCAACCCGATGGAGCGATTTATCTGGCGGGGATTGTTTTAATTACTATATGATGATGGTTTCCGCTACCAACAATTACAGCAGCTTCTATTGACCGGGCTAGAGGAGACAAAATCTATCTTTAGGAGGACGATTTAGCTTCTTTTCCAGGTTAAGTAGTTCCGAATTAATTACACAATATTTTGACTGAAACCATTACCTAGCAAGGAGTCTTTATGTAATTAATTTTGTGTGGTTACTTATCCAATAAAATTTGGGTCTACTGAGTCCCTGGGGACGCTTGATGGACAATGAGAGGCAAATCGACGAACTTATCTACTTAAAAAGCTGATATTTGCTGGCTCTCACATCTCTAATGATTTATTACAGGAAAATCAAATGATCGCTAAAGTTCTTTACATTCAAAGCAAGCAACGACCCGACCCTCTCTCTATAGTTAAGCTGCAAGATTTTGACTATCTAGAAGGAGAAAATATTAACCCTAAAATTATTATTGAAAGTCCTAATATCAGTTTATATTGCCTCGATCCTCAAAACCAACAAGCGATTTTTGTTGAAACACCGTTAGAGATAGAGCTTTCCAATGCAGCTTTTTTTTACCAAGCCCAGTATGAATATGCCCAGCGATTAATTGCTGTTCCTCTAGAAGATTTACCTCAACTGATGACAGCTATAGAAGAGCCGATCGAAAAACTGATAATGATTTATTCCGTCGGACGCTGTGGCTCTACCTTGCTCAGTAAAGTGTTTAATCAAATTGAAACAGTCCTCAGTTTATCAGAACCTGATGTTTTTTCTCAGATAGTAGGTCTCCGAAATCCAGACGGCAGTAATGATGCTGAAATAGCCCAATTACTAAAGATTTGTATTTATCTTTTGAGTAAACCTACTTTAAAAGGAAAACAATCGTGCTTTGTACTTAAGCTGCGGAGTTTTTGCATTGAACTAGGAGACTTAATATATCAGGCTTTTCCTGATTCTCAAGTGATTTTCTTATATCGAAATGCAGAAGATGTCGTTCGATCGTCTATCCGTGCTTTTGTCTATCTGAGTGCCATGCTTCCGACAATTGCACAGAACATAGACTTATACAGTCGATTTATCCCTTTACTTAAGGAGTATGCCAATGATATAGATTTCACTGACTCTAGCGCCATCGATCTATATACAACGGCGTGGTTATCTGTCATGCAACGCTACAGGTTTCTTCAGCAGCGAGGAATTCCCACCTGTACAATTCGTTATGAAAATTTAGTGGCAGATCCTCAGAAGATAGTCAGCGCTATTTTTGAGTATTGTGGCTTATCCCTAGCTGAAGTTTCTCACTCATGTCAGGTATTTGCTAAAGATTCTCAAAGTGACTCAAACTTATCCAAAGAAAATTTGAGTAAACATGAAATACAAATACCTGATATTTTAGAAATCCGTCAAAAAATGGATAAGTTATTGCAAAAACATCCAGAAATTAAAACACCGGATTTTTTTGTTCCCGATACATTATCTTGAGTTTTCACAACGATCGAATCAACCCTATAAAACTACTAATCCCACCTCTATGTTCAACCTCAATCGCCGTCAGTTTTTATTGCGAACTACTCTTGCGATCGCCGCAACTGTAGCTTACGATCGAGTACAAGCCCAACAACCAACTTCCCCCGGCGCTTTACCCAAAGGATTTCCGCGTCGAAAAGTAGTCATTGTCGGTGCAGGTATTTCCGGTTTAGTGGCAGCGTATGAATTAACAGCAGTCGGTCATGATGTCACCATTTTAGAAGCAAGAAAACGTATCGGCGGTCGAGTATTCACCCTTCGAGGAGCCTTTCAAGGGGAGGATTTATTAGAACTTGGAGCGGCTAGAATCCCACCCGATCATCATTTAACCCTTGGTTACATCAAACATTTTGGTTTAAAACTTTCACAGTTTGCGCCGACAACTGGGAAATATCTCACGATGAAGGACGGAAAACGTTTATTAGTCACAGCCCAAGAATTATTTCAAAATCAGCCACAATTCCCTGCACAAGAAATTCAAAAACTGACGGATGGATTCGATCGACTTCCTCAAGCATTCGCTCGATCGCTGACCGAAAAAATTAAACTTGATGAATCTGTTACTCGGATTGTACAACATCTAATGGTGTGGAAGTATCGTGTTCATCAGGGCAAAAATATCTTGCCGATCGCGTGTTGTGTACTGTTCCGTTAACCGTTTTAAATCGAATTGCTTTTTCGCCTGACTTATCTCCGGCAAAAAAACAGGCGGCGGCAGGAGGATATAACTATCGATCGGCAACCCGTTGCTTTGTTCAATTCCCCGAGCGATTCTGGGAAAAAGATAACTTAAATGGGTGGGGAATTTTTGAAGATGAAGAACTGTGGCATACTACTTGGGATAAACCTGAAAAGACAGGGATTCTTCATGCTTATTTAAAAGGAGAAAAAGCTCTTAAAATTGACGCTTTTGAGGGCGAAGCTCAGCAGAAAGAATTACTCCAGCATTGGGAGCAGATTCTGCCTGGGGTAACTAATTACTCTGTGCGATCGCACTTCCATTCATGGACAAAAGATGTCTGGTCAAAAGGAGGTTGGGCCTATCCAACAGATGAACAGGAGAAGACACTATTTTCAGAATTAGGGAAGTCAGAAGGACAGATTTATTTTGCTGGAGAGCATACTTCCAAGGTGAGAGGCTGGCTTCAAGGAGCATTAGAATCTGGACTCAACGCTGCTAAAGAAATTCACTTTGCTGGCTCTAGCGTTCGCTTAATGAAAAAGTGAGTCTCTTGTAGGCACTGCATAGTATTGAGGCGATTATTGCTTTCAATATGGTTTAAGTAAAAAAATGAGGATTGGAAGAAATAGCATCATGACTTTAACCATCGTCGGCCCGCAGGTATGTTGCTGCTCTTGGGGAGAGATTGTTTGAGCGTGAGATCGTCCTTTTTGGTCGTAGCGATCGGTATCTTGATGTTGTTGTGACATGAGTTTTTCCCTTTGATGATTCGGAGATATGAGAATATTTTTGTCGGTCGCAGTTAGGAAGTATTTTGGTACGGTCTATCTCAAAGAAATCACCTGTAAATAATCGGACGATCGACAATGAATCTGGGGTAAAAAGTTATTCTTCTCCTCAAAGATTTTGACTCATTACTAAAAATTTACAGGTGATAAATTTGTAGAGTGGGTTAGCCTATCACTAATTTGTAACCGCTGGTAAGTGCTTTCTAATGGTGCAATATCTGAATTAGAATTGACAAAATTCGATGGTTACATAATTTCTCCTAAAAAAAGTAATCAAGACGTTTTATGACTTGTAACCTTTCTTACTCAATTCAATTCTCCATCGAGAATTATTTGAATGAGACGATATCGCGTCACTTGGTGCTGACTAACACAAAGCCGCGTGTTTTGCCAGACTCAGAATCTTGAGTTGCCGTTGCTTTCCACAAGTCTTCTGCTTTCACCCAAACAGGCGGATATTTGTAGCGAGAAACATCCAGAATCAGGAAGCGATCGCTCGGTTGATGGTAGGCAGCGACAGGAGAGATATGTCCTGCTTGTTGTTGATTGATGGAGCGACGCAAATAGTTAACCACCACAAAGTTATTCGGTTCTTGTAAGTTTTTGATTCCGAGACGGCGAAACTCGTTCAGTGTGGTGTCGCTACCGTAATGTAGGTCTACTTTAACTGAATGACTGGCTAAAAATTGCCCTAACTGATATAATGTTATGCCTCGAAATGAGAGTTCGGTCGGCGATCGAATTTGTCGCATTCGATCGTTAAAGACATTATCCTGAGTAAATGCGTGAGAATTTCCTAATTCAGGTGCGGCCGGGGCCGGAATTGAAAGAGCGTTCAACACCATGACCATACTGGCAACACCACAGTAAGCCGGATTTTTTTGCGTTACAAAATAGGCGCTAAGCGGCAAATAGTCCTGCCGTGCGGTGCTGGTCAATAGAAACTGTTCGCCCTCTGTTGAATTGAGTGGAATCAAATTTGGAGATACTGGAAGTGTCTTGGGGAGCGACGATCGTCCGCTTGCTACGGCGAAGCCTAGTACGAATGTTAACACAGACATCCCCAGCGCTCCTAATACTGAAAAAAGATGCTTTTTATTGAGCATAATTTTTGTTACTTTCGTTGGTAAACCGGAACTGGGGTAATAGTAAATGAACCGGAAACACGTGCTTAAGTCCCGATCGTAAATAAACAACTGAAATGAAACTAGAGTAGTTTGTGCCAAGTTAATTGCTTGAGTTTGTATTTTCTGTTGCTTTTTAAGGTAGTTATCTTTGCACAACTGTGCAATGGGTAATATCAAATTTTGACTCAATTTTTGTGCTCGATCGTACAAGTTCTCGATCGAACAACGTTAAATTGAGCGAGCGCATAAGAAATAAGCGAACTTTCCGAACAACTTACGAACTTTCTTACGAACAAGTTACGAAGTTTTTCGATCGGTCAATTGATATCATTTGGATTTGGAGCCAAAAGCTAACAAGCAATCTACACGAAGCAACAGGAGGATAAGCAAATGCAATTAAAATATCGCGGCGTTAGTTACGAAAAGAGCAATTCCATTCCCGAAGCAAGCACTCAAGAAATCAGCGGTGTTTATCGCGGTGTTCCCTGGCGCAAACAGCCACAAAATCAACGGATTGTACCCAGGGCGATCGTGCAATTGAAGTATCGGGGTGCAGAGTATTCTCACATTGAAAGCGAGGCGGTTGACGGTAAGTTAGTTAAGGATAAAGTGCCAGTTTACAGTCTTGAATGTTAAGACTTCAGTTCGATCGCTAAAACTGAGACACCCGGTTGATGAGAGCCAGTTCTTTGTTGGACTTACGCACGAAAAAGATAGAAATTAGATTCTGTAATTTCCCAATTGAGCGATCGGTCAAGCCGAAAATAGGAGGAAACTACTGATGATAATTACCGACTCTCGTTGCATGATTCTCGTTGCCAAGTCTCCCGAAGAATACCAAGCTTATCGGATTAGTCCCGATTCCAGTAATAAGTTAGCGATCGCCTTCGATCCGCTCCAAGATAAAGTCTCATTTACCTGCTGTGTCGAAATTTTCGATGTCGGCGGCAAGACACCTCCCAACCGACATATGTACGCAACGGAAATGTTTTTCATCCTCAAAGGAGAAGGACGGGCAACTTGTGATAGCAAAACTATACCCATTCAGGAAGGTGACAGTCTTTTGGTCCCTCCAACTAGCATTCATACCATTGAAAATACGGGGGAAAGTCGCTTGTATACCCTGACGATTATGGTGCCAAATAAAGGGTTTGCCGAACTGATTCGCAGTGGGACACCAACAGAACTAGATGAGGAAGATTTAGCTGTGCTGCAGAGAAAAACTGCACCAGTTTTATCTTAGTGCTGCGCTAAAGGATGAAAGGAAATATGGTTGTAGAACTTCGCGAATCCACGAACAAAGGGCTAACAGCCAATCCCACAAGAAAATCAAAGATAAGTATTGTCGGTCTACAACAAAGTTAACTTTTGCAGCAATTTTAGGGACTGATTTGACGACAATTCCAACTTACATCCAACTTACAGACGGCAAACTATGTGTGGTAATTTTGGTTTTTTAGGTAAACGAATTCCCTCAGATGAAAAAGCCCTTTTGCCAGCAAGAGTTGTCGAAGTGTTTCAAAAAATGGGGCGTGAAACTGAGATCCGGGGCGAACAAGCTGGAGGTGGATTCGTTTTGACTCGCGACAAAGACGATCGAATTGTAATTGTTGGTAAAAAAATCCTGAATCAAAAGCGAGGCAATCTGACACAATCCCTGGAAGCCACCTTTGCTGCGGTAAGACGCCAAGCTGTGTTGGAAGGCATCAAACCATTAGCATCAGTCGTAATGGGAGTATGGCATTATCGCTACGGCACCAGTAGCCCGCCCGCTATTGTTGAAACCCATTGGCATGAGTGGATGCAAGCTCGAGACGCGGCTGTTTGGCAATTTGAAAACGGAAAATGGTTTTGTAGCACAAGAAATGTCAATCACCGCATCACTCACAACGGCGACTTTGATGCTTGGAGGATCTTTGGCAAACAGATTGACAACGCTCAATTAGGCTTGTGGTTAGAAAGAGTATTGCACACCCCCAATGACACGATCGGCGATTCCCCTAAAATCTCAGGAATGATGGATTTATTGATCGCGCAAGGGATGTGGGATGCTTCAGTAAGATTGGCTTACCAGCTTGAGGTGGCTGAGTCGATCGAGGAGGCTTTTGACGGGCAAGAACCTGCGAAAAATGCGCCCAATACCGCTCCTTCCCAGCAAGTCCTGAGTGAATGGGCCCAGATATTCGAGAAGGTTTGGCAACAACACATTGACGCAAAGCTTTTATCCAGCAAAGAAGACTTGGCGTTGCTGAATGCAAGTATGATTTTTGACTGTAGGGGTAGGTCTTGTGCCTACCCTGACGTACATGGAGGGCAACCACAAGGGATTGTCTCTACAAATTTCATCCCCAGATTCAGAAATGCCTTGATGTTTAGGTATTTTATGCAAAATATTTTCCCAAGTGTAGAGAAGGTTAATTGACGATTAGAGTTACGATTAATGTCAATCTAGCTTCGATTAAAAGCCAGTAAACTTCGACCTAAAAAGTGAGTTTTACTTTGCTCAAAAATTACGCAAGATTGATCTAATTACTCTTTAAAGGAACTTTAAAGATTTATGAGTTCCATCAGTCAAGAAACTTGGATGACCCAAGCAGACTACGCTAAGAAACTACGCCCTCTACTTCCAGCGGAAGCATTCTTACCCAATCCAGATAAAGTCTGGATTTTGTTGATTAATCTAGGCATCTTGCTTGCAGGTTGGGCGATCGCACACAATCTCGATCGCTGGCAGTGGTATTTTCTATGGCTCTATTTGCCCTTGGCATTGGTGATGGGAAACAGCGTGATTGTGCTTTTGTTTAGCACTCACGATGTCATGCACAGCCGCACGATTAGCAATCCGTGGGTCAGGCGAGTGATCAGTTTATTGGGTCTAACTCTGCTGTGGATGCCGCCAACCTTGTGGAAAGCGGTGCATAACCGCGAACATCACGGCAAGACTAATTCTCTGCAAGATCCTGATCGCAACTATCTACACTCTCAACCCAACACTTGGGGAAAATGGATTCAAAATGCTTTTGTTCCTTCGGCTGAAGTAAATCCAATTCTGTTAACGATTGGCATGGGTCACGCTTGGGGAGTTCATGTATTTCGGAATCTCACTTCAGTGTTGTTGTTTAATGATGGCGAAACCAAGTATCCCGTTGTCGCCTTTCAGGTGAGCAATAAGGAGCGGCGGGCGATCGCGCTGGAGGGTTTTG
>ENA-OFDP01000786-OFDP01000786.1-metagenomes-genome-assembly--contig:-NODE-786-length-13524-cov-4.426090_pt1 | contig 13524 bp, 13 predicted proteins | sample MGYA00153389_OFDP01 | MGnify analysis MGYA00153389 | reverse complement strand
CCATCAAAGGCAAGCCGCCTTCCAACGTGACCAGGCGGCCTTCAATGCCTTGCTGCGTGAGCGTTGGTACGTCGGGCAGTTTGGGCGAGCGGTAAGAACCGGTTACGCCAATCGCTTTCACGCCACGCGGCTGCACCGTTGCAAACGACTGGTAACTGCCAATCGCCACCTGCAATTGCCCGCCCGCCACGTCCACCCACATCGGCGACTCACCCCGATAGTTGATGGTGACGATCTTTGTGCCTTCGTTGCGGTTGGTCTGGTCAGCTACCATCTGCGGATACGAGCCCGGCGCATAACTGCCCATATTGGTGGGGTTTTTCTTGGCGTAGTCAATCAGCTCGCGCATCGTATTGACGCCAATTTTCTCCGGCACGCCCACCACCAGCGGGCCGGACGGGAAAAAGGCAATCGGCACAATGTCCTTGTCGAGGTTGTAAGGCAGCTTGCTGTACAGCACGCGGTTTTGCCAGACCGTACCCGACGTGGTCATCAGCAGCGTGTACCCGTCCGCAGGCGATTTGGCCACCGCATCAATGGCAATGATGGCGCCCGCGCCGGGCTTGTTTTCAACAATCGCCTGAATGCCAAACTTGGCCGTGAGCTGCTCAGCGAACAGCCGCGCATAGGAGTCCGTCAGCCCGCCGGGCGCAAACGCGACGATGATGCGAATCGGCTTGCTGGGCCAAGGCGCGGTTTGCGCAATGGCGTTCTTCATGGCCGTCGGTAAAACCAGCGCACCAGCGGCCAGGCTGCTGGCTGCAATGAGTTGGCGGCGCTGCAATTTGCCTTGTGTGGGTTTGGGTATGGTCATGGGGTGTCTCCTGGCTGTGTTGAACCAACCCATCGTAAACGCAGATGCTTTAAAGGAACAGAGGAAAGATGCTAGGAATTTGTCGCTGAGGTGTCTTATGTGAGCCTTATAGATCAATCATATTGCTATTTATTTAGTAGCTGCTTCCACCCGAATTTGTTGGGCTATTGCCTTTATTTGCTTTAGCTCTTGCTCCTCTGCGTATCGTCCAGCAGAATTGCAGCCCAGCCTGGCAGTTTGTCAGCGAGAAGGGTGGTTTTTGCTTTTTCACAGACTGCTATCAGCAACTGCGCCCCCTGCTCAACCTCTGCAGCGTCATATATCAAAGCCAAATCTGCCAGCCGCACCGCTTTCTTCAAGTTAGCCATCGAGCGTGGGTAACAGTCCAGAATGCGTTTTACTGGCACGCTATGGCCACCCTCACGTACACGCTGATTCACACGGCCCAACAGCTGTTGCGGATCGCCCACTGACACGATGTAAAGCACCACATCAAAACCCATGTCTTGTGCTTTGGTGATGAGCGCCAGCTTGGATTCGTGCGAGAAAACAGTCTCGCTCACAAAGCTGGTTTTGGCATTCAACAGAGCCTCACGTCGGCTGTCTACCCAATCGCGTGCGGCTTCTCAGCGCTTTTGCAAATCAGCGATGTGCAGCAGATGGCTCTGCTCATACAAGTCAGCGTTGACGAATTCAAGCGTCTTGGCGAAACCGCCGTTGCTGACGTGGGCGCAATAAAGGGTCGATTTGCCAGCGCCGTTTGGCCCGGCCAGCAAATGAAAAATCGGCCTGGTTGCGCTCAAGCGGCTTTCCGGTGCTCAGCTTTCTGACGGTTATCGGCAACGATGCGGCGGATGTGGGCTTGCAGACTGCCGTCAGTGCTGGCTGCCAGCATGCGCTGTTTGACTGATTCGAGCGAATCGGTGGGCGTGGCTTCATAATTTTCAATCGCCTGCCTCGCCTCCTGCACCGTCAACCCTGAATGCTCGACCACGCGGCCCAGCGTCGCCCAGTATTCAATCTGCCCGGCGGCAGACCGGCGCAGCGGCTGGGCAGCCTCGCGCGCTTTTTGAACCAGATCGGCTGGTAGTTTGACCGATGAAAAGTTGCTAACGGAAGGGTTTTTGATCATGAAGAACTCCTTTATGGCGCATTTTGCGCCATAAACTCCCAATTGGCAACCGGACCTACTTAATCCACAACCTCACCGCATCCCAAGCCCGGCCCAACACACCCGCCTCCTCAACAGCCTCCAGCGCAACCAAAGGCGCTTCAGCCACCACCGCCGGGTTGTCGCCTGATGTGATTTTCAGGCTGCCGATGGCTTGGCCCTTGGTGAAGGGGGCTACCAGCGGCTCTGGTCTGGCGACCATGGTTTTTAGCTTGGCTGCGCTGCCTGCAGGCACAGCCACCACAATCGCTCGGGGCTGACCCAGCTTGACCACGCCGCTTTTGCCTTTCCACACGTTCGGGCTGGCCACGACTTGGCCTGCGTCAAACAGCTTGACGGCTTCAAATGCGGTGTAGCCCCAGTTGAGGAGTTTTTGCGATTCATTGGCTCGGGCGCTGTCGCTGGCTGTGCCCAACACGATGGCCAGCAGGCGGCGTGGGCCGGGTGCGCCCGCTGCGCCCAGGTTGGGGAAGTCGCGCTTGGCGGTGGCAATCATGCAGTAGCCTGCGGCTTCGGTGTGGCCGGTTTTCAGGCCGTCGACGCTGGGGTCGCGGAACAGCAGCGTGTTGCGGTTGGTGTCGTTGGCGGCGGGTGTGCCTGCATAGCGGTATTTTTTAATCGCTGAAAAGCCGACGTATTCAGGGAAGTCGCTCATCAAGCGCACTGACAAAATACTCAAATCGCGCGCGGTGGTGGTGTGGCCAGCTTCGGTCAGGCCTTCAGGGTTTTTGTAGCTGGTGTTTTTCATGCCAAGTGCTTTGGCTTGGGCATTCATCATTTGCACAAACTTCTCGGCTGTGCCGCCCACGCCTTCAGCCAGCGCCATGGTGGCGTCGTTGCCTGACTGCACGACCATGCCTTTGATCAGGTCTTCAACTGGCACCATCATTTTGGGGTCGATGAACATGCGTGAGCCGGGCATTTTCCAGGCGCGTTCGCTGACGGGCAGGGTTTGCTTCAGGTCGATCTTTTTGGCTCTGAGCGCGTCAAACACCAGGTATTCGGTCATCAGCTTGGTCAGTGATGCAGGCTCAATCGGCATGTCGATGTCTTTGGCGGCCAGAATCTGGTTGGCCGTGATGTCGAGCAGCATGTAGGAGCGGGCGGCCAGCTCTGGTGGTTGGGGGGCCTGGGCAAAAACCGTCGTAGCAATGAAAAAAAGCAGGCCTGAAACGGTCTTGGAACAACTGAACATGAAGAATCCGGTGATTAGAAAGAAGTAGAAGACAGGTGGCGCACCACCAGGCTTTTGAGAAGCGGCAATTGTCCGTGAAAGAAGTGCCCGCCCCCAGGCACAACCGTAACGGGAAGTGACTGAGGCCTGGCCCAATCCATCACCGCAGCCAGTTCAACCGTGTCATCAGCCTCACCATGAATGACGATGGTTTTACCGTGCTCGGCAACATCAACCGGCGCGGCTGAACTGCGAACGACGCTGGTGCCAACGAGTACGAGTTTGTCAATTGGCCTTGTGGCGTGGAGCCTGGCAAACGCATGGGTGGTGACGAATGCGCCGAATGAAAATCCCGCCAAACACAGCCCGCCTGTTGGTGCCAGTTCAGCAACCACTGCCAGCATATCGTCCAGCTCGCCTCGACCTTCGTCATGCAGGCCTTGTGTGCCGCCGACCCCGCGAAAGTTAAACCGCACCGCCATCCAGCCGCATTGGGTAAAAGCCCGGGCCAGCGTTTGCACCACTTTGTTGTCGAGTGTGCCGCCAAACAGGGGGTGCGGGTGGGCGATGATGGCAAAGCCTTTGGATGCTGCGCCGCCAGCGGGCGTATCAATGGCCACTTCAATCGCGCCCGCAGCGCCTTGAACGGTTGATTTTTGGGTTTGTGCGTTCACTGGCGGTGTTTTACAAAAGTTAGATTTGCTATTAAATCAGGAGCTGTTTACGCCCGTATTCATTGGTCTAGAGGCCTAAAACATACCTTAGAATGACTGCTTTAAAGTGTTTTAGCCGTTTTTAAAGCCTTTAGCGGCCCAAACCAACAGGCGTCAGCAGCCGCTCAACCACTTGGCCATTCTTCAGGTGTGATTCAACAATTTCGTCAATGTCCTGCGCGTCCACATAGGTGTACCAAACCGCCTCGGGGTAGACCACGGCCACTGGGCCGACGGTGCAGCGGTCCAGGCAGCCTGCCTTGTTAACACGCACTTTGCCCGGTGCTGACAACCCTGCGGCTTTGACTTGGGACTTGCAGCGGTCATAACCTTCTTGGGCGCGAAGGTGGGCGCAGGCGTCTTTGCCAGCGTCACGTTCGTTCAGGCAAAAAAAGATATGGCGCTCGTAATAGCGTTCCGAAGGCGGTGAGGGTATGTTGGGCAAAGTCATGGTCTGATTTTACGTTTGCAATGACGTATCACGCCCAGACAGTCGGTCTAGCAGATACAGCAAGGTCGCATACGGCCACAACCAGCCCAGCCACTGCACCAGGCCATGAAAGCGAATGAACCGGCCCTGCTCCCAGGTTTGCAGGGTTTGCGCAAAGTAGGCGCTGGCTGGCGCCTGGTTCAGCAGGCTGAGCTGAATCGTCAGCGCCAACAGCGCAAACGCCGCCGCACCCCGCCGCCCCAGGGGCAGCAACACCAGCGCCAATACTGCCGCCAGCATCAAGCCAGCGCGCACGGGCAGGTCCAGCCAGGCCCAGGCGTGCTCTGGCCCGTAGCTGAGCGCCGCCGTCAGCGCCGACACGGCAACGCCCGCCGCCAGCGTCATCAACCCAAAAGTCGCCCGTCGCCACAGCGTACGCACCACGCCGTAACCCAACAACAATGGAATCAGAGCACCCAGTGCCACACACACCAGCTCGGCCAGCGGCACCAGCGGCTGCAGCTCAATCTCGCGCACTGGCAGCCAGACCAAAAAGGGGGTGCCTTGCAGCGCATCAGCCAACGCTGTCTCAAGTCGCTCAAAGACCTGGCCCAACCCCATCGGCACAGCCGCCGGGAAAAGCAGCGCCACCGGCCACAGCACCAGCAGCGCCATCGCCCCGCGCGCATCAGGCGCGAGCCAGCGCGCCCGAAACCGGCTCCACCGGCCCAGCGCTCCCAGCTTTTCAAGCGCCCAGGCAATGTACGCACCTACCGCTGCACCCAGCGTGTTCAGCACCAAATCAACATTGGACGGAATACGCGACGGCAAATAACTTTGCAGTGTTTCAAGGCTCAGGGACAACAACAACGCGCCCAAAACCGCCAACAGCATCGCCCAGCGCATGTGCCCGCTGCGCAAGCTGGCCAGCGTCAGCAAAAACCCGAGCGGGGCATAGCCCAGCACATTGGTCGCCACGTCAAACCCTGTCCAGTATTTTGGCAAGGGCGCGGTCACATAAATAAGCGGCGAAATGCCCTGGTTGCGCCAGTCAGTAAAGGGGTAAAGACTGGCGTAAACAATCAGGCAGATCAGCGCCAGCGCCAAAGGCAGGGCGGTGGACTTTTGCGTCACGATGCCATACGCCAGTACAGGTTCAGCCCTGCCAGGGCTTGACCACCACCAAGATCACCGCTGCCACCAGCAGCAGCACGGGCGCTTCGTTAAACCAGCGAAACCACACATGGCTTTTGGAATTTTGATGCGCGACGAACTGTTTGTAAATGCGGCTGCAGACGTGCTCGTAGCCCAACGCCAGCACCACCACGCCCAACTTGGCATGCATCCAGCCGCTGCCTTGGCCAACGCCGTAGCCCAGCCACAACCACACACCCAAACCAACAGCAGGCACCGACAAAATCTGTGTGAATCGCAGCAACTTCTTGGCCATCAGCATCAAGCGCTCCCGCTCGGCAATGCTCTCAGGCGGCACCATCGCCAGGTTGACAAAAATACGCGGCAAATAAAACAAGCCGGCAAACCAGCTGGCAACAAAGACGATGTGGAATGATTTGATCCAGAGCATGGCGGTAGTTTAGTCCGGCGGGTGTTCAAAGACTAACCCGGCGCATCGGGAAATTCGATTGGCGGGATGAAGTGCAAGGCGCCCGGAGCGCAGAGGATTGCGAGCACCGCGCAACGCAGCAATTCGCCCGCCAAACGGATTTAGCGATGCGACAGACAAAAAAAGGCCCGGAGGCTAGGCCGTCCGGGCGGTAAGCCTTCTTGCTGTCACACGCAAAGGCCCCGCTCAGGGAGGAAAAGCGGGATGCAGTTACTAAAAGTAATTGCACATATCAATTTTAATCTTTCATTCAGGGTTTTTAACTAAGGTAAACCATGAGACTGGCCATGCTGCCAAATAAGTTGTTGTAGTGCACCCAAGCTTTGGCACAATTTGGCGATGACAAACTTTGCCCCCTTCCCCGCTGGCCGGCCGCGCCGTTTGCGCCGCGATGCCTTCACCCGCAACCTGGTGCGTGAAAACGTACTCACCCCACATGACCTGATTTACCCGGTGTTTGTGACCGAAGGCCAAGGTCAGCGTGTGCAGATTGCGTCGATGCCCGGCGTGGAGCGCTTGAGCCTGGACTTGCTGCTGCCCGTGGCTGAAGAATGCGTCAAACTCGGCATCCCGGTCATGGCGCTGTTCCCGGTGATTGACGGCAGCCTGAAAACCTTTGATGGCGCGGAAGCCACCAACCCCGACGGCCTGGTGCCGCGTGTGGTGCGTGAGCTTAAAAAGCAGTTCCCCGGCCTGGGCGTGATGACCGATGTGGCGCTGGATCCCTTCACCACCCATGGTCAGGACGGCCTGCCCGATGAAAACGGCTACATCATGAACGACGAGACCACCGCCATGCTGGTGAGGCAAGCCCTGTGCCAGGCCGAGGCAGGCGTGGACATCGTGGCGCCCAGCGACATGATGGACGGCAGGATAGGTGCAATTCGCAATGCACTGGAATCCAAAGGCCACATCCACACCCGCATCATGGCCTACAGCGCCAAATACGCCTCGGCGTTCTACGGCCCGTTTCGCGATGCGGTGGGCTCTGCCGGCAACCTGGGCAAGGCTGACAAAAAGGTTTACCAGATGGACCCCGGCAACTCAGACGAAGCGCTGCGTGAAGTGGCACTCGACATTGCCGAGGGCGCAGACATGGTGATGGTCAAGCCCGGCATGCCGTATCTGGATGTGGTGCGGCGGGTCAAAGACGAGTTCAAGATACCCACCTTCGCCTACCAGGTCAGCGGTGAATACGCGATGCTCAAAGCCGCCGCGCAAAACGGCTGGCTGGACCACGATGCGGTGATGATGGAAAGCCTGCTGGCCTTCAAACGCGCCGGGGCGGACGGCGTGCTGACGTACTTTGCCATCGATGCGGCTCGAAAGTTGCAAACCAGTCGCTATTAATTCAGGAGCTGCTTGCGCCCGTATTCATTAATCAAAAGCCTTAAAACACTCCTAAAATACGCCCAAAACAGGCTTAAATCATGCAAATTGTTGAATTTACCGATGCCAGCCTGCGTTTTGTTGATGCAGCGCCCGCCCAGCCGCCACCCGATGGCTTTGTCTGGATTTTTCTGGAGCAGCACGAGTTTGAAGCGGCTCATGTCCAGATTCAACAAGCCGCGCTCCAGCTGGGTGGCTCAACCTTGCTGGATTTGCACTGCCAGGATCTGGCCAGCTCGGTGCATCCGTCGAATTACGACTCCACCTCGATTTACGACCTGATCATTTTCCGGCGGCTGGCCACGCAGCTTGAAACGCAGGCTGAAGATGCCAAGGAAAAAGCCATTCATGACTACCACGGCCAGGGCGGCAAAACGCGCAAACGCGGGGAGCGCCTGCCGACGTTTAACCGCATCAGCTCCAAAGCCGTGGGCTTTGCGGTGTTTGACCGTTGCCTGATCAGCGTGCATCCGCCCGGCTGCTACGCCGCGAAAAGTTTTATCCAGCGCTTTTTGGCCGATGCCAAATTCAGCCTCGATGCCTCAGGCGCAGACCCGGCATCGGCCAGGCAACGCCTGCCCATCAGTCCGGCCGACCTGGCGCTGCGCATGATCAACGCGATGGTTGACAGCTATCTGGACCTGCGCAAAGTGCTGGCCAGCCAGCTGGAGCACTGGCAGGCCGACCTGTTACGCGCCAATTCTCGCTTTGACAACTGGGGCGCGCTGATGACCGCGCGCACCCAGCTGCACGTACTTGAAGACCTGTGCGACGAACAGCTTGATGCGATGCAGGAGTGGCTGGATTCGCTGCGCGAGCAACCGCTGGCGGCCTTCATGAAAGATGGCGACCAAGCTACCCAGACAGCACAATTGCGGCGCGACCAGCTGGTGGCCAGAGCCCGGGACGTGATGGAGCATATCGAGCGCGTCACCCAGCACGCGCGGCGGCTGGAGCAATCGGCCGAGACGGTGGTGCAAATCCACTTCAACGCCCAAAGCAACCGCACCAACGACATCATGCGCACGCTGACCGCCGTGACAGCAATTTTCTTGCCACTGAACCTGATTACGGGCTTTTTTGGCATGAACTTTGAGCACATTCCTGGCCTGCATTCACCCACTGCATTCTGGCTGACGCTGGGTTTTATGGTGTTGGTGGTAGTGGCGGTGCTGACGATTTTTTTGCGCAAGCGCTACATTGCGCGGACTGGGCTGTAAATTTAAACTGCTCCATTTTTTATAGCTACTCATACCCGCATTTGTTGGGCTAAGAGCTAATTTTATGGATAGAAATGCAGTTATAGCCTTCTTTTAACCCGCCAAAGCCGCCTCAACATCTTTGGCCAAATCCGCTGGTTTGTCGGTCGGCGCATAACGCTTGATGACCTGGCCGTCTTTGCCAACCAAAAATTTGGTGAAGTTCCATTTGATGGATTTGCTGCCCAAGAGGCCCGGCGCTTCGGCGCTGAGCCATTTGTACAGCGGATGCGCCTTGGGGCCGTTCACGTCAACCTTACCCATCATGGGAAAGGTCACGCCGTAGTTGACCTGGCAAAACTCGGCAATCTCACCGTCAGCGCCGGGGTCTTGCGAGCCGAACTGGTTGCACGGAAAGCCGAGCACCGCCAGGCCTTTGCCTGCATAGGTTTTGTGCAGCTCTTCCAGCCCGCCAAACTGCGGGGTAAAGCCGCATTTGCTGGCGGTGTTGACGATCAGCATCACCTGGCCTTTGAACTGGCTCAACGGCAAGTCTTTGCCGCTGATGGATTTGGCTTCAAAGTCGTAAATTGTTTGGATACCCACGGGCTGTTCCTGAATTTAAGTTGTCAATGATGTTCATTGTGATGTGTCAGCGCAGCCAGCAAAGCTGCCAGCACAATCAGGCCGCCGCCCCAAAAAATACGCGGGCTGAATTCTGCTGCGCCGAGCAGCGCAGCCGACACGCTGGCAAACAGAATTTCGGTCAGCATCAGCAACGCCGTGGTGCTGGCCACCAGACGCGCAGCACCGTATTGCAAGGCGGCGTTGCTGATGATGAAAGCCAGACAGAGCCCAAAAAACACCGGAATGCCGGCTGCTTGCAACGCTGGTTGCGGCAACACACCCAGCAGCAAACCCAGCAAGGACACACCCGTCGACAGCAGCGCACCACCCGCAAACATGGCCAGCATGCGCCCGCTGCTGGGGCTGCCGTTGTACTTGACCAGCAGCGCATTGGTGATGGCAAAGCTGAGGCCTCCCATCAGCGCCAGCCAGTCGACACCCGACTGCGGAACCGGCCAGGGTGACTCTGGCGTTTTAAGCACAATCAGCACACCAGCCATCGCCAAAGCCAACCGCAGCAGGGAGCCGCGCGTCGGCTTTTCACCCAGCAGAATCCAGGCTACCAATACTGACCAGGCGGGCATCATGTAAAAGAGCAGCACGACCCGAACCACGTCACCCACCGTGACGGCCCAGTTAAAACCAACATTGGTCAAGCCGGATGCCAGCGCGAGAAACCACAGGTGCGGGTTGGCCAGCAAGGCTCGCCCGGATTGGCGATAAAAAATCAGCATGCCAACCGATACCAGCATATACACAGCGGCCGTAGCCCACAGCGGATGCAAACCACTGTTTTGCAGAGACTTGAGCGGCCACCACGACACGCCCCAGATGAAAGCGTTGACAACAATCGCGCCAGCAGCCAGCGCGCTGCTGCTTGTTTTGAAATCCGCCATCAATGCGAGTTGTCGCTGCGCGCAATGCTCAAAAGATGCTCTACCTGCTCTTTGTGCTTGATGCAGTTGCTTTTGTGCCAGCGCTGGATAACGTACATGAAACCGGCCACCACCACACCAAAAATGGTGATGGCTGCAAAGGCAGACATCCCCATGCCGGTGGACAGGCTGTAGCCCGCGCCCAGTGCCAAAATACAGGCTTGCTCATTGAAGTTTTGCACCGCAATCGAGCGGCCAGCGCCCATCAGGTTATGCCCACGGTGCTGGAGCAGCGCGTTCATCGGCACCACCAGAAAGCCGCCCAGGCCGCCGAGCAGAATCAAAAACGGCGCGGCCACCCAGACGTTGTCGATGAAGTTCATCAAAATCACCAGAAGGCCCATGCCAATACCCATCGGGATGACGCTGGTGGCCTGGTCCAGCCGCATCCGCATGGAAGCAATTACTGCGCCTACAGCCGTGCCAATGGCCACCACGCCGACCAGCGTTGAGGCCTGCGTCGTGCTGTATCCCAGCGCCGCGGCCGCCCAGGCCAGTACGATGTAACGCAGATTGCCTGACACCCCCCAAAACAAGGTCGTGGTAGCCAGCGAAATTTGCCCCAGCTTGTCGCGCCACAGCGCGGAGTTGCAGTTCCAGAAGTCGGGAAGCAGCTCCAGCTTGTTGCGCGGCATGGGCCGCATTTCAACCCCAGTACTGGGGATGCGGGTGTTAAACCAGGCAGCAATCGCATACAAAAATATCAACACGCTGATGGCGGCTTCAGGCGGCGTATCAACTGCGGTGGTGATGAATGGAAAATTTATTGACAGCAGTAAGTTGGATATGACCGGACCCACCAGTTGGCCACCCAGCAACACGCCCAAAATAATCGACGCAATCGTCAGACCTTCAATCCATCCATTGGCCTTGACCAGCTGTGACGCGGGCAGCAGCTCGGTCAGGATGCCGTACTTGGCTGGTGAATAGGCCGCAGCGCCCAGCCCAACAATGGCATAAGCCATCAAGGGATGCGTGCCAAACAGCATCATCAGGCAACCCACCACCTTGATGGCGTTGCTGACAAACATGACTTTGCCTTTGGGTTGCGAGTCAGCAAATGCCCCCACGAAAGGCGCCAGCACAACATAAAACAAGGCAAACATGGGCACCAGCGCGGCAGGCTGCCACTTCGGAGCGCCGCTGGTTTTAAGCAGCTCAACGGCGGCCACAAACAGCGCGTTATCAGCCAGAGAGCTGAAAAACTGCGCCGCCATGATGGTGTAAAAGCCGCGCTTCATGAAAGGGTCAAAGTCTCCATACGATACTGGTTTATAGCATGGCGTTCGGGCAGGCAATAATCTCCCCATGCCGCGCCCGATACAAGCCTCCGTTCACACCGCTGCACTTAATCACAACCTCTTGCGGGCTAGACAAGCCGCACCAGATGCCAAGGTGTGGGCCATTGTCAAGGCCAACGCTTATGGTCATGGCATTGAGCGTGCGTTTGAAGGCCTGAAGAGCGCAGATGGTTTTGCATTGCTGGATTTTGATGAGGCGACCCGCCTGCGGGCACTTGACTGGCGCGGCCCGATTTTGTTGCTGGAGGGCTGTTTTGAAGCGCGCGACCTGGAAATTTGTTCACGGCTTGGGCTTTGGCATGTGGTGCATTGCAATGAGCAGATTGATATGCTGGCGGCGCACAAGACCCAGCAAAGTCACCGCGTGTTTTTAAAGATGAATTCCGGCATGAACCGACTTGGGTTCATGCCCGAGCGTTACCGCGCGGCATGGACACGCCTGAATGCGCTGCCGCAGGTCGATGAGGTCTCGCTGATGACGCATTTCTCAGACGCTGACACGGCCAAAGGAATCAGCGCGCAACTGTCCGTGTTTGACGCTGCAACGCACGACCTGCCCGGTGAACGGTCCTTAAGCAATAGCGCTGCGAACTTGCGCCACGGCGGAATGCTGGTCAATAAGTCAGACTGGATTCGACCCGGTATTGCGGTGTATGGCAGCGCGCCAGATTTCCCCGAGCACAGTGCTGAGCTTTGGGGGTTGCAGCCGACCATGACGCTCAGCTCAAAAATCATCAGCATTCAAAACCTGCAGGCGGGCGACACCGTGGGCTACGGCTCCAGTTTCACGGCCAGTGAGCCCATGCGCATCGGCGTGGTGGCTTGCGGTTACGCCGACGGCTATCCGCGCCATTGCAGCACCGGCACGCCGATGCTGGTCAATGGCGTGCGCTGCCGCATGGTGGGCCGCGTGAGCATGGACATGGTGACGGTTGATTTGTCACCAGTGCCGCGTGCCGGCATGGGCAGTGATGTGACGCTGTGGGGGCGTGCATCAAATGGCGCTGTACTGGCGATAGACGAAGTCGCGCACGCTGGTGGCACAGTGGCCTATGAGCTGATGTGCGCGCTGGCGCAGCGGGTGCCAGTGGTGGTTGCTTAGTTTGCCGTTACGGCAAACTGGCTCAATGTATTTGCGCCGCAGCGGCCAGCTTTTCATCAAACGCGGCCAGCGGCGTTTTACAAATAAGGCGAATCGATAGTCATGCGATCTTGAAATAAAGCACACACTTTTGGCACATCTCTTGCATTCGATCTTGGACACAAGATTGGATTCACAAAGATGGTGCGTATTTTGGATCGTGCCCCGGTATTGGGCGAACCCTTATCAAAGGCAACGTTAGCCTTGGCTCCACAAGCCTGGATATCGCATTGCGATCCACCGCTACGCACCCATACCGATGGCCCGCTGGCGGGCCTGTCATTTGCCGTTAAAGACAACATGAACGTAGCTGGTATGCCAACCACCGCAGGCTGCCCGGCTTTTGCGTTCACGCCTGATGAGCATGCCGTTGTCGTCCACAAATTGCTCGGTGCTGGCGCAACACTGGTGGGTAAAACCAACCTTGACCAATTTGCCTGCGGCCTGAACGGAACGCGCTCGCCTTATGGCGCTGTGCCCAATGCGTTTAACGCGGACTATGTTTCGGGCGGCTCCAGCTCGGGCTCGGCGTATGTGGTGGCTACGGGCCAGGTCGATTTCGCTCTGGGCACCGACACCGCAGGCTCGGGCCGGGTGCCAGCGGGGCTGAACAATATTGTGGGCATCAAGCCGTCCAAAGGATTGATCAGCACGCGCGGGATCTTACCGGCCGCGCAAAGTGTGGACTGCGTGTCCATTTTTGCCCGTACTACCGGCCTGGCGGCGCAGGTGCTGGAAGTGCTGGCTGGCCATGACGCGCAAGACCCGTACTCACGACAGCTTGAACTCAATGCCCAGCCCTGGGGGGCAAGCTTCAGATTTGGGGTGCCATCAACGTGCGAGTTTTTTGGTGACGCGCTGGCTGAAGCCGCTTTTGCCCAGGGCATACAGCAGCTCAAATCGCTTGGCGGCAGCCCGATTCCCATTGACTACACGCCGCTGGCAAAAGCTGCAGACCTGCTTTACAACAGCGCTTTGGTGGCCGAGCGTTATGCCGCCATCCGGC
>ENA-OFDP01000783-OFDP01000783.1-metagenomes-genome-assembly--contig:-NODE-783-length-13542-cov-2.935864_pt1 | contig 13542 bp, 9 predicted proteins | sample MGYA00153389_OFDP01 | MGnify analysis MGYA00153389 | reverse complement strand
CCCTGCCGCTGCACCGATCGCGACCCCGATACCCGCACCCGCACCCGCACCCGCGACGATGAGGAACGTGGCTGGCACGGCGGCGCCCGCAGCGAGCGGCGCGGCCGCATCGCCCGCGGCGGCCGCCGCCCAGGCCGCGCATCCGGCGGTCTCTGCAGCCGTCGGTCGAGTGCCGGCGCCGCCGCCGCCGACACGCCCGCGAGCCACCGCCTCGGCCGAACCCGCCGCGGCCGTCGATGCGGCGTCGCTGTTGGCGGCGCTGCAGGACGGCCTGGGCGTCGACGGTCTGGCGATCGACGCGCTGACGCCGGAACTGATGCGGCTGCTCGGCCAGCTGGTGCACGAGGCGACCAAGGGCACCGTCGACCTGCTGGTGGCCCGCGCGGCGCTCAAGCGCGAGGTGCGTGCCGAGGTGACGATGATCGTCGCGCGTGAAAACAACCCGCTCAAGTTTTCGCCGTCGGTGGAGGTGGCGCTGTCCCATCTGCTCAAGCCGACCGCGCGCGGTTTCATGGCGCCCGAACTGGCGATGCGCGACGCCTACGACGATCTGCGCGCGCACCAGTTCGGCTTCCTCGCCGGCATGCGCGCCGCGTTGGAGGGCGTGCTCAAGCGCTTCGACCCGGTCGTGCTCGAGAGCAAGCTGACGCAGGGTTCGGTGTTGTCGAACCTGTTGCCGGGCAGCCGCAAGGCGCGCATGTGGGACCTGTTCAACGAGCTTTACGGGCAAATCTCGGCCGAGGCGTCCGACGACTTCCACGAACTGTTCGGCAAGGAATTTTTGCGTGCGTACGAGAGCTACATCGACGAACTGGCGAAGGACCGGTCGTGAAGCGGGGTGACGCGCCGATGAGCGCGCCGGGCTGCCCTTCAGCGCGAATCCCGAAGAGTCCCGCGCGGAGGGTCGTTCAGTGAGCGTGCAGATCGAACTGGCCATCTTGTCGCGGCAGGGCGGCCGCTCCTACAACGAAGATGCCTGCGGCCATTGGCACTCCGACAGCAACCTGTGCTGCGTGGTGGCCGACGGCGCCGGTGGCCACGGCGGCGGCGACAAGGCGTCCCGGCTGGCGGTGCAAAGCATCATCGGCAGCTATTCGGCAGCGCCGCAAGCCTCGTCCGAATCGGTGCGCGAGATGATCCTGCAGTCCAGCCGCAGCGTCATCGAACACCGGGCCGACGGCGCGGCGCAGCAGAACATGCACAGCACCGTGGTCGCGCTGTTCGTCGACCTGGACCACAACACCGCGGCCTGGGGCCACTGCGGCGATTCGCGGCTGTATGTGTTCCGCGCTGGCGCGATGGTGCTGCAAACGCGCGATCACAGCCTGGTGCAGTCGCTCGTCGATGGCGGCCTGCTCGCGGCCGACCAGGCGCACAACCATCCGCAACGCAGCGAGTTGCTGTCGGCGCTGGGCGTGGCCGAGGATCAGTTGCTGATCGGCGTGTCGGCCGAACCTTGGGTGCTGCAGGCGGGCGATGTGTTCCTGCTGTGCACCGACGGTCTGTGGGAGTACGTGGCCGTGACCGCGATCGAGGCGGCCCTGGCGCAGGCACCCGACCCGCAAGCCTGGCTGGACGACCTGGAACAACAGGTGCTGGCGGCCGCCGCGCACAAGCCCAACCACGACAACTTCAGCGCCCTGACCGTGTGGGTCAGCGAGCACTGAGCGGGAGTATCGAGATGCCCAAACAAGTCTGCATGGGTGCCTTGCTGACGTGCACTTTCGGCGCGGCCCCGAGCTCGCTGGTGGTGTTGCCGAAAAACCGGGTGATGAGCTCGATGATGCCGGCCGCCAACATCATGGACAACCTGCCGATCGTCAACATCGTGCCGTTCGGTGCCTGCACCTCGCCGAACAATCCGGCGGTGATCGCCGCGCTGGGGTCGCCGATGCCCTGCGTGCCGGTGATCCCTGCGCCCTGGTCTCCCGGTTCGCCCACCGTGCTGATCGCCAACATTCCAGCGCTCAACAGCACCAGCAAACTGATGTGCGCCTGGGCCGGCATGATCGCCGTGAGCATGCCCGGCCAGCTGACTCACGACATCGCATGACACCCGTTGTGGCCGGTGGCGTGAGTGCGGGAAGTACCACCCCTTCACGGCTTGACGTGAAGTAAAGTCAGCTGCGATTTCGGCACCACCTCGCGGTTCAAAACCTGTTCGAGCCGCTGCACGTCTTCGACATCGGCCTGGTCTGAACACATTCTTGACAGCCCACATTGAACGATTGCCATGACCTGGTTTAACAAGGTGGTTTGGACGGAGGGCATGTTCCTCCAGCCGCAGCATTTCCAGCAGCACGACCGCCATGTCGACTACCAGCTCCGGCAGCGGTTCATCGCCTGCATGGGACATGCATGGGGCTTTGTCTCGATCTCGATCGACGATGCTGCGCTGGCGCTGGGCAAGCTCAGTCTGAACGCGGCGCAGGGCGTGTTGCCCGACGGCACCGCGTTCGCGATTCCGGGCAATGACGCAGCGCCTGCCGCGCTCGATGTGCCCGGTGACGCACGCAATGAGCGCGTGGTGCTGGCATTGGCGCTGCAGCGTCCCGGGTTCGTCGAGTCGGATGCCGAACAGGCGGCCGGCTCGATGGGCCCGCGCTACCAGGTGGCCGAGGTGCAGGTGGGCGACAGCAACACCAACCTCGACCGCGATGCGTCGGTGCAGATCGGGCGCCTGAACCTCAAGCTGATGCTCGAGCGCGACGCCGGCGAGGGCTACGCCACGATCGCCGTGGCGCGCGTGGTCGAGCGGCGGGCCGACAACAAACTGGTGCTCGATGCGCAGTTCATCCCGCCGATGCTGCAGGCGCAGGGCCACGCCATCCTCGACGGCTATGTGCGCGAACTGTGCGGCCTGCTGCACCAGCGCGGCGAGGCATTGGCCGCGCGCTTGACGCAGCCCGGCCGGGGCGGCGTGGCCGAGATTGCCGACTTCCTGTTGCTCGAGTCGGTGAACCGCTCGCAGCCGGTGTTCGTGCAACTCAGCCAGCGATCCGTGCTGCACCCGGAGACGCTGTACGCGGCCTGCCTGGGCCTGGCGGGCGACCTGTCGACCTTTCGCGACAAGCGCCGGCCACCCGCTTTTCCGGAATATCTGCACGATGACCTGGCGCGTTGTTTCCGCGCGGTGATCGACGACCTGCGGCAGTCGCTGTCGATGGTGATGGAGCAGACCGCGATCCCGATCGAATTGCAGGACCGCAAGTACGGCATCCGCGTCGCCATCATCCCCGACCCCGAACTGCAGCGCACCGCGAGTTTCGTGCTGGCCGTGACGGCGCAGATGCCCGGCGATGCGCTGCGGGCACGCTTTCCGACCCAGGTCAAGATCGGCCCGGTGGAGCGCATCCGCGACCTCGTCAACCTGCAGTTGCCCGGCGTCACGCTGCGCCCGCTGCCGGTGGCGCCGCGCCAGATTCCCTACCACGCCGGCTTCAACTACTTCGAGTTGGACACGCGCAACAACGACTTGTGGAAGCAGCTCGAGACCTCGGGCGGACTGGCGATGCACATCGCCGGCGAGTTTCCCGGGCTCGAGCTCGAGTTCTGGGCCATCCGGGGCTGAGCGCCTCGTCGACCTCGCGAGCAAGCGGACTTTGATCAGGAATCGCCATGGCTGAGAAAGGTTTGGAAGACGACCCGTTTTCCGCGTTCGAGTCCGATCGAACCATCATCAAGCCCAGCGGTGGACGGGCCGCCCGGTCGCCGGGCGCGGCACAGCCCGCGGGCCAGCCGGCAGCGCGCGTCGAACAGGTCGGCAAGGAGGCACCGCTGGCGCTCGATGCGCTGATGACCGCGAATCTGAACCCGTTGGTGTCCGCCGCGTCGCCCCTGCTCAGCGCCGCGCCACGCATCCGAGCCATGGCACAGCATCCGAACCCGGCCGGTTTGAAAGATGCGCTCGCCGACGGTGTGCGCAAGTTCGAGAGCCAGGCGCGCAGCGAGGGCCTGCCCAACGAACAGGTGATCGCGGCGCGCTACATCCTGTGCACGTTGCTCGACGAATCGGCCGCCAGCACGCCGTGGGGCGGCTCGGGCGTCTGGGCCAACCAGAGTCTGCTGGTGCTGTTCCACAACGAGACCTGGGGTGGCGAGAAGGTTTTTCAGCTGATGTCCAAGCTGGCCGAGAACGTGGGCGCCAATCGCAACCTGCTCGAGCTGATGTACGTCGTGCTCGCGTTCGGCTTCGAGGGCCGTTACCGGGTGCAAAGCGATGGCAAGGCGCAGCTCGACAGCGTGCGCGTGCGGCTGTCGCAGATGCTCAAGCAAGGCCGCCCTGATGCCGACAAGGCGCTGTCGCCGCGCTGGGAAGGTGCGCCGGCGAAGGTCGCCAAGCTCGGCGCCGGCGTGCCGATGTGGGTCGTCATGTCGCTGGCGGGCTTGTTGCTCACGATCGCCTACGTCGGCTTGCGGCTGTCGATCAACAGCCATTCCGACCCGGTCTTCTCGACCCTGCAGGGGCTCGACGTGCCGGCCGCCACGGTGGTGGCGCCGCCACCGCCGGCACCGGCTGAAACGCCCCGGCTGGCCAAGCTGCTCGAAGCCGAGGTGAGCGCCGGACAGGTGCAGGTGCGCGACCTGGCGGACCGTTCCATCGTCGTCATCAAGGGCGACGGCTTCTTCGAGCCCGGCAGCGCCGTGATTGCCGACCGCGTCAAGCCGCTGCTCGGGCGCATCGAGTCGGCGCTGCAGGTGTTGCCGGGTCAGGTGCTGATCACCGGCCACACCGACAACCAGCCGATCCGATCGGTGCGTTATCCGTCCAACTGGCACTTGTCGCAAGACCGCGCCGATGCCGTCAAGTCGCTGCTGTCCACCACGCTGAAGCCGGAACGCCTGCGTGCCGAGGGCCGCGCCGACGCGCAGCCGGTCGAGGACAACAGCACCGCGGCCGGCCGCACCAAGAACCGGCGCGTCGAGATCACGCTGTTTGTCGCCGCAAGCGCCTGATGCCGCCGCCCACCCGCCCGCCGACCTCAGTTTTCCTGGCCGAGACCGCCGCATGAAGAAGCTGCTGCAAGTCCTGTTTCACCCGCTGCTGCTGGCCGTGATCGGCGTGCTGGCGCTGTCGGCGGTGCTCTGGTGGCTCGGGCCGATGATCTCGTTCGGCGACCGCCGCCCGCTCGACCCGGTGTGGGTGCGTGCTTGGTTGATCGGTCTGATGTTCGCGGTGCTGGCATTGAAGGTGCTGTTCGGCACGTTGAAGCGGCGCAAGACCAATGCCGCGCTGGTGGCCGGCATGAGCAAGGGCCCGAGCGCGAGCGACAAAGAGCTCGGCACGCTGAACGACCGTTTCGCGCAAGCGATCGACGTGCTCAAGCAGGCCCCGATGGGCGGCGGTTCGCGCTCGATCTTCAAGCGCGGGCAGTTTTTGTACGAGCTGCCCTGGTACATCTTCATCGGTGCGCCCGGGTCGGGAAAGACCACGGCATTGCTCAACGCCGGCCTCACCTTTCCGCTGGCCGAGAAGATGGGCTCGGGTGGCGTGCGCGGTGTGGGCGGCACCCGCAACTGCGACTGGTGGTTCACCGACCAGGCCGTGCTGATCGATACCGCCGGCCGCTACACGACGCAGGAGTCGGACAGTGCGGCCGACGCGACCGCCTGGGACGGCTTCCTGGCGCTGCTGCGCAAGGCCCGGCCGCGCCGGCCCATCAACGGCGTGCTGCTCACGGTCAACATCCAGGACCTGCTGCAGCAGAACCCGGCCGAGCGCAAAGAGCACGCCGGCAAGCTGCGCGCGCGCATGCAGGAACTGTCGCTGAAGCTCGGCGTGCGCGCGCCGGTCTATGTGCTGATCACCAAGACCGACCTGATCGCCGGCTTCAACGAAAGCTTCGGCGACCTCGGCAAGGAAGAACGCAACCAGGTGTGGGGCTTCAGCTTCCCGTACTCGCCGCAAAGCAGCGAGGACACGCTGAGCAACTTCGCGTCCGAGTTCGCGGCGCTTGAAAAGCGCCTGCGCGACCGTGTCGTCGACCGCATGGACGCTGAGCAGGACGTGCTCAAGCGCGCCGCCATCTTCAACTTCCCGCAGCAGTTCGCTGGCATCAAAGGTCTGCTCGGTGGCTTCCTCGAGCAGGTGTTCAGCGCCGGTGGGCAGCTCGAGGACCGGCCGTTGCTGCGCGGCGTTTACTTCACCAGCGGCACCCAGGAAGGCACGCCGATCGACCGTGTGATGGGCACGCTGGCACGCACGTTCGGCGTCGAACGCCGTCTTGCCGCCGTGGCGCCGGCGCGTGGCGGCAAGAGCTTTTTCCTGCACCGGCTGCTGCGTGATGTGATCTTCGTCGAGCAAGGCCTGGTGGGCGAGAACCGTGCGATGGAAACCCGGCGCGCGCGGCTGCGGCTGGCCGGCTTTGCGGCCACCGCTGTCGTGGCGCTGTCGGTATTGGCCGGGTGGTTCGTCAGCTATGGCCGCAACAAGGCTTACGTGAATCAGATCGAGGCCAAGCTGCCCGAACTGCGCAAGGCGGTCGACAGCATTCCGCCGGCAACCACCAGCGACGTCTCGCCGCTGCCGGGCGTGTTGTCGGCAGTGCGCCTGGCGCCGCAACCCGAAGGCTTCGCGCTCGACTCGCCGCCGCTGCTGATGTCGCTGGGTCTGTACCAGGGCGGCAAGCTCGACGCCGGGGCCGAGCTTGGCTATCAGCGTCTGCTGGAACACACGCTGATGCCGCGCGTGGTGCGTCGGCTCGAGGAGCGGCTGCGCTCGGCCAACCGCGACAACCTGGAAGTCGCCTACGAGGGACTCAAGGCGTACGTGATGCTGTACACGCCCGACAAGTTTGACGCCGAGGCTTTCAAGGCCTGGGTCACGGTCGACTGGGATGCCACGCTCGAGCGCAGCACCTCGCCGGCGCAACGCGAGGCGCTGGCGGTGCACCTGGATGCCATGCTCGCGCAGGGCGCGCCGCAGCCGGCCGCTCCGATCGACAAGGCGCTGGTGGCCGGCGTGCGTGACATGCTGGTTGCGTTCCCGCTTGAATACCGCGTCTTCAGCCGCCTCAAACGTGCCCAGTTGGGTGCCAACGTGCCTGCCTTCACGGTGGCAGGCGCGGCCGGGCCGCCCGCCCTGCAGGTGTTCGAGCGCATCAGCGGCGAGCCGCTGACGAAGGGCATCTCGGGCCTGTACACCAAGGAGGGCTTCCAGAAATCGTTCCAGCTCAGCGTCGAAAAGGCCACCAAGCAACTGGCGGCCGAGGAAAGCTGGGTGCTCGGCATCCGCCCGGTGGACGCCAAGCCGCTGGCCAACCTGACCGGCAGCGGCGAACTGACCGACCGGGTGCGCCGCCTTTACTTCGAGGAATACATCAAGGTCTGGGACAAGTACATCGCCGACCTCCGCATCGTCAAGCTGACCAGCCTGTCGCAAAGCCTCGACGTTGCCCGCATCCTGTCGGCGGTCGACTCCCCGCTGGCCGCCTTCATGCGCGGCGTTGCGCGTGAAACGACGCTCGTCGACGCGCCCAAGCCCGGCGCGCCCGACATCAACCTGCCGGCCCAGGCGGGCACGGTCAAGCGCGAGCTGAAGGATTTGATGACGGGCTCCGGCGTCGCCCCCAGCGGGCCGCCGCTGGAGCAGATGGTCGATGACCACTTTGCGTCCGTGCGCCGGCTCATGCAGGGTCAGCCGGCGCCGATCGACGAGGTGCTCAAGCTGTTCAACGAGGTCTACGTGCAGCTCGCGGCGGTCGATGCGGCGCAAAAGAGCAAATCTGCGCCGCCGCCCAGCGCCGGCGCAGATCGCCTGAAGGCCGCCGCCGGGCAGCAACCTGAACCGATCCGCGCCGTGCTCGAAAGCCTGGCGGGTGCCGCAGCCACGCAAGGCCGGAGCGTGGAACTGGCGGGTCTGAGCGGCGAGCTCAAGCCGATCAGCGATTTCTGCGCGCGTGCCATCGCGGGCCGCTACCCATTCACCACCAGTTCCAAGTCGGACGTGCCGACCGAGGACTTCGCGCAGTTCTTCGGTGCGGGCGGCATGCTCGACGACTTCTACCAGCGTCGGCTGTCCACGATCGTCGACACCAGCACGCCGGTCTGGACCTTCAAGCCACTGGCCGACGGCGCGCGCCCGGTCAACGCCGCCGCGCTGGCCGATTTCCAGCGCGGTGCCCGCATCAAGGATGTGTTCTTCCGCGCGGGCGGCAAGACACCCGGGTTTCGCATCGAGATCCGGGCGGTCGAGATCGCGGAAGGACTGAAGGAGATCGATCTCGACATCGACGGTCAGATGTTCAAGTTCAGCGCCGGCAACACCACGCCGGCATCGATTCAATGGCCAAGTGCGCGGCTGAGTTCGCAGATCAAGCTGAGCACTGCGGGCGGCGGTGCGCCGCTCATCTTCGATGGGCCGTGGGCGCTGTTCCGCCTGTTCGACCGATTCGACGTGAAGCCGACCGCGCAGCCCGAGCGTTTCATCGTCGACATGAACCTCGAGGGTAAAACCGCACGGCTCGAGGTCACCGCGAGCAGCGTCTTCAATCCGTTCAGGCTCAGGGAGATGCAGCAATTCCGCTGCCCCGGTGCGCTGTGACCGGACGGTACGAATCAGCATCACTTTGATGACAGCGTTGCCACAGGCACCGGGCTGGTACGGCAAATTGCCGTCGCTGGGCGACTTTGCGTCGCGCCGGCTGCCGCCCGAGTTCATCGAGCCCTGGGATCTCTGGCTAAGCGAGCGCATCGCTGCACTGCGCGTTGCGCTGGGGGCGGGTTGGCTCGATGCCTACCTGAGCAGTCCGACCTGGCGCTTCGTGCTGATGCCGGGTGCGATGCCGGGTGCCCTGCCTGGTCTGCCGATCGGGCAGGCTTGGGCGGGCGTGCTGATGCCGTCGGTCGACCGGGTCGGGCGGTATTTTCCGCTCACGCTGGCCACGCCGGTGGCGCTGTGGCCCGGGCCGGCGTCCGCGCTCGAACCGTTGTTGGCCTGGTTGCAGCAACTCGAAGACCTGGCGCTCGCCGCGTTGCAGGACGACTGGCGCATCGATCAGATCGAGCAAGCGTTGCAGCAACTGCCGGCGCCGCCGCAGCGAGCCACTGTGTTGCCAGCCGAGCAGGCGCTGGCGCAGGCATTGCAGCAGCCCAGCGGCTTCGTGGCCATCGACGGTCGGGCAGATCCTGCCGGCTTGGCGGCACTGTGGGCGCAGGTGCTGGGCGATGTCGCACCGGGTTGGCGGCAGGCGCTGGCCGGCCGCTCATGCTGGATGGCCGACGGGCCTGCCAAGCCCCGGTTGCTGGTCAGCCTCGGGCTGCCCGATTCCGCTGCATTCGTGCGCATGTTCGGTGCAAACGGCGCTGCGCCAGACGATGCGTGAGCCATTGGCGCGCGTGAGCCGCTTGGTTGCAGTGCGAGCCGCATCTGGCCGCCTCGAACGTCAATGCCTGCAGCCCCCGCGATTTCACTGACCATCGGAGAGCAGATGTCGAACGTCACATGGGGTTTCAATTTCGGATCGCTCAACCACAGCGGCGCCGCGCCGGTGCCCAAGCGTGGCGCTGCGCGTCGCATCGTCGTGATGGGTGATTTCAGCGCCGGTGCCGCCGCGGGGCGTCTGGACACTGGCCCAGCGCTGGCGCGACGCAAACTCATCCCGGTCGAGTTCGACACGCTGGAAGACACCTTGCAGCGTTTGCGGGTCAGGCTGTTGTTGCCGCTGGGCGATGCGGGGTCGGGCGTCGAGCTGGAATTTGCGGACCTCGACGCCTTCCACCCGGATGCGCTTTACCGGTCGCTGGACGTTTTCCAGGCGCTGGCCGATTTGCGCAAACGCTTGAACAACACCGCCAGCTTTGCCAAGGCCGCCGCGGAGGTGCAGTCCTGGGGCGGCACTGTCAAGAACAAAGTGCGCAAGCGCCGTTCGCGCAGCGGCTCGCCAGCCGCCGACGCGCGCCTGAGCGATTTCGCGCGGCTGGTCGGCGTCGCCCCGGAACTGCGCACCGACACCCCGGTCGACGCGCTGCTGCGGCAGATCGTCGGCCCGCTGGTGCAGGCCGCAGCCGATCCGAAACGCGATGCGATGGTGGCCACGGTCGACGAGGCGCTGTCGGCGGCGATGCGCGAGGTGCTCCACCAGAGCGAGTTCCAGAACCTGGAATCGCTCTGGCGTGGCCTGGACATGCTGCTGCGGCGCATCGAAACCGGGCCGTCCCTGCAGGTGCTGCTGCTCGATGTGTCGGCGGAAGAACTCGCGGCCGACCTCAGCAGCGCCGACGACCTGAGCGACAGCGGGCTCTACTCGCTGCTGGTGGAGCAGCGTGCCGCCGAAAAGAACGGCGGCGTCTCGCTCATCTGCGGCCTGTACCAGTTCGAAGCCACACCGCCGCACGCCGAACTGCTCGGGCGCATGGCGCACATCGCAGCGCAGGCGCAGGCGCCTTTTGTGACCGCCATCTCGGCCGATGGCCTGATGGACCGCAAGAACCCGCCGCATGAGCTGGTGATGGAATCGATGCAGGCTTTGCGCGAAATGCCGCAGGCTTCGAACTTGGCACTGCTTGCGCCGCGCTTCATGCTGCGGCACCCGTACGGCAAGCGCAGCGACCCGATCGGTGTGTTCGCCTTCGAGGAATTCACCGCGGCCGAAGGCATGCGCGGCATGTTGTGGGGTCATCCGGCGATCCTGGCGGCGTGCCTGTTGGCGGCTCCCAGCCCGACCTTGTCGATCGGCGACCTGCCGTTCCACTACGTCGTGGACGGCGACGGCGATCAGGTGGGTCTGCCGTGCACCGAGCGGCTGGTGTCGGCCGAGATCGCCGCGCAGCTCGGCCGATACGGCATCAACAGCCTGATGGCCCACAAAGGTCAGCCCGAACTGCGGCTGGCCGGTCTCGATGCGACGAACGGCGAGGCGTTGAGCTGGCACGCGGCGCCGAAGCCCGTGATGCGGGCGGCTGCACGGGCGCCGGTTGCCGCCGAGTCGCCCGAGCCAGACGCTCGAAGCGATGAGCCCGAGCTTCAGGCCGCGGGTGGCGCGTCGGGTGATGGCGAAGACGCACAAACGCCGGAAAGCGCCGACACCAGTCTGGACGACCTGCTGGCAAGCTTGGCAGACACCGAGACGCCGGCCGCCGACCCGGGCGGAGCCGACGACGACATCGACCCGGAACTGGCGCTGCGCGCGGCGACCGACAAGTTTCGCTCTCGCTTCGAAGGCGTCGAACGGCTCGCTCGTGAGCGGTCGCTCGATCTGCGCGACGCCGATCTGGCCACACTCGATGCTCTGTGGGACGAAGTCAAGGCAGGCCGCCGACCGTGAACGGCTGGCGGACTCGGCAGCGCGACGTGGCACCTCAGCGACGTCGGGTGTCCGGTGATGCTTCAGGTCCTGGTGGTGGTTGTGCTGCCATGGCCACCAAGGTCTGTTCCCACTCGGTCCGCCAACGCAACCAGCGCAACTCGATGACCTCGTCGAACACCGTGGTGGCCCGCCAGGTCGACAGCGCGAACATCAACGCCGGAACGCCGTAGATCACGCCCACCTGCACGGTGCGTTCGAGGTCGGTGAATCCGCCGTCGGCGAGCAGATCCTGCAGGCCGAAGGCCATTGCGAGCAGTACGCCGACACCGGCGAGCAGGGGCAGCCAGAACCAGGTGGCGACAACCCTGACCGGCGCCCCGATCCGGTTGGCCTGGCGCACGTGGTAGCGAAACGGCAGCCAGACGAGCACGAAGCACACGAGGAGGGCAACGACACTGATGGCGACCGGAACGAGGTCGTCGGTGCCGTCGATGAAGCGGTCACGGACCCGTCCGATCACCGCGACTGCGGCTACCGGAGCCGCGAACGCACCGAGCCAGAGCACGACGGCGACCCACGCCCGCGAGGGTTGGCGGTACCGGGTGGGCGGCACGAGCCGGGCTGCATCGATCATGGCGAGCGCGCTCCAGCCGACGAGTATCACCGCAACCATCACGTGAGGGAGCACCACGAACAACGTGCCCATGCCACCCGGCACGACGTACTCGCGCATGAGCACCACGGAGATGCCCACCAGTTGGGAAAGTATCAGCAAGTAGCGCAACCACCAGGTTGCGAACAGTCGCGGCGGCGGTTCCGACCGCAACGGCGTGAACGAGTGAGCGCCGAACGCCCCCGGTTGCATCCGGGTACCCGATGTACGTTCGCCGGTCGCGGCATCGAAGGCGGAAGCCGTCGGACCTGCAGCCCACGGCGACGCGTCGACGGGCACCGGCAGCAGCGGAGACAGCGGCGGGGATGGCGGCCGAGGGGATGGCGGTGGCGGGGATGGCGGTGGCGAGGCGACCGGGGGCAACCGGAGCGCGGCGGCCGGCAGCTCGGGCACGGGGTGGTCGTCGTTCGGGCTCATCGACCGGCAACCGTTTCGTGACGGGGGCGACAACCCTGCCGCAGTGCGTCGGGCGTCGGGCATCGGCCGACGAGCATGTCGTGGTGATCAGCTTCGTGTCGGCACGCCAGCCACATCGCCCGACACGCCTCGGTGACCGCAAGGGTCGAACACAACTGGATCAACGTGGCGATCAGCGGGTTGCGACGGCGGCCAGTTGTCATCCGAATGTTCAGCACGGTCACGAACGTCCACGCGCTCACCGCAGCGATCAGTGCAATGGTGACGCCGCGCGAGGCGACTTCCAACGATTCGGGAGCGTTGTACCAGATCCATCCGAACACACAGATCGCTGACGCGATGCCGACGACGATCGTGATCCACATCAACGCGTCCGACCACGTCTGGTCGCCGGCCAGTCGACGCACCTGCCACCCCGTTGCCGCGAACATGGTCGCCATCATCAGTGCGGCCGCGAACGTCCACGGGATCATGGCGAACAGCGAGACACGTTGTCGACCGGCCTCCTGGCGTGACGGCGGCTCTGGCGGGACAGTCGTCCATGCAGGACCGTTCGACGGCGGCAGGATCGAGCCACGCGATCGAGGATCCAGAAGTTCCATGTCGACGTCATCGGCCCCGTGGCCGAGCAACTTGAGAAAAAACGGATCAGCCCGCCATCAGCCGCGGTCGGCATTCTTCCCACGTCGGGTCGAACGGCTCTCCGGGCGCACCGACGCCTCCGATACGTTGGACACATGAGTGAGATCCTGAGCATCACCGGACGCGAGATCCTGGATTCCCGGGGAAACCCCACCGTCGAGGTCGAGGTGCTCCTCGATTCCGGCGCACTGGGCCGTGCAGCAGTGCCCTCGGGCGCGTCGACCGGCGAGCACGAGGCCGTCGAGTTGCGTGATGGTGGCGACCGGTACGGTGGCAAGGGCGTCCTGCAGGCCGTCGGCTTCGTCAACAGCGAGATCGCTGATGCGCTGGAGGGATTCGATGCGACCGATCAACGCTTCCTCGATCGGGTGATGCTCGACCTCGACGGCACCGACAACAAGTCGCGCCTCGGCGCCAACGCCATCTTGGGCACCAGCCTCGCCATCGCGAAGGCTGCTGCGATCGAAGTCGACCTGCCGCTCTACTCCTATCTCGGCGGTCCGAACGCTCACGTGCTGCCGGTGCCGATGATGAACGTCATCAACGGTGGCGTCCACGCCGACA
>ENA-OFDP01000782-OFDP01000782.1-metagenomes-genome-assembly--contig:-NODE-782-length-13543-cov-5.996886_pt1 | contig 13543 bp, 9 predicted proteins | sample MGYA00153389_OFDP01 | MGnify analysis MGYA00153389 | reverse complement strand
TCGCCAGCGCTGAAGGCAAACGCGGCGGGCAGTTTTACACCCCGGCCAGCATTGTTAAAACGCTGGTGGCCGTGCTCAACCCCCACAGCGGCAAGGTGTACGACCCGTGCTGCGGCTCCGGCGGTATGTTTGTGCAAAGTGAAAAATTTATTGAAGCGCACGGCGGCAAATTGGGTGATGTATCCATTTACGGGCAAGAGGCCAACCCCACCACCTGGCGCCTGGCCGCCATGAACCTGGCCATTCGCGGCATTGACTTTAATCTGGGCCGCGAGCCTGCCGACACCTTTGTACTGAACCAGCACAAAGACCTGCGCGCCGACTTTATCTTGGCCAACCCTCCCTTCAATATCAGCGACTGGTGGCACGCCAGCCTGACGGGCGACGCCCGCTGGCAGTACGGCGACCCACCCGCAGGCAACGCCAACTACGCCTGGCTGCAGCACATGCTGCACCACCTCAAGCCCACAGGCCGCGCTGGCATAGTGCTGGCCAACGGCAGCATGAGCAGCAGCCAGAACAGCGAAGGCCAAATCCGCGCCGCCATGGTCGATGCTGACGTGGTGGAGGTCATGATCGCGCTGCCCGGCCAGCTGTTTTTCAACACCCAGATCCCGGCGTGCTTGTGGTTTTTGGTCAAGAAAAAGACGCACCGCCAAGGCGAAGTGCTCTTCATCGACGCCCGCAAGCAAGCCACGATGATCTCAAGGGTGCAAAGCGAGTTCACCGACGAAGTGATTGCCCGCATAGCCAACACGGTAGCCGCGTGGCGCGGCGAATCCCTCCCCCTCCCCGATTTACTCCCTCTCCTTCCGGGAGAGGGCAGGGGTGAGGGCTCCCCGAATTTGCTCCCCACCGAATACCAGGACATCCCAGGCTTTTGCCGTAGCGTAAAACTAGCCGAGATAGCCCAACACGGCCACGTCCTAACCCCAGGCCGCTACGTAGGCGCAGAAGAAGTTGAAGACAACGACGAAGACTTCGCCACCAAGATGCAGCAACTGACTGAAAAGCTGGGCGAGCAGATGGCGAAAGGGGCTGAGCTGGATAGGCTGATTCGGCAGAAGCTGGGGGGGTTGGGTTATGAGTTCTGAGTTCTACCAACTTTCTGACATCGCAAACATCCAAGGTGGCTTTGCTTTCAAGGGTGCAGATTTTCAAACAGCGGGCGTTGCCGTCGTCAAAATAGCGAATATCCAACCACCTTCAGTTTCATTGTCGGGCGTTGACCGCGTTCAACCGATCAAGCTTTTAGGACTTGACCGCTTCAAACTGCGCGATGGTGATGTGCTTATGGCGATGACTGGCGCTACCGTTGGTAAGGTTGGGAGGTTCAAGCACAGCGAGCCTGCTTATTTAAATCAGCGGGTAGCACGTATCACAGCCAAAAGAGGTTCTGAATACGACGATTTCATTTACGCAGTTGTTACCCAACCATGCTTTGATTCTTTGATTGAAGGGGCATCGGTAGGAAGTGCGCAGGCAAACATCAGCACTACCGGAATTGGCTCGGTTCAGATTCCGCGACTGGAATCGGACACACAACTTGTTATCGGAAAGGTCGCAAGAGCCCTCGACGACCGCATCACCCTCCTGCGCGAAACCAACGCCACGCTCGAAGCCATCGCCCAGGCGCTGTTCAAGTCATGGTTTGTCGATTTCGACCCCGTGCGCGCCAAGCTGGAAGGCCGCACCCCCGAAGGTATGAACGAGGCCACAGCGGCGCTGTTTCCCGATGGGTTTGAGGAGTCGGAGTTGGGCTTGGTGCCGAGGGGGTGGCGGGTCGGAACACTGGCCGATTTGTCCCATCTCAACCCGGAGTCATGGACTGTCAAAAATCACCCTGAATCCCTCGTCTATGTTGACCTTGCCAACGCAAAAGATAACGAAATTGCTACCGTAACAAACTTTGATTTTGATGAAGCACCGAGCCGAGCTAGGCGAGTGCTGCGCGATGGCGATACCATCGTTGGCACCGTGCGACCGGGCAATCGGTCATTTGCTTTCATTCATGAGCCTGCGAGTAATTTGACCGCTAGCACTGGCTTTGCTGTCTTGCGTCCATCCGAAGTGGAAAACACTGAGTTTGTTTACCTGGCCGCCACACAGGATTCAAGCATTGAACATCTCGCGCACGTTGCTGATGGGGGCGCTTACCCAGCCGTTCGACCTGATGTTGTTTCCGGATTGCAGATCGTCGTACCGGATGCCCAAGTCCTAAAAGCGTTTCACGCTGTTGCCGCATCGCTGCTAGCTAAGGTTTCAGAGAACCAAAAACAAGCCCAAACCCTAGCCACCCTCCGCGACACCCTGCTCCCCCGCCTGATCTCGGGGCAGTTGCGGTTGCCGATTTCGGTATGAGCTCGTGGTTTACAGTTCTTACTAACTGTATTTTTAAAGAAAGAGGCCGCCGATGGCCACACTAGGACGCATTCAACACATCAAACTCAACGGTTTTCGCTCTATCAGGGCGTTGGATCTTGATTTGACGTCGCTCAATATCTTGATCGGCCCCAATGGTGCGGGTAAATCAAATTTCATTAGCTTTTTCAAGTTCATGAACAAGCTGCTCGACAAAGAGTTGCAGCTGCATGTTCGTACTCAATTGAACGGAGCGGATCGTACTTTGTTTTTTGGCCGAAAGACCACGTCGAAGTTGGAAATTGATCTGCGCTTTAGCCCTAACGGATACCGTGCTGAGTTGGTGCCCACCACAGATGACGGTTTGGTGTTTGCCAAAGAATTTGCTTTGTTTTACGGTGATGAAATTGGCTATCAAGGTGGAACACAAATGCATACCTTGGCGAAGGCGGGCGCATTAGAGTCAGCTTTGCCAAAGCCTGGTACTTCGCGGGCTGCCGAACACGTAGCGCGCTACCTGCAAGACTGGAAGGTTTACCACTTCCATGACACCAGTGACACCGCAAAAGTCAAAACTGCCTACAGTATTCACGCCAATGATCGACTGATGGCGCAAGGTGAAAATCTGGCCGCATTTCTATACGGCATTCGCGACACCACGGCTTATGCGCATATCGTCCGCACCATTCAGCGTGTCGCACCGTTTTTTCAAGACTTCATCTTTCAGCCAGAGGCCAATGACTTGATTCGCCTGCGCTGGAAGCACAAGGGTAGCGATGATTATTTTGACGGCACCATGCTGTCAGACGGTACGCTGCGCTTCATTTGCTTGGCTACTTTGTTGCTGCAACCCAAGCTGCCCACCATTATTTTGCTGGACGAGCCTGAGCTGGGCTTGCACCCGTTTGCCATGCAGTTGTTGGCCGCCCTGATGCGTTCTGCCAGCGAAAAGACCCAGATCATTGCCTCAACCCAGTCGGTCACGCTGGCTAATCAGTTTGGCTGGCAAGACATGGTGGTGGTAGACCAGGTTGACAACGCCTCAGTATTCCGTCGCTTGCAGGAGGCTGAGGTTGCCGAGTGGCTCAAGAACTACAAGCTCGGTGACGTGTGGGAGATGAATGTTTTGGGCGGCACACCAGAATGACTCGTCTAGGAATCAGCGTGGAAGGCGCTACCGAGCGCGAGTTTGTCAGTCGGATACTGCGGCCACACTTGGCCCGGTTTGGGGTCACGGCTACTGCCATTGATCTTCGCGGTAATGTGAGCCTTGACAAAATTCGTGGTGTGCTGCCTGCATTGCTGGGTGGGTTTGACCGCGTTAGTACGTTGTATGACTTTTACCGATTCAAGGGGCGTGGTGAATTGAGCATTGAGCAACTTGAGTTGGCGATTGGCGAATTGGTACCGCTTGATTGGCGTACGCGGCTCGTACCTTATGTTCAACGCTATGAGTTTGAGGCTTTACTTTTTGCGGTGCCGCAGCATGCGGTGGAATGGTTGCAGGGCTCTGCTGCTCAACTCGCGCAAATGCAGGACGCTGTAAAACGAAGCGGCTCGCCAGAACTGGTCAATGACAGTCATGAGACCAGTCCGTCGCACCGAATGCAAAAGCTGTTTTCTGGCTATGACAAAAAGCTGCATGGGCCTGAAATTGTTGAACTAGCTGGCTTGGCCGCTATTCGCAAGGAATGCCCAAGGTTTGATGCGTGGGTTACGCAGCTTGAAGGCTTGGGTAAGTCAGCGGCATAAAAAATGCATTCAACCAGATGGTTTTCTGAAAAAAAGTGTCGGCAATGTCTATTACATCTTTCGCAAGAGCGTTTAGCATTTTCTTAACAAAACGGGTTTGATAAGCGTGGCGTGAATTAGTCTATTTAAATCAATAGGTTAGCGGGGCGGGTGTTAAACGAATTGTTAAGGCGCTGCAATTGATTTGCACGTGCTAGCTCTTCCGGTTAGAAATTCTTCTTGCGTGGGCGGGTGCTTGTCTCGACTGTTGGCCTGCAAAGTTTCTTTAATAGTGGTGTTTTTCATTAAAGAATGCTTTAATAGAAAATTATTTAATTAAAGAACTCTTTAAAACAATGCGCAACACTGGCATCTATGTCACCACCACAACCCTGAGCGAATCCGTTCAGGCGTTTGTGCCGCATGCACTGCCGCCGAAGAGGCCTGCGCTGGCCCCTGAATCTTTTACTGAAGCCAATCGCGTTGCAGAGCTGGCGCTAGCCCGTTTGTCGGGTGTATCTGGCTTAGCGCCTTCTGTTGACTGGCTTCTTTACAGCGCCGTTCGCAAAGAAGCGCTACTAACCTCGCAAATCGAGGGTACGCAAGCTACGCTGGTTGACCTTTTCAACAGCGAAGCGGGTTTTGCTGTCAGCAATACCGATGATGTGGAAGAGGTCACCAACTACCTGCGCGCCTTCAAGCAGGTGCAGGGCAGCCTGCGCGATCCGGCGGGCTTGCCCATCAGCGTGCGGCTGCTCAGTGATGCACACCGCTTGTTAATGGACGGGGTACGTGGCTCTGGCAAGCAGCCGGGTGAATTGCGCCGCTCGCAAAACTGGATAGGTGGAACCCGGCCGGGCAAGGCGGTTTTTGTGCCGCCACCGCCAGAGCGCGTTGGCGCGTTGCTGGGCGACATGGAGCAGTTCATTCATGCTGCTACAAATTTGCCGCCGTTGGTCAAAATCGCGCTGGTGCATGTGCAGTTTGAGACAATTCATCCTTATCTGGACGGCAATGGCCGCATTGGCCGCTTGCTGATTGCCGCCTTGCTGGAGCATTTTGGCTTGTTGCCCGAGCCATTGATGTACCTAAGCGGTTACCTGAAGCAATACCAGGCCGAATACTACCGGCGCTTGTCGAATGTGCGTACTGAGGGCGATTGGGAAGGTTGGGTGGCGTTTTTTCTGGAAGGCGTGACTGTTGCAGCCAGTGAAGCCGAACGCGGCATTGTGGCGATTGCCAGCCTAGTCGCCGCTGACCGCCGCCGCCTGCTGGATTCACCCAAGGCAGGCCCGGCCAGCTACCGCCTTTTTGAAATGCTGCCAATGATGCCGCGCTTTACTGTTGAGCAGGTGCGCAACAAGTTGGGAGTCAGCTTTCCCACTGCAAATGCGGCGGTGAAGGTGTTGGAAGGCCTGGGTATTGCGGTTGAATTGACAGGGCAAAAGCAAAACCGCAGCTACAGCTATCAGTCATATATTGACTTGATGACGAACTGACGACAGGCTAAATTCATCATGTCAATAAAACCCGCTATTTTTTACATGACGCAGCGCTCATGTAAAAACCTTGGAGGTGATGAGTGACCGAAGACCAACTCGAACAGGAGGCCCTGAGCTGGTTGGCCGACGTGGGCTACAGCGTAGTTTATGGCCCTGACATTGCTCCTGACGGCCCCACGCCTGCGCGTGACAACTATCGGCAAGTGATTTTGACCGGGTGTTTGCGCGCCGCCATTGACCGGCTGAATCCAGGCGTTCCTGCTGCAGCGCGTGCGGATGCGCTTAAACAGGTGATGGATCTGGGCGTGGCCGCGCTGCTGGCTGCCAACAGGCGCTTTCACCAGTTGCTGGTGACGGGTGTACCGGTGCAGTACCAGCGGGATGGTGAAACGCGCGGCGATTTTGTGCGGTTGATTGACTGGACGAACACCGCAGGCAATGACTGGCTGGCGGTTAATCAATTTTCAATCAAAGGCCCGCACCACACGCGGCGGCCAGACATTATTTTGTTCATCAACGGTTTGCCGATGGTGCTGCTGGAAATCAAGAACCCGGCTGACAAAAACGCCGATGTCTGGAAAGCGTACGAGCAGATACAAACCTACAAAGAGCAAATCCCCGACGTGTTTCAGACCAACGAAATACTGGTGATTTCAGACGGCACCGAGGCGCTGATGGGGTCGCTGTCAAGTGATGCCGAGCGCTTTATGGCCTGGCGCACGATTGATGGCGTTACGCTCGACCCGCTGGGCGAGTTCAATGAGCTGCAAACCCTGGTGCGCGGCGTGCTGGCCCCCACGTACTTGCTCGACTATCTGCGCTACTTTGTGCTGTTTGAGGACGACGGTGCGCTGCTTAAAAAGATTGCGGGGTACCACCAGTTTCATGCGGTGCGGTTCGCCATTGCCAAGGTGATTGAAGCATCGCGCCCCGATGGCAACCAGAAAGGTGGCGTGGTGTGGCATACGCAGGGCAGCGGCAAAAGCATCACCATGACCTGTTTTGCCGCACGCGTGATGCAAGAACCCGCGATGGAAAACCCGACCATTGTGGTGATTAGCGACCGCAATGACCTGGACGGGCAACTGTTTGGCGTGTTCAGCCTGGCGCAAGACCTGCTGCGTGAGCAGCCGGTGCAGGCGCGCACCCGGCAAGAGCTCCGCACGCTGCTCGGCAACCGGCCATCAGGCGGAATTGTGTTTGCCACCATTCAAAAATTCATGCCGGGGGAGGATGAAGACACCTTTCCTATCCTGTCAGAGCGGCACAACATTGTGGTGATAGCCGACGAGGCGCACCGCACCCAATACGGTTTTGAGGCTAAATTAAGGCTAAAAAAGGCACCAAATACGCCTCTAGCCCAATCAATATGGGCGCAAGCAGCTCCTAATGTAGTAGCAACTGGTGATGGTGTGGTTACGCCGCACCGAGTGGAGTTTGAAGCGCCGATTTATGACATTGGTCATTACCAGGCTGGCTACGCCCAGCACCTGCGCGACGCACTGCCCAAAGCTACCTTTGTGGCCTTTACCGGCACACCCGTCAGCAGCACAGACCGCGACACGCGCGCTGTGTTTGGCGACTACATCCATGTTTATGACATGCAGCAGTCCAAAGAAGACGGCGCGACGGTGGCGATTTATTACGAGTCGCGTCTGGCCAAGCTGAGCCTGAAAGACGCTGACTTGCAGCAACTGGACGATGACGTGGATGAGCTGGCTGAAGACGAAGAACGTAATGACGGAAACCAGCAGGCCGCTTTGAAAAGCCGCTGGGCAGCGCTTGAAAAGATAGTGGGCGCTGAGCCGCGCATTGCCAGTGTGGCGGCTGATCTGGTGGCGCACTTTGAGGAGCGCAACAAGGCACAAACTGGCAAGGCGATGGTGGTGGCCATGAGCCGCGACATTTGCGCGCACTTGTACAACGAAATTGTTCGGCTGCGCCCCGACTGGCACGACACTGACCCTGAAAAAGGCGCCATCAAAATCGTGATGACAGGCTCAGCCAGCGACAAGGCCCTGTTGCGGCCGCACATTTACAGCGCGCAGGTTAAAAAGCGGTTGGAAAAGCGGTTTAAAGACCCGGCTGACCCGCTGCGCCTGGTCATCGTGCGGGACATGTGGCTGACGGGATTTGATGCCCCGTGCGTACACACCTTGTATGTCGACAAACCCATGAAGGGCCACAACCTGATGCAGGCGATTGCGCGGGTCAACCGGGTGTTTAAAGACAAGCAGGGCGGCCTGGTGGTGGACTACATCGGCATTGGCAATGAGTTGAAATTGGCGATGAAGGAATACACCGCCAGCCACGGGCGCGGCAGGCCAACGGTGGATGCGCATGAGGCGTTTAGCCTGCTGCTTGAAAAAATGGACGTGCTGCGCGCCATGCTGCATGGTTTTGACTACAAAGGTTTTTTAACCGGTGGCCACAAAACGCTGGCAGGCGCTGCCAACCACGTATTGGGCCTGACAACCGGCAAAACGCGCGACGGTAAAAAGCGCTTTGCCGACAACGCATTGGCCATGAGCCACGCATTTACCTTGTGCTGCACGCTGGATGAGGCGAAAGCGGTGCGTGAAGAAGTAGCCTTTTTGCAAGGCGTCAAAGTCATTTTGACCAAGAAGGAGATGACCGCCAAAAAGCGCACCGATGAACAGCGCGAGCTGGCCATACGCCAGATCATTTCGTCAGCGGTCGTGTCTGAAAGCGTGGTCGATATTTTTGACGCGGTGGGTCTGGATAAACCGAATATTGGTTTGCTAGACGATGAGTTTTTAGCGCAGGTGCGCGACTTGCCAGAACGCAATCTGGCGGTTGAATTGCTGGAGCGCTTGCTGCAAGGCGAAATCAAAAGCCGCTTTGCCGGTAGCGTGGTGCAAGACAGAAAGTTTTCAGACATGCTGGGCAATGTGATTCAGCGCTACCAAAACCGCTCGATTGAAACCGCGCAGGTGATGGAAGAGCTGATCCAGATGGCAAAGAAGTTTAGAGAAGCTTCATTGCAGGGCGAAAAGCTGGGGCTGACTGAAGATGAGGTGCGCTTTTATTACGCACTGATTGAAAACGAATCTGCCGTGCGCGAACTGAGCGACGATACGCTGAAAAAGATCGCCCATGAGTTGACAGAAAACCTGCGTAAAAACCTGAGCGTTGACTGGTCAGCACGCGAAAGCGTGCAGGCCAAGTTGCGGCTGATGGTCAAGCGCATCCTGCGCAAATACAAATACCCGCCAGACCACCAGGATGCAGCAGTTGAGCTGGTGCTGGAGCAGGTGCAAGCCTTTGGGGATGGCTGGGGCAGCTGATCAGGCACAAACTCTGAGCGATTTAAGGCACTAGCCGTTGTAAATAATACGAAAATAGCTACTAAAAACATAGCGCTTAATGTTGCTTAACCCGGTTTGCTGATTGCTTTGGCAAACGGTATTGAGGCCAGCGCCAACGCCGTCAGGATGGCCAGCGCAGCCCAGGCATCGTTGATGGACAGTGTCAGGGCGGCTTTTTCAATCAGCGGCGTCAGCAGCATTTGACTGGTTTCATCAAGCGGGCCAGATCTTTGCGCAGTGAACATTTCAAGCGGTATGCCGACAAATTTTGCTGTCGCCACGTCACCTGCCATCAGCTTTTGTGTGATGTCTGTAGCATGAATGGGCGAGCGGCTGTAAATCACGGTGTCGATCAAGGCCAGGCCAATGGCACCGCCCAGATTTCGCATCAGGTTGAACAGCCCACTTGCGTCTGGTACGCGGCTGGCGTCTAGCGCGCCTAGCGCCAGCCGGGTTGGCGGCAACAGGCAAAACATGATGGCCAAACCCCTGATGACTTGTGGCCAGAACATCTCTTCCTCGCCCGTGCGGGGCGTTTGAAATCCGCTCATGCCAAGGCCGATTGCAAAAATGGCAAAACCAGCAGCTGCCAGCAGCCGCACATCCACACGCCGCTCCAGGCCAACAGCCACCGGAGCAATGGCCAGCTGTGCAGCGCCTGTTGCCAGCATGATCAAGCCAATTTCCAGTGCATTGAATCCACGCACAAACGCCAGAAAAACCGGCATCAGATAGACCGATCCAAACAGGCCCAAACCCAACACAAAACTTAGAAAGCAACCAACAGCGAAATTGCGGTCAGCAAAGATTTTGAGGTCAACGATGGGGTGAGCCAATTGCAGGCAGCGCCGTATAAAACTCGTCATGCACGTTGCGCTGACCAGTAAAAGGCCTACCACCAGCGGCGAGCTCCACCCCCGGCCTGGCGCTTCCTTGAGCCCTATTTCCAGCGTTGAAAGCGCCAGCGCGATTAGGGCCAGTGATAGCCAGTCCAGGGTCAGTGACACATGCCGCTGCACAGCCGATTTGGGCAGCAGCATGCCTGCAACGATGGCGGCCACAATGCCCGGCACGATGTTGATCAGAAATAACCAGTGCCACGAAAAGGTCTGTGTAATCCAGCCGCCCACAACGGGACCAACGGTTGGAGCGAGCACAGCCAGCACACCCGCCAGCATGGTGGCAAGTGCCTGCCGGGGCACAGGAAACAGCAGAAACACCGCAGAAAAAACAGCGGGTATCAATGTGCCGCCAGCAAAACCTTGAAGCACCCGCCAGGAAACCAGCGTTTCAAAACTGTTGCTCGCCGCACAACCCAGCGAGGCAAAAGTAAAAACCGATATCGCCACCACAAACAGGCGGCGCATCCCCAACAGACGCGTCAAAAAACCGGTGAGAGCTATGGCGATGACTTCTGCAATAAGGTACGCAGTTTGAATCCAGCTCATCTTGTCTGGCGCGATGCCCAGCGCATCCTGCATGGTCGGCAGCGACGTTGCAACAATCTGGATGTCCAGAATGGCCATGAACATGCCAATGCACATCATGGCAAAACCGATCCAGGTGCGGATCATGGATTTGCGGGAAACCGGTATGTCAAGGTTGTCCAAGATTTCGCGATGGATGAAGGGCCGCATTTTCTGCCCGGATGCGAACCGTCAGCACTGCAGCATTGGCCAGCGAAAAGGCCAGTGCATACCAAGGCAAGCCCAGACATAGCGGCAGAACAGCGATTTCACCGATCACCACCACATAGTTGGGATGGGTGAGCCAGCGGTACGGCCCGGTGGCAACCAGTTGCTCACCCGGCAGTACGATGATGCGTGTAGTCCAGCGGCGGCCCAGCGTTGCCAGCACCCAGACCCGCAAGACTTGCAAGACCAAAAAGACTGCGAGCCAAAGCAGATTGACCGGCTGGTCCCAGCCCAGTGCCCACAGGCCTGCCAGCCAGAAGCCATGGAGCAGTACGATCAGTGTGTAGTGCTGGGGCGCCATCTCGACCGCGCCCTGCTTTAAAAGCGCTGCGGTGTTGCGACGCGCAAGCCACAGCTCGCCAAGCCGTTCTGCCGTGACAAGTAAAAGAATAATGGCAGCGAATGTCATGCTGAACTTTTAAGCGATACGCAGCTGGTGGTAAAGCCGGGCCCCATGGCTGTCAGCAAGGTGCGCGCGGGCAGTCCGGCGTTGATCAGCCGTTGAAGAACGAACAGTGCCGTAGGCGCAGACATGTTGCTGTACTCCGCGAGAATGTCGCGCTCATGATCCAGGCTTTCAGGCGCAAGGCTGAAAGCACGCTCCAGTGCCGTGATGACTTTTTGACCGCCTGGGTGGAAGGCAAACCGGTCAACATCAGCCAGCGCAAGTCCTGATCGGCCCAAGATACCGCCTATGGCAGACGCCATATTTGCTTCAGCAAACGGCGGAATGGCCCGGTCAAAAATAACGCCAAGTCCTTGTGGGTCCACCGACCATCCCATGATGTCCAGCGTACCGGGCCAGGTGTGCTGGCCGCTCAGCTCAACCTCGGCAATACCGGTGTCACCGGTACGCAATACACAGGCAGCCGCGCCATCGCCAAACAAGGCCGTGGCAACAATATTCGCCTTGGTCAGCTCATCAAGCCGAAACGAGAGCGTGCAAAGTTCAACCGCAACAAGCAGAACCACACTGCCAGGGCGGGACTGCGCCAATCGGGATGCGATGCCCAGACCTGTCACGCCCCCGGCGCAACCCAGTCCAAACACAGGCACACGCTCCACGTCGTCACGAAAACCCATGGACCCTGCTGCGCGTGCCTCCAGGCTGGGTGTTGCTATTCCAGTTGACGATACCGTGACGACCGTGTCCACATCTTGAGCGCCCAGACCTGCAGCGTCAAGCGCTCTGGATGCTGCATCCACAAACAGGGCAACGGCACCCTCAAGATAAGCCGCATTGCGTTCGGGCCAACCGAGGGGCTGAAAATACCACTCCAGCGGCTTGACCGCATAGCGCCGCTCGATGCCCGATGTTTCAAAAACGCGTGAAAGACGTTTAAAAGCGCCAAAGCGGGCGGAAAACCCCTGATGTGCTGCGGCAGCGACATCAGTCTGCGCAAGACAAAAAGGAGGTACAGCCGTGGCAACAGACAACAGTTTGGCGGGTGGGAACATGACACCTTTTGAGGTTGCAGACTTCTTGCGCCTGTCAACCAGAGCCCTGAGGCACAAATTCAAGGCGCTAACTGCAAGCTTTCAAATGGATGGATAACTCAGCGCGCTTAAATTACTTACATTTTGAACAGTTCGCGCAAAATGTCTGTAGGTAATCAGCGCATCGTGAATGACTGAAACTTGTAAGTGTTCTCGTTAATGTACACGTTAATTACGAATCCGCTGTGCGCAAACTGAACGACGGAACCTGTATGCGTCATCACGCCTTGTTCCCGCTTGTATCCGAAGGGAAACCAGCTTCTTTCAAGAGTGCTTTAGACCTCAAGCGGAATAAAAACGGGCGTAACTAGCTACAAAAATAATAGCATATGGCAGAGATTTATCTGGTACCACCAACAGGAATCGAACCTGTATCTAGCGCTTAGGAGGCACTCGTTCTATCCGTTGAACTACGGCGGGACAAGCACTGATTTTCTCACGCCACCCGGGGGTGCCTCGCCCAGGCGCTGGACCCAGATCACGTCGAGCGAGCTTTCCACGCCCGACTGTGCGCGCAGCGTGAATCGCTGGGCGATGCGGTAGATGAGCTGCCAGGTGCCGACGCTGGCGTTGACGCTGCGCTCGTAAGCCACGTACCAGCGCCGCGACAGTTGTTTGCCCAGGATGATGACGGTGTCGCGCGTGTCGCCGTCGCCCTGGCGCAGCGAGACCTCGTCGATGCCCAGGTTGCGCAGCAGGGTGTCGGTGGGTGCTTCGCCTTCACCGGCCAACAGGGCCAGCGCCGCGCGTTGCAGCAGCGCGGTGTCGGCGCGGCCCAGGCCGTCGGGCGCGCGGCCCAGCAGCAGCCACGACAGCTTGTCGTTGTCGCTCATCTCGGGCTCTGAATACAGCCGGATGCGCGGGCTCAGCACGTTACCGGTGATGGCCACGCCGACGCGGTTGTCGGTGTTGGGCCGCAGCGCCAGCACGTCCAGGCGCGGGTTGTTGACGGCGCCGCTGAAGGCCAGGATGCCGCGCTCGATTTCCAGCTTCTGGCCATAGGCCTTGTAGGTGCCGCGCTCGGTGTTGACGGTGCCCGACACGGCCAGCCGCCCGCCCGGGGTGGAGATGCGCAGCTTGCCGGCCAGGGTGGTGTCCAGGCCACGCCCGCGCACCACCATCCTGTCGCCCAGGTCGACATCGATGCCGATGGCGACGTTGCGGCGCACGCGCGCCGGACCGGGCTCGGCGCGGCTGTCGGACGGCTCGGCACTGGCGCTGCGCACGCTGACATCGTCGTCCAGCGACGGCGCTTCGGCACTGGCCGCGTCGATCAGCCCTTCGTCGATGTGAACCTTGCCGTCCAGCTTCAGCAGGTCGGTTTGCAGCGTCAGGTCGGCCTGACCGCTGGCGATGAGCAGGCGCAGATCACGCGCCGTGGGCTGGCGACGCGCGATGATGGCCGAAAGGTCACGGTCGATGGCCACTT
>ENA-OFDP01000781-OFDP01000781.1-metagenomes-genome-assembly--contig:-NODE-781-length-13547-cov-5.537207_pt1 | contig 13547 bp, 14 predicted proteins | sample MGYA00153389_OFDP01 | MGnify analysis MGYA00153389 | reverse complement strand
TGCCGCGCAACATGGCAGGTGCCATGTTTTTAAAGTCTTCTTTGGTCGGGAACAAGCCTGTAACTTTTGCTGTGAACACTTCACGGTCATCCGCTGGCCGGGCCAGGTTGCTGATGATCTCGCCGTAGCCGAACACGCCCATGGCAATCACCACAAAGCCGATGCCGTCGGTCAATTCAGGAATGTCAAAACTGAAACGCGCCACGCCCGAATTGACGTCAGTGCCAACCAGGCCCAGCAACAAGCCCAGCACAATCATGCTGACCGCTTTGAGCAATGAACCTGAAGCCAAAACCACTGCACCAATCAGGCCCAGCACCATCAGTGCAAAATACTCGGCAGGGCCGAATTTAAAGGCCAGCTCGGTCAAAGGCGGTGCAAAGGCCGCCAGGATCAGCGTGCCGACGCAACCCGCAAAAAACGATGACAAGCCTGCAGCCGCAAGTGCCGGCCCCGCTCGGCCTTTTCTGGCCATTTGATACCCGTCAATACAGGTGACCACTGATGACGATTCACCTGGCAAATTCACCAAAATAGCAGTGGTCGAGCCGCCGTATTGCGCGCCGTAGTAAATACCCGCGAGCATGATGAGTGCCGACACGGGCGGCAGCGCATAGGTAGCAGGCAGCAGCATGGCAATTGTCGCCACCGGGCCAATGCCTGGCAAAACGCCGATCAGCGTGCCCAAAATGCAACCGACCAGTGCATACAGCAAATTGATCGGCGTGAACGCCACACCAAAACCCAACGAAAGATTCGCAATCAGATCCATTTTTTGTCCTTGTTATTTTTATTTCAGCTCAGCGTGTCAAAAATGCTGGCCACACCGGGAATTGCAACTTGAGTACATAAACAAAAGCGATGTAGCTGCCAATGGCAAGCACGGTAGCCAGGATAAATGTGTTTTTAACCTTCCAGCCGGGTTCAGCCACACTGGCAACAAAAACCAGCGCGTAAATTCCCACAATGAGTCCCATCGCTGGAATGCCGTACTTGGGCAGGCCCGCCAACAACACACCAAATAACAAGTTGGCTGCAATGATGAAGAACAAAGGCTTCCACGCCCAAGCGCCGATTTTGTCGCCGCCTAGCGTCTCAACCACCAGCGCTTTGAAGGTGATGACTGAGCCCAAAACCGCCAGCAAAACACCGAGCATCAAGGGAAAGTAGCCCGGACCCATACGGGCGCCCGTCCCCACGTTATAAGTCGTCGCGCCCCAGGCAAACGCAACGCCAACAGCCATAAACATCAGGCCTGAGAAAAAGTCTTTTTGACTCTTGATATTCACAAGGGGTCTCCTCAACAGATAAATCAGATTTGGTGATTGTGCATTCAATTCCCCCTGCCCGGCATGTGGCTTTCACTTACTGGCAGTTTTAGGCCATGGGCGGCGTCGATGCCAGTATTTCCTCAATCGTGGTCAGGCCTTCAGCAACCTTGAGTGCACCGCCCAATCGCAAGGGCCTCATGCCATCAGCCACAGCCTGGCGGCGCAGAGCGTCAATGTTCGGCTCTTTGGATACTTTTTCCTTGAAGGCCTCAGTCACCACCAGCAGCTCATACAAACCCAGGCGGCCTTTAAAACCTGTTAATCGACAATCGACACAACCGACTGGCTTGAAGGGCCGATAACCGCCATTAAGTTGCCAGGGCTTGACCAGGTCGGTCAATGCCTCGCGCGACGCGTTCTCGTCTTTTTCACGGCAATTGCTGCAAAGCGTGCGCACCAGGCGCTGAGCCAGAACCCCAAGCAGGGTGGCGTTGATGAGGTAAGCAGGCACGCCCAATTCCATTAACCTTGACACTGCCGATGGCGCATCGTTGGTGTGCAGGGTGCTAAAGACCAGATGCCCCGTTAAAGCAGCCTGGACCGCCATCTCAGCTGTTTGCAAATCCCGAATCTCACCCACCATGATGATGTCCGGGTCTTGCCGCATCAGCGCACGCAAGCCTTCGGGGAAGTCAAAGTCAAGATGCGGCTGCACCTGCGTTTGGTTAAATGACGGCTCAATCATCTCGATCGGGTCTTCGACCGTGCTCACATTCACCGCCTCGGTCGCCAGCCTCTTCAGCGTTGAATACAACGTTGTGGTCTTGCCTGAACCGGTCGGCCCCGTCACCAAAATAATGCCATGAGGGCGCTGCACCAGCGCCTCCCAGCGTTTGGCATCATGCTCTGCAAAGCCGAGTGCGTCCAGGTCTTTGGCGGTCGAGTCCGGGTCAAAAATACGCATGACCATTTTTTCACCAAACGCTGTGGGCAGCGTGGACAAGCGCATTTCAATCTCGTCACCACGCGGGTTACGGGTTTTGATGCGGCCATCCTGCGGACGCCGTTTTTCGACCACGTCCATGCGGCCCAGCAACTTGATGCGTGCCGTCATGGCGTTGTGTACCGCCATTGGCAACTGGTAGACCAGATGCAGCACGCCGTCAATGCGAAAACGAATCACGCCCTGTTCGCGGCGCGGCTCCAGATGAATGTCGCTCGCCCGCTGGTCAAAGGCGTACTGCCACAGCCAGTCCACCACCTGCACCACGCCCTGGTCGTTGGCGTCTAGCTGTTTGTTGGTTTTGTTCAGCTCGACCAGTTGCTCAAAACTGGCACCGCCTGCATTACCGCCCGACTTGATGGCCGCCTTGACCGACTTGGCCAGCGAGAAAAACTCAGCTGTGTATTTGGTAATGTCCAGCGGGTTCGCCACCACCAGGCGCACGCTGCGCTTGGCCTGGCGTTCCACCTCACCAACCCAGTCAGTAATAAATGGCTCTGACGTGGCAACAATCACCTCGGTGGGTGTCACCTGCACCGGCAGCACTTTGTGACGCTCGGCGTAAATGGCGGACATGGCATCGGCCACCTTGCCCACATCCACTTTGAGGGGGTCAATCCGCAGGTAATTGAGTTTGGCGCGGCCTGCCAGCCACTGGGCCATGGTTTCAATGTCCAGCGGTTTGCCATCTGCCACGCGCGTCATGCTGACGCTGGCCAGACGGATGAGCGGCGGCTGCGAGCTTTGCACCTGTGAGCACCTGGCAATGGTGCGAGCCGCCTCAGACGGCGTGATCACGCCGTCTTCGCTCAACCACTCCACCAGCGTGCGCCAATCGAGCGGACCGATGTGTGGCGTTTTGGCGGCTTTACGCGATGAAGTCGTGGGGGTGGCGCTCATGGTTTGGACTTTAACGCATTCACATTCAGGCGACGGGCTTGAAAAGCCTGAGCCATTTTCTGGCGGGCAAGCCCCAGCGCGACTCAATATCTGCCGCACGGCTAGCCAAATCACCGCGCTCGGGCCGCGTCGGCTCGCGCTGCGCCAGCACCACCGTGTTGCCCTCTTTGGTCGGCCTGAAAGCCCAGATCGCCTGCGGCCCAAAAGCCTCAGCTATTTTATCCAGCGACTTTTTGTAACTGGCATTGCGGCCAAACAGGTTGACTGTCATAACACCGTCTTCTTTGAGCAACTGATAGCAATGCTCGTAAAACTCAGCGCTGTCGAGCACAGGGGCAGCGGCCTCGTGGTCGTACAAATCCACATGCAGCAAATCAGTAGTTTCCTGGTGCTCTGGTTTTTGAATCTCCAGCGCAGCATCGGCTTCAATGACCGTTAACCGCTTGTCGTTTTTGGGCAGCTTGAACCACGTTCGGCACGCATTGACAACCTGCGGATTGATCTCAATCGCCGTGGTTGTCATGCGAAGCTTTTTATAGCAAAACTTCGTCAATGTGGCAGCCCCCAGACCCAATTGCATGGCGTGTAATTTAGGTATGGCAAGAGGCTCAAAAAACAGCAACCCCGCCATCATGCGCTGCACATATTCCAACTCAATGGTGTACGGTTCGTCGATCAGCATCGAGCCCTGCACCCACAGCGTGCCCAGATGCAAATAGCGCACGTCGCCATAGTCAGAAAAGTTGACTTCAGGCAGATGTGAAGTTTCTACAGTTGCTTTGTTAGCCATTTAATCCAGATTTTTTAAAAACGTCTTGCCATGCGGCAACTTTGCGCTCAAAGCTCCAGGACGCATTGGCCGGGCTGGTCGAAGGCAGCTTAAACACGGGAAAGCCCAGGTTCTTTGTATGTTTGGCATGTTTAAAGCTTTCACCCCCGTTGTGCGCAATCGCCTGCAAGTTGGGGCAAAGCGTTCTCAAAGTTGAAAAATCATTGAGTACCGCCTGACGGATGTTGCTGTCAAGACTGCCTTCCCGCTGGCAACTGGCATACACGTCCCACACGCCGAGCTTTTTGGACAGCAGCCATTCACTACGAATTTGATAGCTGCTTACGCCCGTATTTATTGAGCTAGAGCCATACATTTCACCTAAAATGGCACTTAAAACTCGCCAGAACTGATTCTGGGGATGGCTGTAATACTGCTGAGCCTGCAGCGAGGCCACACCCGGAAAGCTGCCAAGAATCAGCAATCGCGTCTGGCTGGAGATAAGCGGTGGCAGCCCGGTCAACACGCAACCAACTTACGCAGTTTGGGCAACGCTTGCAGCGCATTGTCTGTGGTGGCTTTCGCCAACGCCTGCACTGTCATCCCTCGCAGGCTAGCCACTTGCTTCGCAATTCGGGGCAGCTCTGCGGGCTCATTGCGACCTTGCTCTTGACCCAGCGCCCGTTGGAAAGCAGTGGTGTACAGCCAATGCGGAGGAATGTCTGGGGAATCGGTTTCCATCACCAATGAAGTCAACGGCAGCCCGGAAGCCAGGCGTCGCAATTGCAAAGCAGTCTCAAAAGTCACCGCGCCACCAAAGCCCAGTTTAAAGCCCAGATTGATAAATTCTTCAGCCTGTTGCTGGCTGCCATTGAATGCGTGGGCTATGCCATGACAGCCGCACGCTGGCTTGATCGCTCGCAAATGCTTGAGCAGCCTGTCTGCCGAACGCCGCACATGCAGGATCACGGGCAGTTTGTATTTTTTGGCCAGCTTCAGCTGCTCCAGGTAAAAAGTTTCTTGCCGTTTCCGCATCGCTGGTTTCATCAATTCAGGCACGAAAAAATCAAGACCGATTTCGCCCACAGCCACCAAGCGCGGGTCTGCTTGGCGCAGGGCCAATTCTGCATCAAGTGCATGCAAATCAGCGTCTTTGGCCTGGGGAACACACAAAGGGTGAATCCCAAGCGCATAACTGTAGTCAAATTGCTCAGCCAGCAAGCGGACGGTTTTGAAATTTCTGACGGCAACAGCTGGAATCACGCAATGCACGACGCCAGCGGCTGCGGCACGCGCCACAACATCTGCCACGTCGGCGCCCAGTTCTGGAGCGTCCAGATGGCAGTGTGTATCAATCCAGTTTGTCATCAGTCAAGGTGCGAAGAATTAAAAATCGTGATACGGTTCAGCCTGACAGGCATTTGCAACTGTCACAGTTTGATTGACAGGTGAACCCATGAGACGACCCGCGCTTTACAGCAGTTCAGCCAAAACAGAGCAGCCCATCAACCCTGTTCAAGTGATAGCTGAGGTTACCCCAAGCTCTTCCTGGCGTTTTAAAAGCCTGCAAAAGCACCTTCGCCTTAACAATCTTCATTTGCTGTGGTCAATGCTTGGGCTGCTGGCGTTGATGCTGGCTCTGAGCCTGTTTGCCAGCAAGCCAGGTGAACGGAAGCTGACACAGGAAGACATTAACGCCGCGGTGCTGAAAACCCTGGAAACCACACAATTGCCTTCTGCCGCGGCCAAAGCCTATGACACCATTATTCCGTCGGTCGTCCGGGTGGTGGGTTACAGCAAAAACAAAGAGGGCAAAGCAGCCAAAGTGGGTGATGTTGGAAAAGACGGCAAACCGGCCCAGGAAGATCCAGAAGACAATCGCAGCGTGGGCACGGGTGTGGTGATTGTTGATAAAGGTATTATTTTGACCAATCTGCATGTGGTGCAAGGCGCTGATGTCATTCACATTACCTTTGCTGACGGCTTGACGACAACTGCGTCCATCACTGGGATGCAACCTGAAAACGACCTGGCCGTGTTGCAGGCCCACAAAATCCCTGATGACATGATTGCCGCCACCATGCGCTCTACAGCCGACCTGCGGCCCGGCGACCAGGTGATGGCAGTGGGCTACCCCTTCGGTATCGGGCCTTCCGCATCCAGCGGCATTGTGTCGGGGCTGAAGCGAACCTTCAGATCGCCTGATGGGAAGCAAGAAATGCGTAACCTGATTCAGTTTGACGCGGCCGCCAACCCCGGCAATTCAGGCGGCCCGCTGGTCACGATGGACGGGGAGGTGGTAGGCATCGTCACCGCGATTTACAACCCGAACCAGCAGCGAACTTTTGTGGGGATTGGGTTTGCGGTTCCTATCGAAAATGCGGCGTCAGCAGCCGGAATGCCACCTTTTTAAATTTTGCGGGACAGACCGACAGACCTGCAAAGCAGCCTGTCGCTCTGTCGCCAAACTGGTCAGCTCCCCGACTTCCGAACCCGAACCCGAACCCGAATCGAAAGGCCAAAAACATGCAAGAAAACCAAGACACCGCCCAGCTCATGGAGCAAATCCTTTACGAAGTCAAACGCATCGTCGTTGGGCAAGACAAGTTTTTAGAGCGCGTCATGGTGGCCATACTGGCCCAAGGCCACCTGCTGGTCGAAGGTGTGCCTGGCCTTGCCAAAACTCTCACGGTTAAAACGTTGGCCAACACTGTCACGGGCGATTTCAAGCGGATTCAATTCACCCCTGATTTGGTGCCCGCTGACCTGATCGGCACGCGAATTTACAACCAGAAAACTGGCGACTTCAGCACATCGCTGGGCCCGGTATTCACCAACTTGCTGCTGGCCGATGAGATCAACCGCGCGCCCGCCAAAGTGCAAAGCGCGCTGCTCGAAGTCATGCAAGAGCGGCAGGTCACGATTGCCGGGGTCACGCACAAAGTACCCTCACCTTTTTTGGTGATGGCGACGCAAAACCCGATTGAAACCGAAGGCACCTACCCGCTGCCCGAAGCGCAAGTAGACCGCTTCATGATGAAGGTGCTGGTCGATTACCCCACCGATGAAGAAGAGTTCGTCATCGTTCAGCGCGTAACTGGCCCGGCGGTAGCAGTGGCCGCTGTGGCCACCACTGAGCAACTGGCCGCTTTGCAGGCGCAATGCCGGCAGGTATACGTTGACCCTTCTTTGGTGCAGTACGCGGTCAGGCTGGTGTCAAGCACCCGCAACCCCGAAAAGCACGGCATGAAAGAGCTGGCCCGCTTCATCACTTTTGGAGCCAGCCCGCGCGCCACCATCAATTTGACTGAGGGTGCACGCGCACTGGCGATGCTGCGCGGCCGCACTTACGCGCTGCCTGAAGACATGGCGGATCTGGTGCCTGACGTGCTGCGCCATCGATTGGTACTGTCGTACGAAGCGCTGTCTGAAGGCTTGAGCGCAGATGCAGTGGTCAGCAAAATCATGGCGAAAATCCCGCAGCCTGCAAAGCCACTCGCTCATGAGCAACTCGCAGCCTAGAAATGAAGCCCCCACGTTCATTCACTTCGTGTAATTCTCTGCCCCCCGAGGGAGCCTCTGCGCCTACGGCCCGGCGAGGCCGGTTCCGTGGCCCCTGCTTGAACAAGTCAGTTCTGGCGCTGTCTTTTGGGGCGGTTTCGTGAATAATTCACAAGGCAGTGCAGAGCAGATTCTTCGCCGCCTTGAATGGACAGTGCTACGTCGCCTTGATGGCCTGCTGCAGGGCGACTACCGCACGCTTTTGCGCGGTACAGGAATGGACCTGGCCGACTTGCGCGAATACCAGCACCACGACGACGTACGCCATATCGACTGGAACGTGACCGCGCGATTGCAGCAACCCCATGTGCGGGTGTTTACTGAAGACCGCGAAATGAGCGCCTGGTTTTTGCTTGATTTGAGCCCGTCAATGGACTTTGGCTCGGGGGTGCAGCGAAAGCGCAGCATTTCAAGCGATTTCGTTGGCGCACTGGCCAGTGTTCTCACGCGCCACGGCAACCGCGTGGGGGCAATGCTGTATGGCGCAGGGGTTGACAAAGTTGTACCAGCGCGCGGCGGCAGAAAGCATGTGCTCGATCTTTTACACAGCCTGCAAAACCGGCCCGATGCCGCGCCAACGGGGGCGACCCGATTGCACGAATTGCTTGAATCGGCGGCGCGGCAAATACGGCGGCGCTCGACAATTTTTGTAGTGTCTGACTTCATCAGTGAAGCGGGCTGGGAAAAGCCTCTTGGCATGCTGGCCCAGCGCCATGAAGTGGTGGCGGTGCGGCTGCTTGACCCGCTGGAGCTGGAGCTGCCCGACCTGGGTTTGATCCCCATGGTGGATGCCGAAACTGGCGAGCACCTGATGGTGGACACGCACGATGCGGGTTTTCGCAGGCGCTTTGCACGCATTGCAGCGCAGCGTGAAGTGGTGCTGCGCCAATCGCTGATGCGCGCTGGCGTAGACACGCTGGAGCTCGCCACCGATGGCGATCTGGTCAGCGCCCTGATGCGCTTTACCGACCTTCGCAAGCAGCGCAGCAGAGCGGCGGCTGGCAAACGGCTGCCTGCGCATTTAAAACTGGCAGCTTGACGCCTGCCCGAAATGACTTGCGACAAGACTTTAAAAGAGTACATCCATGAATCCCATCATGACCCCAATAATGACGTTTCTCTGGCCTGAATTCCTTTGGTTGCTGCTGCTTTTGCCGTTGTTGGTGCTGCTTTACATCTGGCTGCTGCGGCGCAAGAAAAAGGTCACACTTCGCTACGCCAGCTTGTCGATCGTGCGAGAGGCAATGGGCAAAGGGCAAAGCATTCGCCGGCATATTCCGCCATTTCTGTTTTTGCTGGCGCTTGGATGCATGTTGGTGGCGGCATCGCGGCCATTTGCCGTCATCACCCTGCCGTCTGACCAGCAAACCATCATGCTGGCCATGGATGTGTCAGGCAGCATGCGCGCCACCGACGTCAAACCCAATCGGCTGGTGGCATCGCAAGACGCTGCCAAGGCTTTTTTGGCCGAACTGCCGCGCAACATACGCGTGGGCATCGTCGCCTTTGCAGGCACCGCGTCCGTGGTGCAGCCGCCCACTTTGAGCCGTGAAGATTTGGTGGCCGCCATTGACAAATTTCAATTGCAGCGCGGCACGGCCATTGGCAACGGCATTGTGGTGTCGCTGGCCGAGCTGTTTCCTGACGCAGGAATTGACATTGCTTCAATGATGGCCGGTCGAGACAAGGCGCGAGGCGTGGCGATTGACCAGGCACCGCAGCTTGGCAGGGACGGCAAAGAAATTAAGCCTTTTGTGCCTGTAGCGCCCGGATCCTATGCGTCAGCAGCTATCATTTTGTTAACAGACGGACAACGCACGACTGGCGTCGACTCCGTGGATGCGGCCAGGGCAGCGGCTGACCGAGGGGTGCGGGTTTATACGGTGGGCGTTGGCACAGTCGATGGCGAAACAATTGGCTTTGAAGGCTGGTCGATGCGTGTCAAACTTGACGAGGTCACGCTGAAAGCCATTGCCCGCGACACCCAGGCGCAGTATTTTTATGCAGGCACTGCGGCTGATTTGAAAAAGGTTTACGAGTCACTCAGTTCACGCCTGACCGTGGTCAAAAAAGAAACGGAAATTTCTGGCCTGCTGGCGTTGGTAGCAGCAGCTTTTGCGTTGTTGTCAGCAGGCCTGTCACTGGCCTGGTTCAACCGGATTTTGTAGCCTGAACGTTGCACTCGCGGCGCAGTAAAGCCAGTGCGTCTTCAAAGCTGCCCACCGCATCGCTTCTGAACAATGGCCCGGCTTCGTCTACAAAGTTAGTCCATAGCTGCGCGTAGTCGTTTTGGTATTGAGCAGGAGCGTGCGCAGCGATATAGTCCAGAGCTGCCTCGGGTTTAAAGCTCGCCTTTTTCACCTTGCGAACCAGCGTTGCGGCGCTTTTTTCGGTGAGCAGCGTTTTAGGGGCGGCGTGTGCAGCCAGGCAGAAGAACAAAGTGAGCAAAGAGCCGTCGTCTGAATTGCCACCCGTAAATTTCTCCCAGGCACCAAAGGTTGAACGGTCGTGGTGGTCGACTTCACTCAAGCCGTCTTCTAACCAAAAATAGCGTCCCATAAACGCAGGTGTTTGGTCGAACAACTTGCGGGCAGGCAGGCTGGCATCGAGCAATTTGGTCGCATCACGCAGCACAGACTGCCTGGCGGTTTCAACGACCGGGCGAAACTCAGGTGGCAAATTTTTCGGCAGGCTGATGTTGAAATCCACAGAGTTTGCGCCGTACTTTTTGCGCAGCGCCAACACCATCCTTTCAAAGCCAACCCAGTCGGGCAACTTGGTGCCACGCGTAGCAGTGATTAGCAGCGCTGTACGAATCACAGCTTCGGCATCTTTGCCCGCTTCTTCCAAGTCATCGGCATCCAGGCCAAGCGCGTCAGCCATCCACAGCGCGGCGTCAATCACCAGCGCCACCTGCTCGCGCTTGGCCAGCTCGGCTTGGTAGTCGGCTAGGCTGCACAGCGCCCATTTGGCGAGTTGGGGAATATTCTCGTCTGTAAATCCGCTGCGCTCGTTCATGCCGAAGTGGCTGTTTTGCGGCATTGCAATCATGGCTTTGAGCAAGTCAGAGCCGCCTTTGGAGCGTGACAAAAACGAGTGCTCACTGAGCGCTGCGGCGGCCTGCTGCACATCGCCACCGTAGGTGTTTTCCAAATACAAGCTCACCAGATTGACCATGCGGTCTTTGGCTTTTTCAAGATCGGGGCGCAAAAACTCGGTGCCAAAGTAACGCGCGATTTGAACCATTCCCTTGGGTGCATCTGTACAAATCTGGTCGAGCTTTTCAGCGCTGATGATATTGTGCTGTACGCCGTGCTGCAACGCTTTCTCAAAAAACGGACGCGCATCGTAAACCGACACATTGGCCAATACTGACGCACCCGAATTTAAAACTGCTTGAGGCTGCATGGCGTCGGTCAAATCGCCGACTCTTCATCAGAGTCGCGCCGGGCCGGGGTGGCTTTGCCGCGGTCGGTGTCGCCTGTTTCCACTTTTCCATCATCTTCTTCATGCGCTTCGCCTTCGCCGAAACCAGCGTCAAACGCGCTGGCTTTTGCGCGCAGCACCATCAGCATTTCTATAAATAGGTCAGGCAGCTCGTAGCGCAAAATCCAGGCGAGCTCCATCCAATCTTTGTCTGCAATTTCGTCTTGCTCAAGCTTGGGCTTTTCGTACGACTTGGCCAACAATTCGTCTTGCGACAGCATGTCGCCATGGTCTTCCATCGCGTCAAACGAGCCATGGCGCGCAAACGCCTCTACTCGGCTCCACTTTTCAGAAAAGTAATCTGCCAGTGCATCGCTGCCGCCCTCCAGCTCGCCAATAGCGGTTAAAAACGCAATCGGGTCAGCATCGTCCCTGAAAATAATCGAATTCATCATGCCGCGCAGGTGCGTACGCGTCAGGTCTTTGTATTGCTTTTCAATCACCACCGCGCGTGCAAACTGCTCAGGCGTGACAAGTAAATTAATCACCGACTCTTTGGAGTTGTCGTATTCGCGGATGATGGCGAGCACGTCCTTGGCGGGCAATTGCTCCAGCACCACCATCAATGCGGCGTCTCCCTCGGCATCGGCCAGCTCAACCAGCGCGCCTTCAGCGCCCACGATGTCGCCAGCGGCAATCAGGGTTTGGGTTTTGGTGATGAGCGCCAGATTATTGGTTGATGTGTTCATAGTCACTCTTTTCTGTCAAAGCCCTGCTCCGCCATCCAATCATCACCCGCTTCGTTGCGGGCTTTGGCATCAGCACGTTCCTCTGCGTCGCCGTCAAATTCGTCTTCGTCATCAGACTCTTCATCATCGGCATCGTCGCCTTTCGCCAAAGGTTTACCAGCCATGTATTCAAGTGTGGCCGCAAGGGTTAAAAACCGCTCGCCACCCGGCTCTGCCAGTACGGCAGTGGCCAAGTCTTGTGCCCATGGCGCCAGCAAGACGTCGCCTTCAAGGGTGCTCCAGTCAGGCAGCTCATCGGCTTCAAAGCTCAGCAAGTCGTCCATCACTGCGGGCAATTTAAATGCAAAGCCTTGGTGAAAAACAACCGCGACCATTTCGGGGCTGAGGTCCATCATTTTGACCAAAAAGCCAATTTCCTTACGCTTGTCAGCCAAGCGCTGCCGCAGCACGTCTTTGCCCTCAGAGTCAAACGTCAAGTCGTCCAGTTCAGCCTGGTAGGCAGAACGCAGGTTTGTAAAAAAAGGTGAAGCCATAAGTCAGGGTTGGTTGGATATGGGGTCAGTCAGGAAAAGTCAAAGCAGTGTTTTGAAGTAAGTCTGCCAGATGTCGCGCGCTGTCTCTACCGGGTCGTCCAGCAAGCTGCGGCGGCGGTTGTCGTCGTAGGCCTGGCGCTTATCAACATCAGACAAAACGTCGTAGGCTTCTTGCACCGAACGAAACCGCGCCGCTGCATCTGCCGCTGGATTTTTATCGGGATGATAAAACGACGCTTTTTGGCGAAAGGCTTTTTTTATATCTGCCAGGGTGGCGGCGCTGCCCAGGCCCAGGGCGGTGTAGTGGTCATTCATAGTCTTTAGGCTACAACCAAAGGTGCGGTTGCCCACTCCGACAAGCGCCCCTCCACCAGCCGATAACGCCGCGCACAACGCGCCGCCAAAGACTCGTCGTGCGTGACCATGATGAATGCCGTGCCCTGGTCGCGTGCAAGTTGCATCATGAGCTCAAACACGCCCTCTGCTGTAGTGCGGTCAAGGTTGCCTGTTGGCTCATCGGCCAACACGCATGCAGGCTGCGTAACCAGCGCACGGGCAATCGCCACGCGCTGGCGCTCGCCGCCTGACAGTTCAGCTGGGCGGTGATGCAGCCTTGTTTCCAGACCAACACTTGCTAGCATTTTAGTAGCTACTCGCGCACATTCTTCGGGCGCCAGGCGCCTAATCCATAGTGGCATGGCAACGTTGTCGAGCGCGCTGAATTCGGGCAATAAATGATGAAACTGGTAAACAAAGCCTAGATATTTATTGCGTGAGCGTCCCTGTTCGGCGGCAGACAATTCTGAAAGTAATTTGCCTTTCAGTTCAACTTCACCCTCTGTAGGGGCGTCCAAGCCGCCAAGAAGGTGCAGAAGAGTGCTTTTGCCGGAGCCAGAAGCACCGACTATTGCGACAGTTTCTCCTGGATAGATCTGAATATTAAGGTCGTTGATAACTTTTACGTCAAGCGGACCTTTTTCATAGTCTTCTTCGACGATGAGATCTTTCTTGCCTTCGTCTCTCAAGGTTTCAGCAAAAGACGGCCCCATGCGGTAACGTTTGGAAAGATTGCGCCCCTCAAGGATGGCAATTTTTGGAACATCACTCATAGCGCAGAGCCTCCGCAGGATTCACGCGGCTCGCGCGCCAGCTCGGGTACAAAGTGGCTAAAAAAGCCAGGATCAGAGCAATCACTGCAATCGGCATGATGTCGGCGTATTGCGGCTCACTGGGCATGCGGCTGATGAGGTAGATGTCTTTGGGCAAAAAGCTGGCGTTTAGCAGCCGCTCCAGCGCGGGCACCAGCACATCGATGTTCAACGCAATGCCCAGGCC
>ENA-OFDP01000779-OFDP01000779.1-metagenomes-genome-assembly--contig:-NODE-779-length-13575-cov-3.317382_pt1 | contig 13575 bp, 14 predicted proteins | sample MGYA00153389_OFDP01 | MGnify analysis MGYA00153389 | reverse complement strand
TTGCCTGCTCAACATACTTGGGAGCACGCACTGCAACACGTTGTGAATACCAATCACGTTCACTTCAAATGAATGACGCAGATCAATAACAGACGAGTCTGTCAAACTACCTTCCGAAACAATCGCTGCCGCGTTTACCACACAGTTGACCGTGCTCAAAAGCTGTGCATATCTGCTCAGACTGGCCGCATCGGTCACATCCACAGGCAGTTGGATTATTTCTAGATTGGTATAAGATTTTTTCAGTAAAATTTTGTCTTTGTCCAGTGCCAAAACAACTGCACCTCTCTCCAGCGCCAACTTTGCAGTCTGCAGCCCAATACCTTGGCCAGCACCGGTCACAAGAACTGTTTTTCCTGACAACATATTTATCTCCTGCGGGTTCAATGGCTGTCACGCGGTACAGCATCACCCCGACATCCCACAAGAAAATCAAGATCTGCGCCGTCACTTGCTTCGTTAACGTGCGCCTTATACATGCCAACATAGCCGGAACGGGGAGCAGCACGCTGTATACCCAAAGCACTTTGCTTAAGCTTGGCAAACCGAGCGGCCATTTCTTCATCGCTGATGTGTAATGTCAATCGGCGACCAGCAACATCCAACTCCACAACATCACCATCTACAACAATTGCCAGCGGGCCACCGGAGGTTGCTTCAGGGCTTACATGGAGAACTACTGTTCCAAAAGCAGAGCCACTCATTCGTGCATCCGTAATACGAACCATATCGCGTATGCCACGCTGAAGCACCTTTTGGGGCAGAGGCATGTTACCCACCTCTGGCATGCCTGGGTATCCTTTGGGGCCGCAGTTTCGAAGAACCAGGATAGAGTCGTCGGAGAAGTCAAAGTTTTCATCAGCCATCCGCTCATTGAGTACATCAACGCTGTCGAAAACGACAGCAGGGCCTTTATGCTGCAGTAGCTCGGGCGAGGCAGCAGCGACCTTAATAACGGCACCAGCAGGACAAAGGTTACCTTCTAATACGGCCAGCGATTGGTTTGCTTTGAATGGCTTGTCGAAGGCGTAAATGATCTGACGGTCAAATACTTTCGCGCCCTCGTAATAAGATGAGATAGGTGCGTTAGTAACAGTGAGGCATTCACCGTGAAGCAAGTTAGCCAGACCAAGCTCGTGCATGACAGCACGAACGCCACCAGCCCTGTAAAAGTCTTCCATCACTTTCGTGCCGGCTGGCTGAATATCGACAAGCGAAGGAATTCCGTCGGTCAGTCGATCAAAGTCCGTTAACTGAAGAGGCAAGTCAAGTCGGCGTGCTATGGCTGTAAGGTGAATCACTGCGTTGGTCGATCCTCCTACAGCAGCCAATACACGAATTGCATTTTCAAACGCCTTCGTAGTACAGATGGCAGACATCTTCGTACCTGCGAGCGCTAGGGCAACTGCACGACGCCCTGATTCGCGGGCCAAGCGTGCGCGTCCAGCGTCAACTGCCGGCATGTCAGCATTACCAGGCAAGCCAATTCCGAGCGCCTCAACCATCGCAGCCATAGTTGAAGCAGTTCCCATGATCATGCAGTGGCCAATTGATGAATTTAGGCAAGATTCAACACCATAAAAATCCGATTGAGACATTTTCCCCGCACGCACATCTTCGGACATCTTCCACATCATCGTGACGCTGATGGGTTCACCTTGGTAATGCGCCTTTTTCATGGGTCCACCAGATAACCCGACAGTCGGCAGATCAACGCTCGCTGCACCCATCATCAAAGCTGGCGTAGTCTTGTCACAGCCCATCAAAAGGACAACGCCATCAATGGGGTTTGCTCGTAAAGTTTCTTCGACGTCCATGCTGGCCAGGTTGCGGTACAACATGGCGGTCGGACGCAGCAGCGTTTCGCCAAGCGACATCACCGGAAATTCAAGCGGTAAACCTCCAGCATCAAGTACGCCTTTCTTCACATGCTCTGCCAAGTCACGGAAATGCCCATTGCATGGCGTCAAGTCAGACCAAGAATTACAGATACCTATGACCGGCCGTCCGTCCAATGCGTCATCGGGCAAGCCCTGATTTCTGAGCCAAGACCGATATATGAAGCCATCCAGGCCCTTACGCTGAAACCAGTCATGTGAACGAAATACTTTTTGATTCATTTCAAAATTCCAAGTTTTACAATAAAACAAATGATAAATGTTGCAATAAATAATGCAATGTTGTTCAATAGAGAACAAATCAATTGCTGTATATGGAAAATGAGTTCTCTTGAAAAAGGATTGAAGGCACTACGATTACTGTCTGAAACCCGCAGACAACTGCGGGTTTCAGAGGTTGCTATAGAGCTACGGCTTCCCGCAAGTTCTGCATCAAGACTACTCAAAATTCTTGAAGGGCAAGGGCTATTGATTCATATTGGACGTAACTATGGTTACGAGGCTGGGCATGAACTAAAACGCCTTGCCGATCTTCGTGGAAATGAACTAGACAATTTGCTTAAAGCTGGCGTTGCTCTGCTTCAAAAAATTGTTCAAGCACATCCTGTGACTGGCTATCTTGCAACACTGCAAGGCACAGATGCATTGATCGTGCAATGCGTGGAATCCAGTAGTCCAATACGATTCGTGGCATCTGAAGGATCGATGATTCCGGCTTTCGTAACAGCTGTAGGCAAAGCGTTATTAATGCGAACCGACCCTCGACAAGTCCGAAAATTTTTACCCACCTTACTGACATATCCACCGCTGCGCTATCGAATGACCAGAGATCGTTTACTAACAGAATTGGACATTTCACGCATGCGAAAGTGGACAAAATTGAATGACAGCGCAGATCGCGGCATTGAGGCTATCGCGTCAGCCGTGCGGTCTACCGATGGTCACATGGTCGGCATAGCGCTTTGCTACGTGCAAGATGACGTTTCAACTAAAGAGTATGAAAATCTGCTGTCCCTGCTGTTGGCGTGTTGCGAGGATATTGGTACAAGGTTTTCCGATGCCTTCTGGACTAATGCGCAGACTAACTAATCGCTATGTAGCGATCAGATATTGATGCTGTGGGTTTTTACCAAGTCTGTCAGTCATTGGTATGACGATAATATGTTTATCAATTAAGGATTCCCCCAATGACCGACACAAACAAGCCTGATAGCAAGTCAAAAAAGAAGTCAGAAGAACTCCGTAGCCAGCAGTGGTTTGGCAGGCAAGACCGGGACGGTTTTGCCTACCGTAGCTGGGTCAAGGGCAAGGGCATACCGCATGACCAGTTTGATGGCCGCCCTGTCATTGGTATTTGCAACACCTTCAGCGAGCTGACGCCGTGCAACAGCCATTTCCGCACAATTGCGGAGCAGGTGAAGATTGGGGTGTATGAGGCTGGCGGTTTTCCGCTGGAGTTTCCGGTGATGTCGCTGGGTGAAACGCTGTTGCGCCCGACTGCCATGCTGTACCGCAACCTGGCCAGCATGGACGTGGAAGAAAGCATTCGCGGCAACCCGATTGACGGCGTGGTGCTGCTGATGGGCTGCGACAAAACCACGCCTGCGCTGGTGATGGGTGCGGCCAGCGTTGACCTGCCCACCGTGGGCGTCAGTGGCGGGCCGATGCTTAACGGCAAATGGCGCGGCCAGGAGCTGGGCAGCGGTACAGGCGTGTGGAGCATGAGCGAACAGGTGCGCGCAGGCACCCTCAAGCTGGCTGATTTTTTTGAGGCCGAAAGCTGTATGCACCGCAGCCACGGCCACTGCATGACGATGGGCACCGCTAGCACCATGGCCTGCATGGTTGAAGCACTGGGCATTGGGTTGCCTGGCAACGCGGCCTATCCAGCGGTTGACGGCAGGCGCAATGTACTGGCCCGCATGGCCGGACGGCGTGCGGTAGACATGGTGCATGAAGACTTGCTGCTCTCAAAAATCCTCACGCGCGAGGCGTTTGAAAACGCCATCAAAACGCTGGCGGCGATTGGCGGGTCTACCAACGCGGTGATTCACCTGATTGCCATGGCTGGGCGCATTGGCGTCAAGCTCGAACTGGACGACTTTGACCGCCTGGCCAGCGAGTTGCCATGCCTGGTCAACCTGCAGCCGTCTGGCAAATTTTTGATGGAAGATTTTTGTTATGCGGGCGGCCTACCCGTGGTGATGAAAGAAATTGCGCAGCACCTGCATTTGGACGCAATTACCGCCAACGGCCAGACAATTGGGCAGAACATTGAAGATGCACAAAACTACAACACCGAGGTCATCAAACCACTGAATGAGCCTTTCAAAGACAAAGCCGGCATTGCCGTGCTGCGCGGCAACTTGTCGCCACGCGGTGCCGTCATCAAACCCAGTGCTGCCACGCCAGCGCTGATGGTGCACACCGGCCGTGCTGTGGTGTTTGAAAACATTGAAGACTTTCATGCCCGCATTGACGACGACAACCTGGATATTGACGAGACCTGTGTGATGGTGCTGAAAAACTGCGGCCCCAAGGGCTACCCCGGCATGGCCGAGGTGGGCAACATGCCGTTACCGCCCAAAGTATTGAAGAAAGGCATTACCGACATGGTCCGCATCAGCGATGCACGCATGAGCGGCACCGCTTACGGCACCGTGGTGCTGCACACTGTGCCTGAAGCCGCAGCCGGCGGGCCGCTGGCGCTGGTGCAAAACGGCGACATGATTGAGCTGAATGTGCCGAAGCGCCTGCTGCATTTGCATGTGAGTGACGAGGAACTGGCCAAGCGCCGCGCCTTGTGGGTAGTGCCTGAGCCCGCCATGGCATCGGGCTACTACAAGCTGTACATCGACCACGTGCTGCAAGCCGACGAGGGCGCTGACATGGACTTTTTGGTCGGCAAGCGTGGGTCAGCTGTGCCAAGGGATAACCACTGATGCAACTGGTCGCTCTTGACTGGGGCACAACGTCATTGCGCGGCGCGTTGCTGGCTACAGATGGCCGTGAGCTGCAGGAACGCGCTTTTGCTCAAGGCATTCTGACAGTTGACAAAGGTGGTTTTGAAGCGGTGTTTGAAAGCTGTTTTGGCGACTGGATGCAGCCTGGCACTCTGTGCCTGATTGCCGGTATGGCGGGCAGCCAGCAGGGTTGGATGGAAGCGCCCTACTGCCCCTGCCCGGCTGGGTTTGCAGATATTGCGGCTAATCTGGCATGGGTAGAGCCCAAAAAGATCGCCATTGTGCCCGGCTTGAGCGTTGACACAAATGGCATTCCCGATGTGATGCGTGGTGAAGAAACCCAGGTGTTTGGCGCGCTGCAACTCTTGGGTAAACAAGCTGCGCGCCTGGTGCTACCCGGCACGCACAGCAAATGGGTTTCGGTGTCAAACGGTTGCGTTTCCGACTTTTCAACCTGGATGACGGGCGAGGTTTACGCCCTGCTGTCGCAGCATTCCATCCTGGCACGAACACTGCCATTGACCGATACGCCGCATGACGAAGCCGCTTTTAAACAAGGCGTGGCCCATGCGCTACGTGGCGATGGCCTGCTGCACACGGCCTTCAGTACTCGTACGCTGTCGTTATTTAAACGCATGGCCAGCGATGCCTTGCCAAGCTATTTGTCTGGCCTGGTGATTGGCGAAGAACTCAAAGGTCAACACCTCACCAGCGGCGAAGCATTGGTATTGATCGGCGCGCCTGAGCTTTGCTTGCGGTATGAACAAGCCTTGACGTTGCTGGGTGTCAAGCCCATCATCATAGGGAACCAGGCCACCTGGGTCGGGCTGAAAGCCATTGCTGAAAAATGCTTGCGCTGAGTGGCCAAATTACTATGATTATGATAGCTATTTGCGCCCATAAACAAGAGGCTACAGATCAATATGACATACAAACCGAATACAGATATCAACTTTGACCTCGCTAACAAGGTTTGCATCGTCACAGGTGGCGCGCAAGGCATTGGGCAAGCCTGCGCAGAACGCTTTGCGCGCGAAGGCGCCAAGGTCGTCATCGCCGATATTGATGATGCCAATGGGCAGCTACTTGCTCACAAGTTGCAGGCCAGCTATGTGCATTGCGATGTTGGCGACAAAACGCAAGTCAATGTGCTGGTCGAGAAAATTGTTGCCCTGCATGGCCGCATTGATGTGCTGGTCAACAACGCAGGAATCTTTAAGGCGGCAGATTTTCTTGATGTGCAGGAGGCCGACTTTGACGCGGTGCTGCGCGTCAACTTGAAAGGTTCGTTTTTGGTCGGCCAGGCGGTAGCGCGTGAAATGGCCAAAACGAGGGGCGGCAGCATTGTCAACATGAGCTCTGTCAATGGCGTGCTGGCCATCCCCAACATCGCCAGCTACAACGTCAGCAAAGGCGGCATCAACCAGCTCACACGCGTCATGGCGTTGGCACTGGCAGATCACGGCATTCGGGTCAACGCTGTTGCACCGGGTACGATTGCGACTGAACTGGCGGCCAAAGCTGTGCTGACCAGCAACGAAGCCAGGCTAAAAATCATGAGCCGCACACCGCTCAGGCGTTTGGGTAGCCCAGATGAGATTGCGGATGTGGTGGCTTTTTTGGCCAGCGATGCCGCCAGCTACATGACGGGCGAAATTGTGGTGGTAGATGGCGGGCGAATGGCCTTGAACTACACGGTTTGACCAGGCAAATCACGCCATGACACTACAGCTCAGTTTTCAACAGGCTCTCAAGCAACTCCCGCTGATCGCCATTCTTCGCGGCCTGACATCCGATGCCGCATTGCCTGTCACTCAGGCGCTGATCAACACAGGATGGTCATTGATTGAAGTGCCGCTGAATTCGCCTCAACCGCTCGACAGTATTGCCAAAATGACCCATGCTTTTCCACAGGCATTGATTGGTGCAGGCACGGTTTTGTCGCCAGCCGATGTGCGCAATGTTCACGCCGCTGGCGGACAGCTCATCATTTCACCGAACTTTGATCCAGCCGTGGTGCATGAGGCTGTGCGCCTGGGACTGCTCTGCCTGCCCGGCGTAATGACGGCCAGCGAGGCGTTTGCAGCGCTTGATGCGGGCGCCACAGGTTTGAAGATTTTCCCGGCTGAAATGGCGTCACCAGCAGTCATCAAAGCGTTGCGTGCCGTGCTGCCGGCGGATGCATTGGTGCTGCCTGTTGGCGGCATCACGCCTGACAACATGCAGGCTTATCTGAGCGCTGGTGCCAGTGGTTTCGGCATTGGGTCAGCGCTGTACAAACCTGGCATGACAGCAGCAACTGTCACATCAAACGCTATCAAATTTATAGCTGCTTGCGCCCGTATTTAAACGACTCTACATACTTTTTTGTACACGCCGGTTGATAACACCAGCAGCAATCATCCATTTGGCACGTGTCAGCCAGCCGATGTGCAATTGTGGGTGTTCATTGCTTGAATAAAACTGTTCCGGGTCGTGCGCAACACCCCAGTCATGGCTGGGCAGAAGGCTTGTTGGTGGCGAAAGCAGCCGGCTTGGATGTTGTCGTCATCATTTTATTTTTTTCTGCTTTATGCTCATCTCTCAATGATGAAGTCGCTCCGGGATGCTGGGCAACACCGTACCAACATGGTGGCTGATATACGCGACGAATATGTGATGGATTTGTGAAAATGCCCGAAATGAATCTCCGTTCAATCCCACAACCAATCAACGCGTGCACGGCTCCAGGTCTGTTTACTGACGAAGTCAAACGCACCCGGTGCATTTGGTGCCAAGCCACACCTTTTTATCAAAACTACCATGACATTGAATGGGGATTTCCGGTTCAAGATGAGCGCAGGCTGTTTGAGAAAATATGCCTGGAGGGTTTTCAGGCTGGACTGAGCTGGCTCACGATATTGAACAAGCGCGAAAACTTTCGCGCAGCCTTTGCCAATTTTGAAGCCGGGCAGGTCAGCAGTTTTGATGCGAATGACGTCAAGCGGCTCCTGAGTGATGCGGGCATTGTGCGTCATGCAGGCAAAATTGCATCAACCATCAATAATGCCAAGCGGGTGCTTGAGCTGCGGCATGAGTTTGGCTCGCTGGGCGCTTACGTTTGGCGGCTTGAGCCTGATGCGGCCAGCAGACCCCAACACATCACGCACGAAACACTTAAAGCATTCACGACCTCAAGCGCTTCTGCCGCGTTGTCGAAAGACTTGAAAAAACGCGGCTGGACTTTTGTGGGTCCGACCACAATGTACGCTTTCATGCAGGCGATGGGCTTGGTCAATGACCACATTGAAGGCTGCCATAGCCGCAAGGCTGCGCTGGCTGCACGCGCTGCCTTTACACCCCCTGTTTAAAATAATTTAATGACGAATCCACAAGACACATTGACCCAATGGCTGGCACAAAGCTCCGCAGTGCGCGCCCGCCTGATTGAATGCGGCGGCAAGCCGGGGGTGGCCAAGCCTGAATATTTCATCGGTAAAACCGGGCTGGAGCAAATGCAAGACATGCTCTAAGGCGCCAAGCCATACCCGCATATTGCAGAAACACTGGACTTTGCGCTGGTGGAAATTGAAGCTGGCAAAGCGGTCTTTCAAGGCACGCCGCAGCTCAAGCATTACAACCCACTGGGCACAGTGCATGGTGGCTGGTATGCCACCTTGCTGGACTCTGCTGTCGGCTGCGCCGTTCACACCATGATGCCTGTGGGCCGGGGCTACACCACCGCAGAGCTGAGTGTGAACATTGTGCGGGCCGCCTCGCACAAAAACGGCCCACTACGCGCTATTGGCACCGTGATTCATTGCGGCAAACAACTGGCCACCGCAGAAGGCCGCATCATCGGACCAGACGGCAAGCTGTATGCGCATGCCACCACCACTTGCCTGGTTGTTGAGATGGCAAAATAGATAACATACATCGTTTGTTGGGCGCTTCTAGAAATTCAGATTTTCGGGATGAAGTGCTAGGCGGACGGAGCGCAGCACACCGGAATGCACTTGAGTGCATGAGGATTGCGAGCACCGCCCAACGACGCAATTTTTATACCAAAGTACTCGGGATGCAGTTGCTGCGCCGATCTGAAAACCCGGAGTACAAATATTCGCTGGCGTTTGTCGGCTATGAAGGCAATCCGGCGCAGGCCGAGATTGAGCTGACCTACAACCACGGCACAGACAGTTATGACCTGGGCACAGCCTACGGCCACATTGCACTTGGCGTGCCCGATGCGTATGCCGCTGTTGAAAAAATCAAGGCGGCAGGTGGCAACGTGACGCGCGAGGCAGGGCCTGTCAAAGGCGGCACCACAGTGATTGCTTTTGTCAGCGACCCCGACGGCTACAAGATTGAATTGATTCAGCGGATTGAAGGAAGTGCAGGCGCTGGCCTGCGTTGATACGCTATATTTTTGATAGCTGCTTGCGCCCGTATTTATTGGTTTAGAGACCGATTTGACAGGTAAAACAAGCTGAAATCAGGCAAATTCATGCTGCCGCATCCATTTGGTGGCAATCCACTTCTCTCCAAGAGTCACAGGCTCACCACCGTGTAGCGTCTGGCTGGATGGCAGTGGCTCTGCATAACTGAAAAAAACTGCCTGCCCGCGCTTGGGGGCTATTTGCAAGCCCAAGTCCGGGAACACGGTCGCGCCACCCGCCTCGGGTTCGGCCAGGTACATGATGAGCGTGGCCACCCGCTGGCCACCACGCGCCAGCAAAGCGGGCGTACCGGCCTCGTGCGGGTCAAAATAATCGTAATGCGGCAGGTACTGCGCGCCCTTTCGATAGCGCAACACTTGCAGGCCCTCACCATGTTTGACAGGCCAGTGAAAAAGTTTGGCAATGCGTTTTTCAATGCGCAACACCACTTCGTTTTCAAAGCGCTCAAAAAACATGCCCTGGCTGGTGCGGTCCGGGTGCAGGGTTTCGTTTCCGGTATGTGTGTCAACGGTTAGTGAACGCGACAGGCGGGGTTTGGCCAGCTGTATCAAGGCATCACATTCAGAGACGCTCAACAAATTGGCGAAGACCACCACCTCGGGCGTATGCTGCCTGCGCACAACTTCAACCCACTTGTCACCGCCGTCCAGTGTTGCGCCTATACCGCCGGGTGATGGGCATGGCAAGCTCACAAGCGTATCACTCAAGTTTGCGCCTGAAAACCAGGCGGTCAGGCTCAGACAGTGCGGCTTCAAAGCTGTAACCTTCAGCATTGAACCCTTCAAGCTTTTTAACTGTGGCGGCTTTCGTTTCAATCGCGTAGCGCACCATCAAGCCACGGGCGCGCTTGGCGTGAAAGCTGATGATCTTGTATTTACCGTTTTTGTAGTCTTCAAAAACACAGCTCACTACTCTGGCCTTGAGGGTTTTCAAATCAACAGCTTTGAAATACTCTTCACTGGCCAGATTCACGATGATGGGCGACGTGTCCGCAGCGGCTCGCTCGTTCAGGTAACTTGATAGTTGCGAGCCCCAAAACTGGTAAAGATTGCTTGCCTTGTCAGTCCCCAGCGCTGTGCCCATTTCCAGTCGATAAGGCTGCATCAAATCAAGTGGCCGCAGCACCCCGTACAGGCCGCTCAAAATACACACGTGTACTTGCGCCCAGTCCAGTTGCGTGGCATTCAGTGTTTTGGCGTTCAGGCCTTCGTACACATCGCCATTGAAAGCCAGCACGCTTTGCTTTGAGTTTTTAGCCGTGAATTTTTTAGACCACGCCTGGTAACGCGCAACGTTCAAACCTGTCAAAGCATCCGACAGCCTCATCAGGCGGCTGATGTCTTGTGGTGATTTGGCTTTTAAAACATCAATCAATGCCGCAGACTGGCGCGTGAACAGCGGCTGGGTGTGGGTGCTAACTTGCGGTGGCGTGTCGTAATCGAGGGATTTGGCGGGAGAGAGTAAAAACAGCATGACTTTAAAGTGTGAGGAACAACTCCCCTGACTTTACTTGACAGGAAGACAGTTACCGCAAATCACTGGCCAGCGAAGCCAGTGACTCGGCAGCAATGGTGGTGTGTGCCGGGTAATGGGTGTGGTCGCAACCCAGCTTGACGCTGGCACCTGCTTTTACCGCTGCGCACATGGCGGGGCTGAGTTCAAACCGCACGAAATGCACGGCGGATGTTTTTTCGTCGTTCTCGCGGTCCATGTCTTCGTCGGCAATCGCGTACACCCGCGCATGGCCTTCAACCTCGACAAACATGCGGTCTTCCACACCAATCAAACGCGCCAGTTCGCGTTTGCGCTCATTCACATCCGGGTACTCCAGCATCATGGTGGCCTTCCAGTTGCTGCCGTCGGGCATCAAGGGGGCATAGGCTTCAATTTCTTGCAGGATGCCGTCTTCTTCAAAAACTTTTTCAATCCGCAACATCTCCTGTATCTGGTAGCGGATGGTGGTTTCGCTTTCAAATTGCAGGTTGATGAACTCACCCAAGCGCACACTGCGCAGCTTGCGGTGCGCCATGATGGCAGGCTTGTTGTCTTTGCGGTATTTGCTGTAAGCCTCAAGCGTCATGAGGCTGTCACGTGTAATTTTTCCGAGTAATTGCATGGCAAATAATTTATTTCAGCCCGTAGGCGGTACGTATCAATGTCAGCGGATGCTTTTGCGGCACTGCACCCAGTTTGTTCACTTCAAAGCCTTGGGCAATATGATGGCCACCCAGCGGGCAATCACTGCTGATGACATCGGGCAGGCCGCCATCTTTGTGGTTCGCCATCGCTTTGAACAGCGGCTTGCCAATCTTCATGGCCTGCTGGTGATATGGCAATTTAACGCCAAACGTACCGGCGTGACCCGAGCAGCGCTCATGCGTATGCACGCTGGTGCCAGGCACCATTTTCAGCATTTCTTCGGTTTTTTTGCCGATGTTTTGTACCCGACCGTGGCACGGAATCTGGTAACTGATTTTGCCCAGCGGAATCGTCAGATCAACCTTTAGCAAGCCATCACGCTTGCGCGCCATCAGGTATTCAAACGGGTCCCACATGTGCTCTTTGACCAGCTGCACATCCGCATCATCTGGGTACATCAGCGGAATTTCCTGTTTGAACATCAGCGTGCAGCTCGGCACGGCGCTCAAAATGGCAAAGCCGTCTTTGGCGTATTTGACCAGCACGGGTATGTTGGCCTCTTTGCTGATGTTGACCGAGTCCAGGTCGCCCAGCTCCAGCTTGGGCATGCCGCAGCATTGTTCTTTCTCCACCAGCACATACGGCACTTCGTTGTGGTCAAGAATTTTGAGCAGATCGTGGCCAATACCGGGCTCGTTGTAGTTGATGTAGCAGGTCGAATAAATCACGACCTTGCCGGGTGTTTTAATGCCGTCCTTCACAGCATGGGGTGGTGACTCGGGCGCGCTTGAGCGAAACTTTTTTGTCGCCAGTTCAGGAATCCAGGCGTTCTTGTCAACACCCAGCACTTTTTCCATCACTGCACGCGCGGGCTTGGTCCTGTTCACCGCGTTGATGGTTTGCACAACAATGGGAATGCCGGCAAACATGCCTTGCGTATCGGTCGATGCCAAAAACTTTTCAGCCGCACCGACATCGCCTTTTTTAAACTTGATGGCCTTGGCCCGCAGCATGGTGTGCGGAAAGTCGAGGTTGAACTCGTGCGGCGGCACATACGGGCATTTGGTCAGGTAACACAAGTCGCACAGGTAGCACTGGTCGACCACGCTCCAGTAGTCTTTTTTATCGACGCCATCAACTTCCATTGTCTTGCTGTTGTCCACCAGGTCAAACAGCGTGGGAAACGAGCCGCACAAGCTCACGCAGCGGCGGCAGCCGTGGCAAATGTCAAAGATGCGTTCCATCTCATGGAAGGTCGCTGCTTCGTTGTAATAGTCCGGGTTTTTCCAGTCAATCGCGTGACGGGTGGGCGCGGAGAGGTTGCCTTCAGTGGCCATGGTGCTGTCTCTTCTTGGAGTCTTGTTGTTGGGCTTCAGAAAAAAGCTTTCTACAAAAGCTTTTTTGTGAAACCGCCACGCCTTGCGGCGTGGCGAATATTTTTTTAGTCGACCAGTTCAGTCAAAGCCTTCGCATAGCGATTGGCGTGCGAACGCTCAGCCTTGGCCAGCGTTTCAAACCAGTCGGCTACTTCGTCGTGGCCTTCGTCACGTGCCGTTTTGGCCATGCCGGGGTACATGTCGGTGTATTCGTGGGTCTCACCAGCTACAGCCGCCTTAAGGTTGTCACGGGTCGGGCCGATCGGAAGGCCGGTGGCCGGGTCGCCACATTGTTCCAGCCATTCCAGGTGGCCGTGTGCATGCCCGGTTTCCCCTTCAGCCGTGGAACGGAACAGAGCGGCCACGTCGTTCTGGCCTTCGATGTCGGCCTTGTTCGCGAAATACAGATAGCGGCGATTGGCCTGGGATTCGCTGGCGAAGGCGGAGCGCAGGTTTTCTTCGGTCTTGGAGCCTTTCAATTGCATGGTGTGCAGCCTGTTTGCTGATGGCGTGTCGCAAGCGACAGGCCCCGAGCATACGCCCGCGCAATCGCAAGCGGTGATCGATGGATGCCGTGATTCGATAGCAGCCTGAACCTGCAAGACAACACGAACGGGGACGCGGAATCTGCGCCACCCAGCGGCGAAGGCAGTGTCGGTCGCACTGCCGATCAGCGGCGAATGCGCTGCGCGCCGCCGTGCGCAGGCACGTCGTCGGTGGTGAGCAGACCGGCGGGCAAGTCGCGAAAGACCGCGGCCAGCTT
>ENA-OFDP01000778-OFDP01000778.1-metagenomes-genome-assembly--contig:-NODE-778-length-13575-cov-4.971450_pt1 | contig 13575 bp, 13 predicted proteins | sample MGYA00153389_OFDP01 | MGnify analysis MGYA00153389 | reverse complement strand
CGATCGCAACAGGTGGCACTAAGCAAATATCAATCCTTACTAAGGTAGCCGTGGAAGCCTTGCCAAAAGTGAAACCAGAGAAGTGGGTTTTCGAGGCAATCGATCATTTGATTGATAAAAACGGGACAGTGTTCAAGGACAAGAATTTGACGGGTAGTGCTCAGATTCTCCCAACGTCAATATCTAAGAAGTTAGCTTTAAAGATTTGGCAAGCAGCGATCGGCATTTTTAAGCTTAGCTCTACCGCAAAATTAGACGAGTATACAATTATCCAACCATCGCCGGGGAACACTGAAAGCAAAAAAGCATCAGGGTTTATCGCCCGTGATATTACTAATCTGCTAGAAATAAAACTAAGTAAGACAGCGGACGCAGGGCCGGGGTTCCCCGATGATTCCCCGTTACCACAGCCCGGACCTAACCCACTACTTCCATATGCAGGCTGGTATCACCTAATCCATTAAAACCTTATGAATTCTGGCGGCATTCATGGACTGCATTTGATGATACATGGGGACCGTCTCCAGTTACAAAGCAAGGTTTAGACGCTGCCCGAACGCAACCATCAACACCACCGTACTGGACAAGAGCAGGGATCTGTATTGGCTTTAAGTTTGCAAGGATGTGGAATTCTTACATACTGCCTGACCCTACTATTTCTGAATTCCTAGGGTTAACATACCGACCTAGAGACGTAACAGAAGAACCACAGTATGGGACAGGTTTTATCGCAAATCAAGACGCTTTAAACGGCCTTCGTGGTTCTTTGTCTTATTTTGCAGAATTAAGCTTAACACTAACAGATTTGAATTATCCAGGGCAAATACCTGCTAAGCAATTAAATGAAGGAAGATTAGTTTATTTGCTAGATTTTGAGCACTTTGAAGCGGCGATCGTCATTCAGGACGATGGTCAAATAGTTGAAATGTGGGACGTTACATTCCAAGGCGGAGCGTACCGGAGAAAGATCGTTAACTGGGGTCCTGATCTCCCATTAGTCCCAGCCCCACCACCGAAAGGAACACCCGATCCCGATCCTGCAAAGCAATTTTTACCAACATATAAACCATGGACTCTCGAAGATTATCTATGGAATGATCCGATCGTCATTGGCAAAAGTGGCGAGTCACTGTGGAAGAATAATGTCTTTATCGATTACACAGGCAATCCTCCAAAGAAGCCAGCAGCAAAGAAAGACGAAAAGATCTTGAAATTCAAGGCGGCAAAACCTCCAGATCCGATCAACGGCGGAGTATCTGAAGAAATAGCAGAAATAACCGTTGCAGGTAAATTCCCTTTGCTATGCTCTGAGGATAATTTGATTGGTTCTAAGTTGTTTAGAGTCGATCGATCGGATTTCTATCCAGCGATACCAGGCACTCCAGACCCTCGTAGAAGCAGCATTAAAAAGCTATTTGTAGAAACATACTCGCTATCAGCAACGACCGCTGTAACGGTGAAGAAATACCCGATCTTTCCTATCCCTGATGGCGTGGAAATATTATCGGCGTCATTCCACCCATAGGGAATAATAGCAAAGTACTCAAGTCCCAAGATTCTAAAGTTTTAAGATGAAAGAACAAGATTTCCGCAAGTTCATGGAAACGCCGATCGATATCGAAGGAGCAGCAACACCCCCAGAACCTAAGACGATTGAGACTGCCCCAACGCCACCGAGGGAAGATTTGACAGCGCTTAAAGAAACGTTAGCAAAAGTACGATTAGAAAATAGTGATTATCAAAAGGCATCAAAGTCAAAAAAGGCCTGTTCCCATGGTCAGCGTCAGGCCGCGCCATTGCCAATGGTCGTGATGAAGGCGTGACCAAACTGCTGTTTGACGATTCACCAGAAGCCCATGGTCATGGAAAAATATTAGGCGGCGGCATGGTCGGCACCCATGCAGGCGACATGATCGGCGAGATCGCATTGGCCATCGAAATGGGTGCTGATGCAGTGGATATCGGCAAGACGATCCATCCGCATCCAACGCTCGGTGAAAGCATTGGCATGGCAGCTGAAGTGGCGCATGGAACCTGTACGGATTTGCCGCCTGTGAAGAGGTCGCCGGGGTTAGCGTCGCTGGACAATTAACTGCATTAGACACATTCGCAATCAGCCAGCAACAAGGGCTACATAAACTCTTCGGTCAAATTTTGAATAAAAAAGGCTCTTAGCCCAATAAATACGGGCGGAAGCAGCTATCAAATAAATAGTGTTACCGGCCTGGCACTTGCAGCACTGCCAAGGTGTGCCGGGCAATCATCAGCTCTTCATTGGTCGGCACAACCCAGGCAGCCACCCGGCTGGAGGCTGTGCTGATGCGCCATGCTCCTGACGCCTGCGCCAGGTTGGCATCTTCATCAAGTTCAACGCCGAGCCAGGCTGCGTCCTGGCAAACGCGGCGCCGGATCATGGCGCTGTTCTCGCCTATTCCGGCGGTAAAAATAAGCGCATCCAGTCCGCCAAGCGATGCAGCCAGGCTGCCGAGTTGCTGGCCAATGCGGTACACATACAAGTCGATGGCCTGCCGCGCCTCTGGCGTATCGCTGGCCTCGACGGCGCGCATGTCTCCCGAAACACCGGACACTCCTAGCAAGCCGGACTGCTCGTACAGCAGTTTTTCAACCGCTTGCACGCTCATCCCCAGCGCGTCCAGCAGATGCAGCACAACGCCTGGGTCGAGGCTGCCGCAGCGGGTACCCATCATGAGTCCGTCCAGCGCGGTAAAACCCATGGTCGAGGCGACGCTCTGGCGGTTTTTCATGGCGCACAGGCTGGCCCCGTTGCCCAGATGTGCGACGACGACGCGGCCATCAGCCGCCGCGCCAAGGTGGCTGGGCAAGACGCTGGCAATATATTCGTAAGACAGGCCGTGAAAGGCGTAGCGCTTCACGCCGGCCTGTGTGATGTGGCGCGGCAGCGCGTAAGCCTGCGCAACCCAGGGCTGCGTGCTGTGAAATTCAGTATCAAAACAGGCGACTTGCGGCAGTTCGGGCTGCACGCTGGCAATCGCTCGAATGCCAGAGAGGTTGTGCGGCTGGTGCAAAGGGGCCATCTGTGTGTAGCCATCAAGTTGTGTCAACACATCGGGCGTGACGAGTGCAGGCCGGGTGAACTTGTCGCCGCCATGCACGACACGGTGGCCGACTGCCAGCAGGCTGCGGTCTGCCAAATGCTGTGACAACCAGTCAAACAGCTGTTTAAACGCTTCTTCGGGGCCGAGCATTGGGTCTGCAGATACCGCGATGGACTGGTTTTCCAGCAGCGCGCCGTCTTGCCCCCAGGCCAGCAAGCGAGGCACGTTGCCGATGCCTTCAATCCTGCCGTTGACGATGCGGCTCAAAACCGAATCAGGTCCAACGTCATAGGCCGCGAACTTGACGCTGGACGAGCCTGAGTTGATGACCAACAGTGCTTGATTCATGCCTGGTTCAAGCTTGAATTTTTGCTTGCGCCTCTGTTGCCAATTTTTTCCGGTGGCCGATGAGGAGCAGCGTGATGGCGCATGAGGCAATACGCGAATGCGCCGAATCGGCACGGCTGGTCAGCACAATCGGCACGCGTGCGCCCATCACAATGCCTGCGGCCTGCGCCCCGCCCAGGTATTCGAGCTGCTTGGCCAGCATGTTGCCGGACTCCAGATTGGGCACCACCAGAATGTCGGCGTCGCCTGCTACTGCCGATTTGATGCCTTTGGTCTTGGCCGCGGCCGTTGAGACGGCGTTGTCAAACGCCAGCGGGCCATCAACGATGCCGCCTGTGATCTGGCCCCGGTCAGCCATCTTTGACAGTGCAGCAGCGTCCATCGACGACGGCAGTTTGGGCGTGACGGTTTCCACCGCCGACAAAATCGCCACCTTGGGCAGGTCGATGCCAAGCGCATGCGCCAGGTCAATGGCGTTTTGCACGATATCGACTTTGGCATCAAAGTCGGGCGCGACATTGATTGCCGCGTCGGTAATCAAAAGCGGCTTGGGGTAGCGCGGCACGTCAAGTACAAACACGTGGCTGACGCGCCGGTCAGTGCGCAACCCGGTTAGAGGATTCACCACCGCGCTCAGCAGCTCGTCGCTGTGCAGGCTGCCTTTCATCAACGCATCGACCTTGCCAGCGCGCGCCATCTCTACCGCTTTTTCAGCCGCCGCGTGGCTGTGCGGTGCATCAACGACGGTGAAACCCGTCAGGTCAAACTTGCACTCGCTGGCCAGGCTGCGGATGCGTGCTTGTGGCCCGATCAGGATGGCCTCAATCAAACCCAGCCGGTCGGCATCCAGCGCGCCCTCCAGGGACTCGCGACTGCACGGATGAATCACGCCCATCTTGATTTTTGGCAGGCTTTTCGCCGTGTTGAGCAGCTGGTCGTAGCGCAGGTTTTTGTCGGCCATCACGGGCTCGGGCAGGTCGGTGCGCAAGATACGAAGTTTCTCCAGCGGCGCAATGACCTTCGCCTCACCTTCAATGACCACATCGCCGTCCTGGTCGACGCAGCGCGTGTCCAGCAGCACATGGCGATGCACTGCTTCAAGCGAAGTAACGCGGACGGTGACGGTCAGAGCGTCGCCGATGTGCACCGGTTTAAGGAACTTTAAAGTCTGCCCGAGGTAAATCGTCCCCGGGCCGGGGAGCTGGGTGCCCAGCACGGTCGAAATCAGCGAGCCGCCCAGCATGCCGTGCGCAATGATCTCGCGAAAATGGCTGGTTTTGGCGTAAAGCGCATCGACATGCGCTGGATTTACATCGCCTGAGACCGCCGCGAACAGCTGGATGTCGCGCTCGGTCACCAGGCGCACCAGACTGGCACTGTCGCCAACACAAATTTCGGCGAATGGCCGGTTTTCCATAAAGTCGGCTGACGAATCGTTTGGGGTGGTGGTCATAAGTTTTATTCCGGGCTTAGCCCATGATGTGGAAGCCACCATCGACAAAAATGACGTTGCCGGTCAGGGCTCTAGCGGCATCGCTGCACAGCATGGCTGTGACGGCGCCAACGTCGCCAATAGTGACGAGCTGGTGCTGCGGCGCGCGGCTGGCGGCCTCTTGAAGCAATTCTTCAAACTGGCCAATACCCGACGCAGCCCGCGTTTTGATCGGGCCGGGCGAAACAGCATGAACACGAATGCCAGCTGGGCCAAGTTCAGCGGCCAGGTAACGCACCGTGCTTTCAAGTGCTGCCTTGACCGGCCCCATGATGCCGTAATGGTCGATGACTTTTTGCGCGCCGTAATAGCTCATGGTGACGAGCGTACCGCCATCGGCCATCAGCGGCTCGGCCAGCCGCGCCATGCGAATCAACGAGTGGCACGACACATCCATGGCACGCGCAAAGCCTTCGGCACTGCAATCGACCATACGGCCCTGCAAATCCGCCATTGGCGCAAAGGCGATGGCATGCAGCACAAAGTCAAGCTTGCCCCAGCGCTTTTCGATGTGGGCAAACAGCGCTTCCAGCTGGCCGGGTGCTTCTACATCGAGCGGCAAGATGATGTCGGCTTCAAGCTGCTCGGCCAGTGGACGAACAAACGGCTCAGCCTTGGCGTTCAGGTAGGTGATTGCCAACGAAGCGCCCTGGCTTTGCATGGCGCGGGCGCAGCCGTAGGCAATGCTCTGGTCGTTGGCGATGCCGACTATCAGGCCTTTCTTGCCAGCCAGGCTGCCAGACGGGGGAACGGTTGGACTATTCATGGTTGATCTGATTTCCGCGCTTTGAAAAAAGAGGCATTTGCAAAGCAGACTGTACATGCGGTGAGCGTCATTTTGATGACATTCGATCGGCTGAACCACGCGGCGCAAGCAGACCTGCGAGAATCCAGAATCTTTCAATTCAAGACTTTTATTGGAGTTCTCGTATGCGCCGCATATTTCTGAAATCACTCATGGCTGTGGCCACTTTCGCTGTGGCAAACGCCGCATTTTCACAAACCGTCTTTCGCGTCACCACCATTCCCGAAGAAGCGGCGACAGAGCAAACCCGAAAATTTGGCCCCATTGTCAAATATCTTGAAAGCAAGCTGGGCCAAAAAGTTGAGTTCACGCCGGTTTCCGACTACCCAGCCGCAGTTGAAGCACTGGTAAACAAGCAGGTGGACATGGTGTGGTTTGGCGGTTTTACGTTTGTACAGGCCAGCGTGCGTTCAGGCGGCAAGATTGTGCCAATCGCCCAACGTGAAGAAGACACCAAGTTTCAGTCAGTCTTTATTACCAAGCCTGACTCGGGTATCAAAACTTTGGCCGACCTGAAGGGCAAACAGGTCAGCTTTGGCTCGCAGTCGTCAACGTCAGGTCATTTGATGCCACGCAGCTTTTTGCTGGACGCCAAAATCGATCCCGACAAGGACTTCAAACGTGTAGCGTATTCTGGCGCGCATGATGCCACCATTGCCTCAGTCGTCAGCGGTAAAGTTGACGCGGCTGCGCTTGACATTACCGTGTGGAACAAGTTTGTCAAAGAAGGCAAAGTGACAGACAAGGATGCGGTGGTGTTCTTCACCACGCCCGGCTATTACAACTACAACTGGTCAGTCCACGCCGATATGCCTGTAGCCCAGCGCGAGCGGGTTAAAAAAGCGCTGCTGGATATTGACCCAAAAACACCGGAAGGCAAAGAAATTCTGGACCTGAACCGCGCCAGCCGTTACATCGCAACGAGCCCAGAAAACTATCGGGGTATTGAAGCGGCAGCACGCAGCGCTGGCTTGCTCAAGTAATCAACGTGCAGGTTGTTTTGGCCGATGCATCGGCCCGCCACCCCGCAGCCAAAGGCGCTGTGCCTGATGCGGTGCGCCACGTTGCTCTGGTTGTGCAATCGGGCGAACACGTGGCGATTATTGGTCCATCGGGCGCGGGCAAAACCACGCTGTTGCAATTGATGGCTTGCGCTTTGAAGCCCAGCACGGGCACGCTCAGGTTGGGTGACGTGGACCCTTGGGCGCTACCAATCAATGGGTTGCAAAAACTCCGGGGCTCTTTGTTTTTGGCACCGCAAGTACCGCCGCTACCGCCGCGCCAGCGTGTCGTGACAGCGGTGTTGGCTGGGCGCTTGCCGCAAATGGGAATCTGGGCAAGTCTGCGCAGCCTGTTTTACCCGGCGTACATCGACCAGGCTGATGCTGCTCTGGCCAGGTTCGACTTGTCTGAAAAACTGTTTGAGCGGGTGGATCGCCTGTCTGGCGGTGAACGTCAGCGTGTTGGGCTGGCTCGGATTTTGGCGTCCAACGCGCAGTTGCTCTTGGTCGATGAGCCCTTGTCCGCGCTAGACCCGTCGCGTAGCGAACAAGCCATCAAAACCCTGACCGACTTTGCCACTGAGCGCAGTGCGACGCTGGTTGCCACGCTGCACCACGTCGAGATGGCTTTGAAATCGTTTCCCCGAATTATTGGCATGCGGGGTGGCTTGGTGGTGTTTGACTTGCCTGCAGGCCACGTAACAGCTGAACATCTGCATGATTTGTACGTGCAGCACTTGCATGAGCTGAATGGCGATGCGGTCGAGGCCGACAACCTGCCGCTTGCACCGCCTTCGCCTGCCGTGATGCATTGCCGTTGATGCAGGGCGTGACAACATTGGGCAGCAAGCGAGACCCTGCCTGGGCTGGCCGCGTCTTTTGGTTGTTGGCAGCAGGCGTGCTGCTCTGGCCCATGTTGGTGCTGACTGAATTCAAAGTCTGGTCGCTATTTGAAGCCAGCAATTTAAAGCCGACGTTAAGGTTTTTAAGCGACTTTTTCCCGCCGAAAGTTGAAGCTGAATTTTTGTTGCTGGTGGCCAAAGAAACCTGGCGCACCGTTGCAATTGCTACCGCCGGCGTCGCACTGGCTTTGGTTTTGGCAATACCGCTGGCGCTGCTGTCGGTGCGGGTGCTGTCGGTGTCTGCCTTGACAGGAAAGATGAACAAACTGCCAGCCGTCCTGCGCACACTGCTCCGCTGGCTGATGGTGCTGCTGCGCAGCGTGCCTGAATTGATTTGGGCGCTGATTTTTGTTCGCGTGGTGGGCTTGGGGCCTACTGCGGGCGTGATTGCGATTGCACTGACCTATGGCGGCATGCTGGGCAAGGTTTATGCTGAAATTTTGGAAAGCGGTGATGCGCAGGTCACGCAAAGTTTGCTGCGCAACGGCGCAAGCCCCTTGCAGGCGTTTTTCTATGGCCTGCTTCCGCAAAACGCCGCCGAGCTGACCAGCTATACCGTGTACCGCTGGGAATGTGCGATTCGCAGCTCTGCCGTGTTGGGCTTTGTAGGTGCTGGCGGGCTGGGCCAGCAGATGGATGCATCGATGAAGATGTTCAACGGTTCTGAAGTTTCCACCATGCTGATCGTTTTTATGCTGTTGGTGTGGCTGGCCGACGCTACCAGCGCCTGGTTGCGCAAACAACTGGGGTAGAGAATGTCAGCAATCAAAGCCTCACCCCAGAAACTGCCGCCGCCACTGTTTGACGCGCGCTGCAAGGCGTGCTGGTTTGCGTTTGGCTTGGTGTGCCTGACGGTTGCCAGCTTTTGGACGCTGGACTTGAAATGGGCGCAATTTTTCAGTGCTGAGGCCGCCCGCCGAATGGGCAAGTTCATTGGCGAGATGCTGGTTCCAGAAACAAGTTCCAATTTTTTAACCAAGCTGAGCTGGGCTGCATTAGAAACCTTGGCCATGAGTGCTTTGGGCACACTGTTGGCCGTTATGTTCGGCTTGGCTCTGGCCGTTCCAGCCAGCAAAACACACAATGAGGACCCGGCGCGCTGGCGTGGCTTGAGTCGTATGGTGCTCAATATGCTGCGCAGCATTCCTGAACTGGTGTGGGCAGCACTGCTGCTGATCAGCGCTGGTTTGGGCCCACTGGCGGGCACGCTGGCATTGGCGCTGCACACGTCTGGCGTGCTGGGGCGCTTGTTTGCCGAAAGCATTGAAAACGCCAGTCCTGGCCCGGCGTTTGCACTACGCGCTCGCGGCATCAGCGAGGCCAAAATCTTTTGGTACGCCACGCTGCCGCAAATACTTCCGCAGCTGGTCAGCTACACGCTGTACCGCTGGGAGAACAATATTCGCGCTGCTGCTGTGCTGGGCGTCGTGGGCGCAGGCGGCCTCGGCCAAATGCTGGCTTTTCACATGGGGCTGTTTCAAATGCAAGAAACCAGCAGCATTTTGCTGGCCATGCTGCTGATGGTGGCGCTGGTGGATGGGGCCAGCTATGCCGCACGCCGGGTGATGGCGAGTTGATGCCAAATATTTTGTAACAATATTGCCTATCGCCCAATAAATACGGGCGTAAAAAGCTATTAAAACAATAGCGTTTTTCGACGGTCTCGCACGCTAAAAATGCTTCACCGTCAAGGGGCAAACCCGCTAGGGCGCGGTTGTGAGAAGGCTCAAAATAAGAGCACTTCCATGGAGCCAGCATGACACAAAACAGCCCGAAGCAGCGATTGCCTGCACCCACAAATCGCACTAGCCGCCGTCGTTTTAGCGTGGCGATAGTCGCAGCAGCCAGCAGCATTTGCGCACCGCTGCTGGCGCAAAACGCATGGCCCAACAAGCCGATTCGCATCATCGTGCCGTACACGCCCGGCGGCTTTACCGACCAAATGGCGCGTATCGTGCAAGTTGGCTTGCAAAACCGTTTGCAGCAAACCGTGACGGTTGACAATAAGCCCGGTGCCAACAGCATTATTGGAGTGGATTTGCTGGCCAAGGCACCGGCTGATGGCAGTACCTTTGCAGTGGTGATCGCTGCCTATGCAGCAAACAACACGCTGTACCCCAAACTGCCGTACGACTCGCGCAGAGACCTCACGGGAGTGGCGCTGATGGGCATTTCGCCGTTGCTGGCTGCAATCAACAACGACGCGCCATTTAAAACTGCCAGGCAGCTGATCGACTATGCACGCGCCAATCCCGGAAAGGTGAGCTTTGGCTCATCGGGCAACGGCTCTGCCGCGCATTTGACGAGCGAGCTGCTCAAGTCGCTTACCCAAACCTATATGGTGCACATCCCGTACCGGGGAGCGGTCCCCGCACTCACCGATCTGATGGGCGGGCAAATCCAGTTGTTTTTTGACGCTGCAACTGGGCTGATCAATCAGGGCAAGGCGGGAAAAGTGCGGCTGATAGGCGTGGCAAGCGACAAGCGTTTGCCCGCCGTGCCTGACGTACCAACCTTTATCGAGCAAGGTTTTGCGGGTTTTACCGGAAGCACGTGGGCGGGGATGCTCGCGCCCAGCGCAACACCGAAAGACATCCTGAACCGCATGGCCCAAGAGGTGACACGCATTGTTCGCAGTGATGAAACCCGGGCCAGGCTCGATGGCATGGGCACTTTCGCAGCGGGCGGGACACCTGAAGAATTCGACACATTTATTGGCCAGGAAACAACCAAGTGGGCCAGCGTGATTAAAAATGCGGGCGTTAAAGCCGACTGACACTGCAACAGCGCGACAAGGTGTTGCATGCTGCCATGGTCCGGCGCGACACGGATCAGGCAACATCACTAATGTTATTTCCAAAATTAGCCAAAATTTTTTGGCACGTGGTTAAGGCTTCGCTGCGTGCGTGCTGCAATCTGGTTTCTCCCATTTGCGGCCATCGTCTAGGAGATGGGCGCAACCGTGACACCAACCGCCGTGTACAAAACGGCTAAGGGCACCACGCGCAATGCAATTGGGAATAACGCGGTCGATAACTTTATTTACGGCATTATTTCGTCCGATAGGACTCCGTTGCAGTATTGTCTGGGGCAAACCGGCTACGAGTTGGTATGAACGATCAATAACGGGTTGCCGGGCGGGTTGTCTCTGGCAACTTTTACGCCAACAGCGGGTGTTTTTGATGCTGCTGGGCGTTATTACTTTGCAGGGCAGGGCAGGGCAGGGCGGAGGAAGTCTTGCGCTTGCGGCGACCTTCGGAGTTGGCATTGGTCCCGTCGTCGGAACCCCACAGGTTTTGCGCCAGTAGAACTTGTTGCCCGGCATGGTTGCCAACTGCGGCGACTTTGACTTTTATGGCGCGGGCGGTACCAACGGCTTGTTGTTGGGCACGACCAGTAAAACTGCCCCAGCCAACTATCGTGTACGGACGCAGCCGCTTGCCCGGTTTGCCAGGTGGCCGCACCCAGGAATTTATGACGTTTGTGTCTAACGCCACCCGGGTCGGCACCGCTTTGCCAACCGTGCCAAATTTAACGCTGCAAGTATGCGTTGAACTGACTGGCGCTGCAACGTGCGCTCCGCCCGCTGCAACAACGATTGGGTTGTCTCAGGGCACGGGAATCGTGCTGCCGCTTTTGAATCCAAACTCTGGGCTCGTGTTTAAGGTTGACTGCTCGGTCACCGCTACGGCATCTAGGACATCTTTGGCCTGCGGCAATTTCCCCACCCCCGCTATTTAGGTGGATTGATCCCGATTCAATCTCAAGCCCACCTCAACCAGTTCTGTGAGCATTGTGCCGACCAGCCGAACCACGCGCGACGAATTGCAGAGCTTGCCCTGCACGGCGAGAAAAAAGCTAGCGTTGCTCCCGCGTTGTTCTGGCCTTGGCCATCACTTGCAAGATGACGTCACGCTTGGCTTGCGCGGCGCTTGAATCTGTTTTGCTGGCTTCAGAAGGTTGTGTAGCTTCAAGTGTTTTATGGGTTTTATCCAATAAATCAGTGCGCAAGCGACTATGAACTTCATAGCGGTGCAACGCCGCGTCAGCATCGCTTTTCGACCACGCTGCCCAGCCGGTGCGCTCGCCGGTGACATTTTCGAGGCTGATGCAATCGACCGGACACACCGGCACACACAACTCGCAGCCGGTGCAGTGTGGCTCGATGACGGTATGCATCATTTTGCTGCGACCAACGATTGCGTCTGTCGGGCAAACTGGCAGGCACAGGGTGCAGCCTATGCACCACGCCTCGTCAATCACGGCCACACTGCGCGGTGCTTCGACACCGTTCGCCGGGTTCAGAGCCAAGGCCGACTGCCCGGTGATGGCAGCGAGTCTGGCAATGCCGACGGCCCCGCCAGGTGGGCACTGGTTGATCGGTGTAGCGCCTGCCGAAATGGCGTCTGCATAGGCTGCGCAGTCCGGGTAGCCGCAGCGTGTGCACTGGGTTTGTGGCAGCACCGCGTGGATGCGACTGGCCATGCTGGCCACGGATATCAAGTCAGGGGTTTTCACCCAGTTATTGTCGGCTTATTTGCTGCGAGCGGTTTTGACGGGAGTGCGGCGGGCATCAGGTTTGGCGACGGGTTTCACCGCTGGTTTGACTGCCAATTTCGCTAGAGGCCTTACCGCCGGTTTGCTCAACGCTGTCTTTTGGGTGGCTGGTGGCGCACGTTTAATTTGCGCTGCAGGCGCTTTTAACGGTTTATCAGGCGCGTTGTGGGCCTGCTCAATGAAGGATTTTACCTCCGGGTACACCAGCTCACGCCAGCGCCTGCCACTAAAAATCCCGTAGTGGCCGGCGCCCTTGGCCTCAAAGTGCCTCTTATGGGCCGCGCTGACACCGGTACACATGTCCAGGGCTGCTTCGGTCTGGCCCGAGCCTGAAATATCGTCCAGCTCGCCTTCAACGGTCATCACGCGGGTGGTTTTGATGTCGCCGGGTTTGACGCGTTCAGACTTGCCATCAACAGACTTCACATCCCACGTGTCATTGACCAGCTTGAACTGCTGGAACACCACGTCAATCGTTTCCAGATAGTAGTCAGCGTCCATGTCCAGCACTGCGTTGTACTCGTTGTAAAACTTGCGGTGCGCTTCGGCGCTGGCGTCATCGCCTTTGATCAGGTTCTTGAAGTAGTCAAAGTGGCTGGTAGCGTGCAGGTCCGGGTTCATGGCAACAAAGCCAGTGTGCTGCAAAAAACCGGGGTACACACGGCGGCCTACACCGGGGAAGTTGCTCGGCACGCGGTAAATCACATTATTTTCAAACCACGAATAAGGCTTGGTCATGGCCAGGTTGTTGACGGCGGTGGGTGATTTTCGGGCATCTATCGGCCCGCCCATCATGGTCATGGACAGCGGCGTGGTTTCGCCCCGGCTGGCCATCAGCGATATCGCCGCCAGTACCGGCACGGTGGGCTGGCAGACGCTGATCACATGGCAATTGCCGTAAATGCCCTGCAAATGGGTGATGAATTCCTGAACATAATTAATGTAGTCGTCAAGGTGGAAGGCACCATCGGACAGCGGTACGGTGCGGGCATTTTTCCAGTCGGTGATGTAGACCTTGTGGTCCTTGAGCATGGTCTTGACGGTGTCGCGCAGCAAAGTGGCGTAGTGGCCGGACAGTGGCGCCACAATCAGCACGGCGGGTTGGCCCTTGAGTTTTGTGAGGGTGGCTGGGTCGTCGGTGAAACGCTTGAAGCGGCGCAACTCGCAAAAGGGCTTGTCCAGCTCAACCCGTTCGTGCACCGCTACACCGGTGCCATCCACATCAACAGTGGTCAGGCCAAACACCGGCTTTTCATAGTCCTTGCCGAGGCGATAAATCAGGCTGTAATCAATGCTCAAGACGCAATTCAACAAGCTAGAAATGAAATTGAAGAAAGAATAAGTTATATTTATCAAGATACTAGAGAATTAGTAGGTTTAAGTAAAGTTTCTG
>ENA-OFDP01000777-OFDP01000777.1-metagenomes-genome-assembly--contig:-NODE-777-length-13576-cov-3.842837_pt1 | contig 13576 bp, 14 predicted proteins | sample MGYA00153389_OFDP01 | MGnify analysis MGYA00153389 | reverse complement strand
GCACCACCAACTGCCTCGCACCGGTGGCCAAGGTGCTCAACGACAAATGGGGCATCAAGCGCGGCCTGATGACGACGGTACACGCCGCCACCGCTACACAAAAAACGGTGGATGGCCCAAGCAACAAAGACTGGCGCGGCGGGCGCGGCATCCTTGAAAATATCATTCCATCATCTACTGGTGCAGCCAAAGCGGTGGGCGTTGTGATTCCAGAGCTGAACAAAAAGCTGACCGGGATGTCTTTTCGCGTACCCACATCAGATGTGTCGGTTGTCGATTTGACCTGCGAGCTGAATAGCGCTGCCACCATGGCCGAGATTTGCGCCGAGATGAAAGCTCAAAGCCAGGGCGCATTAAAAGGAATTTTGGGCTACACAGAAGACAAGGTTGTGGCTACCGACTTTCGGGGCGATACCCGTACTGGATAGCACGTTTGTCAAAATCATCGCTTGGTACGACAACGAATGGGGCTACTCGAACAAGTGCCTGGAGATGGTTCGGGTCGTTGCTAAGTAAATTGGTTCACCCAAGTCTGGCAATCAGCCCAGTCTTCACGTTGGGCCACTCCGCGCCAAGAATTGAAAAGTAAACCATGTCGCGCGCACGGCCTGATGTAGTGTGTAGATGCTCTCTGAAGGTGCCCTCTTCCACGGCACCAATCCGGGCCAGTGCCCTGCGTGATTGTTCGTTCAGACCCTCGGTTTTAAACACCACACGTTTGATGCGAAGGCTTTCAAACGCGTGTGTTAAAAGCAGCAACTTGGCCTCAGTATTGGCGCTGCTGCGTTGACGCGCTGGGGTCAGCCAGGTTGCACCAATTTCGAGCCGAAAGTGCTGCAACGCAATGTCCATATAGCGCGTGCTGCCAATTACCCGATCTGATGCCGAATCAATGATGACAAATGGCAGACCGCTGCCGTGCTTCTGGTCATCCAGCGCAGTTTGCACGTAGCGGTGCATGTCGTTTTCAGTCGCAATCGGCGCAGGCTGCAAGCGCCACAACTCAGGGTGCTGCCCTGCGCGCGCCAAGGCGGGCGTTTGCTCAATGCGCAATGGTTCAAGCCGTATGCTGTGTCCGATCAGGGTGATGGGTTGCGGGTTCATGATGTGATTGTCAGGCCACAATCAAGCAACCTCAAACCGCACCATGTCTCATCAATTTAAACTTAAAGCTGAAAGCCCAGGCATCTGCCGCGTGCTGACTGGTGCTGGCCTGCACGTCGGCAACCTCAAGCTGATTGGCGGCGTGTGGAAGTTCAAGGCGATTGGTTACGACGCGCCAGGCCAGGTCATCCCCGGCGGCGGCCCGCTGACCGACAGGCACAACGTCCGCTTTGCAACGCTGGATGAGGCTGAAGTCAACCGGGTTTTGTGCCCAAACAGCTCACTTTGAGCCGCTTTTGCCGTTTTGGAGCACCTAGAGAGTGAAAAATCGGCCTCCGAGTCAATAGAAATGTGCGCAAGCAGCGATTAATGCATAGCGTCGAATCGGCTCCAGTTGCCATGCTTGTTACTTTTTCCTGAAAATTACCACATGCTGCCACGGTAGCGTGCTGGCGGTGCGCTCCCACACCAGCGCGTGGGCGGCGGCTTCCTTGCGCACTTGCGCCTCGCTCATTTTGTGCAAAGTTTTGATCGGCACGCGTGGGTCTTCCAGCCTGTATTCAACATAGGCAATGCGGCCACCCGGTTTGAGGGCTCGCACCAGACTTTCAATCACCTCAAAAGGAAACTCCAGCTCGTGGTACACGTCCACCATGATGGCCAGGTCAACACTGGCATCGGGCAGATTGACGCTCTGCAGCCCGCCCAACACGGATTTGATATTCGACAGTCCAACTTTTTTAGCGCCGTCTTCCAGCAACTTCATCATTTCAGGCTGCACATCCGTCGCGTAGACAACGCCGCTTGAGCCTACCAGCGGGGCCATGCGCCGCGCGTAGTAGCCAGTCCCCGCACCAATGTCGGCCACTGCCATGCCTGGCTTGAGGCCCAATTCACGCAGCAGCAAATCGCCGCGTTCTTCCTGTTGTCGCTCTTGGCGCTCCAGCCAGGCCGCACCCTGCCAGCCCATCACACCCGCAATCTCGCGGCCCATGTAAACCTTGCCAATACCGTCCCGTGAAGGCGTCACCGTTTGGTAACGGGGGCCAGGTGATGGCGTTTGTTTTTGCGCCATGGCGGGCGCTGCGGTGGCAATGTAAAGCAACCCCATCAAAGCATTGAGGGTTGCTCGTCGTGATAAGTGCATGAGAAGCCTTTGATAGGTTTTAGTGCATTTTTCCTCCTACAAATGGAGGATGTGCATCCAACGCATTTCTACTAGACTCACAATTTTATCGACAACGCATTTACCAACAAACCCTTCCAGGAGACCCGGCATGTTGATTTTTACCAACCGCTTGCTCGCTACGAATGTTTCTGACGAATCTGCGTTGACCAACGCGTACGTTCCGTTTGTTGATACGCTGAACAGCGTTGACGTCGCGGCTGCTGCCGGATCCACCTGGAAGGTCACAAATCAGCAGCCGGGCCTGAAGGATGCCGATGCGCGCGATCGGCTTACCACTGTTTTAAGCGGCAACCAACCCGTGCTGGTGTATCTGCATGGCAATAACACCTCGCCGGCAGCCTGCTTTTTGCGCTGCCAGCAACTTGAAGATCAGTACGGTGTTGCGGTAATTGGATACTCCTGGACGTCGGAAGGTTTTTTGCCCAATGGCCAAGATCAATCAGGCATGGACAACACCAGACCTAAAAGTGACGATGACGAAGATGCTCTGTCTAGCATTGACTCCAAGGAAAAACTCAAGGAGGGCTGGATCGCACGTAAAGCCATACGCTATGGCCAGGCCAAGCTGAATGCGCAGCACAGCAAGGATTCGCTAGCGCGCTTTTTGAGACTGGTTGCAGCTGCACGCTTGGGCACAATGAAGCAGCGCGTATCTTTTGCAGCGCACAGCCTGGGGTGCCATTTTTTGCACTATGCCATCAATGAACAAGATGCCGAAGCATCTTTGTCAGTCATGTACAACGTCGTACTGCTGGCTGGATGCACGGGCGCAGCCAAACATACGGCCTGGGTGGGTCAGATCAACCCGTTGTCCAGGGTCTACATTACGTACACCAAAGCCGACTCTGTATTGGCTGCGGCAAAAATTGTTGATGGCGACGTCAAACTTGGAACCACACCCGGCATGGAGCAACTGGCAGGGCTGAAGTACCGTTATATTGATTTCGAAGCCGCCGCCAAAATGAAGGTTGGTGCCCACCGTTACTTTGTGGCAGACCCCAAAAAAGAGTTATCCAAAAAGGCCAAGAATCTCTTTCAGCGCATTTTCAGCTCAGAGATTGACTTTGACCCTTCAACCGAATCACCCAAAAAGGTGTACCCCGTCGGTTGCTCTGCGGACGGTTCGGTGTGCTATATGGGCTCAGCGATGACAGGCCCCGGCCAGCCGTAACCTGCCGCCCTCACTCATCATCACCGCCGCCCAGCATACCGCCGAGCACGGTGCCGCCCAGCAACCCCCCCGCCAGCAAACTGCCCTGCTCGCTACTGCCGCCGCGCTGCGGGGCCGCAGCAAAAATGCGGCTGGCCAGTCGTAAGAACGGCAGACTTTGCAGCCACAGGTGGCCGGGGCCAGTGAGCTTGGCCAAAAACAAGCCTTCACCACCAAACATGGCAGTCTTGAATTTGCCGACGTACTGAATCTCGAAGTTGACGCCTGGGGTGTAGGCCACGAACCAACCGGTATCGACCAGCAGCGTTTCGCCAGCGGCCAGGTCGCGCTGCATGACGGTGCCGCCCGCGTGGCAAAAGGCCATGCCGTTGCCGTCAAGCTTTTGCATGATGAAGCCTTCACCGCCAAAAAAACCGACGGACAGCTTTTGCTGAAACGCAATGCCCAGGCTCACCCCGCGTGCGGCAGACAAAAACGCATCTTTTTGGCAGATCAGCGTGCCTCCCAGCTGGCTAAGGTCCATCGGCAAAATCTTGCTGGGGTAGGGAGCGCCAAAAGCCACTTTGCGATTGACACTGGCGTTGTTGGTGTACACGGTGGTAAAAAGTGACTCACCCGTCACCAGCCGTTTGCCTGCGCCCATCAGCTTGCCAAAAAAGCCGCCCTGCTGCGCCGAGCCATCATCAAATACGGTGTCCATCGCCACACCCGACTCCATGTATATCATGCTGCCAGCCTCGCCAATGGCCGCCTCGCCCGGGTCGAGCTCAATTTCAACGTACTGCATTTCGTTGCCAAATATCTTGAAGTCAATCACGTCCATGCTCGTGGGAAACTCCTGTGGTGGAAGGTGGACTTTTTATTATGACGACAAGCTGTGACGGCAGACGCGCCGCTGCGCTACCGGCCGACGACTGACCAGCCCGCCTTCTGGTTGGCTTTGTTGTTCTCGTATTCCCACGCGGTACCGCAGCGGTCACAGCGGTAGCTGGTGATGGTGACCAGGCCATGATGGTGGTCTGAATGGCGGGTCTCCTGCCTGTTGCCGCCTTGTACCAGCTCGGCATGCCCCGGTGCCCGCCGCCAGTTGCGCTGGATGCCTGTGCAGGGTTCGCACAGGTGCATTTTCTTCAGTTCGTTTTGTCTGTTCAGGTCTTCTGTCATGGTGCGGCTATTGTCGCTACAAAACTTCGATGCGGTTTTGTCAATGGCTTATGCATCACCTGTTTATGTTCTAGCGCGTCAGGCCAACGGTTTTGCAACAGGCCGCCCATGCCCGCACGTTACGGCACCCAAAACCGAATCCAGCAAACCCATCATGAGCACCAGAAATTATTGCTAAAAAAACCTGTCAAGCTTGCGTCAAAGATTTTGGGGCTTGCGCTGCTGCATTGCAAGCCAGCCCAGCAGAAGGCCAGTCATGCCCAGTGGCAGCAGTGACCCGATATTCAGCAGCGCCCAGCCTTGGGTAGTAACCAGCACGCCCGAGGTCAGCGACGACAACGCCAGCACCGCAAACACACAAAAGTTAAGCGCACCCTGGGCCTTGTCTTTTTCTTCGGGCCTGTAGGCTGTCAAGGCCAGAGTGGTGGCACCGGTGAACAAGAAATTCCAGCCCAGGCCCAACAAAAACAGCGCTGCTAAAAATTGTTTGAACTCGACACCCGACAGCGCAATCAGCACGCAGATGATGTTCAGGCCCAGACCAATCGCCATGATGGGCAGCGTGCCGTAGCGCTTGATCAAATGTCCGGTAAAAAAGCCCGGTGCGAACATGCCAATCACATGCCATTCGAGCACCCAGGCCACGTCTGAAAACGGCAGGCCACAAACCTGCATGGCAATCGGCGTGGCGGCCATCAGCAGGTTCATCACCCCGTAGCCTAAAGCACCTGCGGCGGCCGCCACAATAAATACCGGCTGGCGCATGATCTCGCCCAGTGGCCTGCCGCCATTGGCTGAGGTTTTAGCGGGAGCAGGTGGAAAATTGACATATGCCAGTAGCGCCATGGCAATCAACGCCACCACGGCCAGCGCCAGATAAGCCCCGGCGAAAGGCGCGTCCATCAGACTGCGGGTTTGGGATGCCAGATTGGGCCCCAGAACAGCGCCCAGCAAGCCGCCCGCCATCACCAGCGAAATGGCTTTTTCTTTAAATGCAGGTGCGGCCAATTCTGCTGCGGCAAAGCGGTACAGCTGTGCATTGGCGTTGTAATAACCGGCCACGACTGTAGCCACCACCAGCAGCCAAAAGTTTTTATCGTAAACCGCATAGCAGCACAGCAGCGTTGACAACATCGCCACGGCCAAGCCCAACTGAAACGACACCTTCCGCCCAAAACGGCTTTGCGTTTGACTAACCAGGACAGTCGACATCGCCCCGCCCACCACATAGGCCATCAGCGGCAGCGTGGCCATCCAGCCAAAAGGTGCCAGGCTCAAGCCAACCAGCCCGTTGATGGCGATAAAAACCACGTTGTTGGTCATGAACAGACCTTGGCAAATCGTCAGGAGCCAGAGACTGCGGTTCATGAGTTTCCCGTCATCATCAAATAGGATAAGCAGACCAGTGGTGCGGTTTCAGAACGCAACACACACTCTCCCAGTGTGACCGGTGCGAAGCCATTGGCAACAGCCAGGGCTTCTTCAGTGCTGCTGAAACCACCTTCTGGTCCGCTTAAAAAAGTCATGGTTTTGCTCGCGCCGGCCGCTTTTGCCAGCGGCTGGGTAACGGCTTGCAGTGACAGCAGCAGGCGCGCACTATCAGTGGTATCTTGCGTTTTGAGCCAGTCATTCAAACTGGCAGGTGCGTGTATGAGCGGCACACGGTTACGGCCACATTGCTCGCAGGCTGCTACGGCAATGCCTTGCCAATGCAGGCGTTTTTTTTCGGCTCGCTCACCACTTAAGCGCAACACGCTGCGCTCGGTCATCAGGGGTTGAATGCTGGCCACGCCCAGTTCGGTGGCTTTTTCTACCAGCCAGTCCATGCGCTCGTTGGCGGGCATGCCCACGGCCAGGTGAACGGCCCGGCTGGCTTCGCGCTGTGTCGTCACAAAGCTGCCGACCGTCACCTGGACATCACTGCGGCCCATGCTTTCAATCGTGACAACATATTCGCCTTCGACATCACCCTGCCCATTGAACAGCGTCAGCGTGTTGCCCGGCTGAAAACGCAGCACCTGCACATGGCGCGCTGCTGCGGGCGGCAAACTGATGCTGATACCAGGCGACAGTGCTTGGCTCGTGTAGATGCGGGCGGTCAAAGTATGTAAATATTTTTATGCTATTTAATTAATAGCTGCTTGCGCCCGTATTCATTGGGCTATAGGCTTATTTGACACCTTAATAGCGCTTAAAAAAGGCAAAAATACCGTTTTCCGGCAAATCAGACTGTAACCCAGCCTTTTGGCTGTTCGGTGTGCCAGCCTCAATCGGTGTAAAAGTTAACTGGCAAGCCCGGCACATCCACCCGCATCGAAAACACACAGCCGGACTGCGGGTAAGCCTGCAACTCTGCAGCGCTGCGGTTGTAGCATGCGGTGGTGACGTACAGCGTTTTCAGGTCGTCTCCGCCAAAGCACGGCATGGTCGGGCACTGGGCCGGCACGGGGATGCTGGCCAGCTCAACACCAGCAGGTGACAGTTTGCAAATACGTGCGCCTTCAAACATGGCCACGTAATAGTTCCCCTCAATATCTACCGCAGCGCCATCTGGCCTGCCGCCATAGCTCTGTGGTTGGTCGGGCATGCCAAACTTCCAGTTTGTTGGTTTGCCCGGCCATTGCTTGAAGACGCGCTCACGGCTCATGGCGTTGGTCTGTGCATTCCAGTCCCAGGCGCGCACCGTGTGGGTCGGCGTGTCGGCCCAATAAATAGTTTGGGCATCAGGCGACCAGGCCAGGCCATTGGCAATGGTGGCGTGGCTGACTTTGGGCTCTAACGCGCCGTGGGTGAACGAAAAAAGCTGCGCACTGGCCGTGGTGCGCGGCTCATACATCGTGCCCGCCCAAAAGCGGCCGGTCGGGTCAGCCTTGCCATCGTTAAATCGCGTGGTTGCGGTGTCATGTGTTGCACTTACAAGTTTTTCAAGCGTTCCGCCCCAGTCGCGCGCCCGGTAAATGCCATCACGCAAAGCGATCACCAGGCCGCCTGATTGAGCGGGTGCGATGCAACCAGGCTCTGACGGCATGGCCCAGCTTTCAATGCTGGCCATAAAAATATTACAGCGGTGAATAGATTTGCCTGGTATGTCAACCCAGTACAGCATTTGCTCAGCTGGTTGCCAGAACGGCGATTCTCCAAGTTGATAGGCTCGGGCGGTGAGAGGGATCATGTTGTCTTTCAAAACAGTGGCGCCAATGTCAATGACTGTAGCCATAAAAAAACCCGCTGACCTTGCAGTCAGCGGGTTTTGTGTGTTGATCAGTCAGATCAGCGGTTGTAAGCCGTCTCGCCGTGCGAGGTGATGTCCAGACCTTCACGCTCGTCTTCTTCATTGACTCTCAGGCCGATGGTCAGGTCGACGATTTTGTAGGCAATGAATGACACCACGCCTGACCAGACGATAGTGATCAGCACGGCCTTGGTCTGCACCCACACCTGACTCACGATGGAGTAGTCAGCCGCGGTGACCATGGTCACGGTAACCCAGTCAGCCACGTAGCCAGGGCCGCCGAGGGCTGGCGAATTGAACACGCCGGTCAGTATGGCGCCCAGAATGCCGCCAATACCGTGAATGCCGAACACGTCCAGCGAGTCATCAGCACCCAGCATTTTCTTCAGGCCGTTCACACCCCACAAGCAGGCAAAACCAGCCAGGAAGCCAATTACCAGGCCGCCGCCAATGCCGACGTTGCCGGCTGCTGGCGTGATGGCGACCAGGCCAGCAACGCAGCCCGATGCAGCGCCCAGCATGGATGCCTTGCCGCGCATCAAGGTTTCGCCCACACACCAGGCAAGCACAGCAGCAGCGGCTGCGCCCAATGTGTTGATAAAGGCCAGGGCGGCGAAACCGTTTGCCTCAAGTGCCGAACCGGCATTAAACCCAAACCAGCCCACCCACAACATGGCGGCGCCGACCATGGTCAATGTCAGGCTGTGCGGGGCCATGGCTTCCTTGCCGTAGCCGACACGTTTGCCGATGACATAAGCACCCACCAAACCAGCTACCGCAGCATTGATGTGAACCACCGTGCCGCCAGCAAAGTCAAGTGCACCTGACTGCCAGATGTAGCCTGCTTTGGCGGTCATGGCATCGGCCACTTCTTTGGCGGTGTAAGCATCAGGACCCATCCAGAACCAGACCATGTGGGCAATCGGCAGGTAGCTGAAGGTGAACCACAGCACCATGAACAGCAGCACAGCCGAGAACTTGATGCGTTCTGCAAACGCGCCCACAATCAGGCAGCAGGTGATGCCGGCAAACGTTGCCTGGAAAGCCGCAAACACGATTTCAGGGATGACAACGCCTTTGCTGAACGTCGGTGCATTGGCAAACGTGCCTGCAACGTTGTCCCAGATGCCCTTCATGAACAGGCGATCAAAGCCACCAAAGAACGCATTGCCCTCGGTAAACGCCAGGCTGTAGCCGTAAATGAACCACAACACCGTCACCATCGAGAACGTGACCATGACCTGCATCAGCACAGACAACATATTTTTACTGCGCACCAAGCCACCGTAGAACAGGGCGAGTCCGGGAATCACCATCAAAATAACCAGGATGGTGGAAACCATCATCCAGCTGGTGTCGCCTTTGTTGGGAACGGGTGCGGGTGGTGCAGATGCGGCTGCAGCTGGTACGGGCGCAGCAACCACGGCAGCAGCGGGTGCTGCTTCAACCGGTTGCGCCATGGCAGCCGATGCAGCCGGAGTGGCCGCAGGGGAGGCAGGTGTTTGGGCAATAACGGCTGAGCCAGCCGCCAGCAAGCTAAATCCCAGGACCAGGGAGGCTAATAGTTTTTTCATATCTGTGTTTCTTTTATGGAAGACGTTGGAAAATCTGCAAGGCTTGCGCCTTACAGCGCTTCCTTGCCGGTTTCACCTGTACGGATGCGAACGACCTGCTCAAGGTTGTAGACAAAAACCTTGCCGTCACCGATTTTGCCGGTGCGGGCTGCGCCCTCAACCGCTTCAATCACGCGGTCGACCAGCTCGTCGGAAACGGCTGCTTCGATTTTGACCTTGGGCAAAAAGTCCACCACGTATTCTGCACCGCGGTACAGCTCGGTGTGGCCTTTTTGGCGACCAAAGCCCTTGACTTCAGTGACCGTGATGCCTTGAACGCCAATGCCGGAAAGTGCTTCACGCACTTCGTCAAGTTTGAAGGGTTTGATGATGGCCGTGACAAGTTTCATGTGTTCTCCTGTTGCTTTTTTGTGAGATTCAAAAGGTGTATTTCACGCCGACAACCAGGGTGCTTTTGCCAAGGTCTTTGTTTTTCGAGTCACGGTAAAAGCCTGGCCTTTTGGTGTCTGTGCCAATCAACGCCGCTGTGCCCGAAAGTCCGCTGCCGAAATCTTTTCCGAGCGTCAGGGCGTAGTCCATGTAGTTGGCAGCTTTGCCGTCTGTAGAGGTACCAAAGTTCTGATTAGGTACGGTTTGACGGCCGATATGCGGCGTCAGGGTAAAGCCGTTACCCAGATCAAAGTTGGCGCTCAGGTCAAAATATTGGCTGCCGCCGCTGCGAAGATTGCCCAGGAAGTCACCGATGCTGCGGCTATATTTAAAGCTGAAAACGTTGTATGTCAATCCGCCATAAATTTCATTGGTGTTGGCATTGCTGTACCCGCCAACACCCGGTGTGCCGAGTGCACCAGAATTGTTGCCGGGATAAATATAAGCAATCAGGCCGACATCAAAACCGAGATCTCCGGTGATATTGCCTTTGAAGCCGCCATACAGGTCAACTTCATAACCGCCCTTGGTGGCCAAATTGAAATCTTTTACCCAACTGACGTTGGAGCCGAACGCGCCCAGGTACAGGCCGCTTTTGTGCGCAAAATCTACACCCAGCTGCAACGCTGGCTTCAGGCTGGTCTGCGAAAGGCCGCGAAAACGGTAGTCAGTGACTACACCAACGTTGTAGGCCACTGTGTAGTCTGGCTCAGGCGCTTTGGTTTGCGCAAAGCTGGCGCTGGTTGCAAGAATAGTCAGGCTGGCGGCGATTTTGAGAGGGATGAATTTCATGGTATTTTCCGTTTTGGTTGAGTCTGATAGGTGGCGCGAGGCCTTGACCCGCTTTAAAACAAGCATTTAGCGTGCCAATTAATGACAGTTAAAAGACACTGCTCGTCCACCTTTCAAAGCACTTCTGCGTTGAACATAAAAATACAAAACAAAACGCACCAAATTGGCGCAGTTGGCCTGCACCAATTTGGAACATTTAAAACGGGAGTTCCCTCATGAGCCTTTCCATAGTGCATAGCCGAGCCTTGCTGGGGCTGCAAGCCCACCCGGTTTGTGTGGAGGTGCATTTGGCCAACGGGTTGCCCAGCTTTACCCTTGTGGGCCTGGCTGAAACCGAAGTCAAAGAGGCGCGGGAGCGGGTTCGTTCGGCGATTCAAAACACCGGGCTTGAGTTTCCTGGCAACAAGCGCATCACCGTGAACCTGGCGCCGGCTGATTTGCCAAAAGATTCCGGACGCTTTGATTTGCCGATTGCCTTGGGCATTTTGGCCGCCAGCGGGCAGATTGACGCCAAAAAAATGCAGGGTTTTGAATTTGCGGGTGAGCTGTCTTTAGGCGGTGATTTGCGGCCCGTGCGAGGCGCACTGGCCATGAGCTTGGCCATCAGTCAGGGCATGGCAACGCAGAGCAGCAAACATACGCCAAAACTGGTGTTGCCTGAAACCAGCGCGCAAGAGGCGGGGCTGGTACCCGGCGCAGAAATTTTTGCCGCGCAGCATCTGCTGGATGTGGTGCGGCAATTTCTGCCTGGTGACGCGGCGGTGGATGTACTGGACGGCTGGAGCCGTGTAGAGCCCACCACGCGCACGCCGCAAACCACCTATGCCGACATGGCAGATGTCAAAGGCCAGGCCGCAGCACGGCGCGCGCTGGAAATTGCAGCGGCCGGTGGCCACAGTATTTTGATGATGGGTGCGCCGGGTTCGGGCAAGTCAATGCTGGCACAGCGCTTTGCTGGCTTGCTGCCCGACATGACAACGCAAGAGGCGCTTGAAAGTGCCGCTGTAGCCTCACTGGGTGGGCGCTTTACGCTGGATTCGTGGGCTGTCAGGCCGACGTGTGCGCCGCACCACACAGCGAGTGCCGTGGCGCTGGTAGGCGGCGGCTCGCCGCCACGTCCAGGTGAAATATCACTGGCGCATCGGGGTGTTTTGTTTTTGGACGAACTGCCCGAATTTCCCAGAGCTGCGCTGGAAGCGCTGCGTGAGCCGCTGGAGTCTGGCACCATCACCATTTCACGCGCCGCGCATCGGGCTGAGTTTCCGGCGCGCTTTCAGTTGGTTGCCGCCATGAACCCCTGCCCCTGCGGTTATCTGGGGTCAAATTTGCGCGCCTGTCGCTGCTCACCTGATCAAGTAGGGCGATACCAGGGCAAGCTGAGCGGCCCGTTGCTTGACCGCATCGACCTGCACGTCGAAGTCGGCGCACTGGCGGCTGAAGAGTTGATCAACACGCCGCCGGGCGAAAGCACCGCAGCCATTCGTGTGCGCGTGGCCGCTGCCCGTGAGCGCGCGATTGCCCGGCAGGGCAACACCAACCAGGCACTCAGTGGCAAAGCGATAGACGAGCAATGCAAGCTGGACGATGCGGCGGCCAAATTTTTAAACACCGCCGCTGCACGCCTGGGCTGGTCAGGCCGCAGCATTCACCGCTGCCTGAAAGTAGCGCGTACCATTGCGGATTTGGCGGGCGCGGCCAAGGTGCAGGTTACGCACGTGGCCGAGGCGGTGCAATACCGCCGCGCCTTGAAAAACCATTAAATCAACTTTCAGTAAGTCGGCGCTTGATAAGCAGGCGTCTGCTGGCTGGTACGCTGCACCACAGGTGCTGGCGCGTTATAAACACTGCCGTTACTGCCGCCACTGTTGCTGCGAATACTGTTGCCGTCTACCGTCACTTTGCTACCGACAGCTGGCGGCTGGGCCACTTCTACCGTGCGGCGTGAACCGTCCTCCATGCGCACACCTACCTGGTAGACGGTTTCTCTTTTCATGCGTTTTTCAACCTCATTGCCCGCAAAGCCGCCGCCAATTGCGCCAATGATGGTGGCCGCGGTTTTGCCATTGCCATTGCCCACCTGGTTGCCCAACACCGCGCCCAGCACGCCACCGCCCACAGCACCAATGCCTGGGCCGTCCGCCTTGGTGGTGCGTTCAATCGGCGTGACGGACTCAACCGCACCACAGTTGCCGCAAATTTGCGCGACTGCAACCGGCACAGGTGCAGGGTAAGGTGAGGCTGCGGGTGCGTTACCGGTCACTCGGGGCGCAGGTGAGGGTATCGGTTTAGGTGTCGGTTTAACGACTTTTTGTGCGGGTACGGGCGCTGGTTTGGCGGGCGCTACGGTGGGTTTTTCAATCAGGTCATCAGCGGCACTAGGGGCTGCTGTGAGGGGCTTGGTCAGCGCGGCAGGCGCAACAGCGACCACCTGCGCTGCGGGAGCGGCTGGCCGTCCCTGGTAAATCATGGTGCCGCCCATGGCGAGCACAGCGGCGCCGAGTATGCCGACCGCCGCCCAAAGTGGTTTGGCGTTAGATTGCGCCTGCTGGCCCGGCTGCATGTTGTCAAGGGCTGTGGTCATGGCAAAAGCCTTTCAGTAATAGTCAATTCAGTAGTTAAACACACAGCGCGTGATGCGGTGCACTGATTTAACGTCTGGCGGGACTCTAAAGAACACAAACGGGGGTAAAGCCAAGTGTCTATTTGTAACCGGATGGTGAAGATTAGTTAAAGATTGGGTGCTAATAGCCGCGCCAAATCCTCAGCCTTTTCACCGCGCCGTTTGGCCAGATCGTGCAACTGGTCATCGCCGATCTTGCCAACGTTAAAGTAAGTACAGCCCGGGTGACTAAGCATGAAACCGCTGACGCTGGCAGCCGGCGTCATGGCCAGGCTTTCCGTCAATGCCATGCCTATGTCAG
>ENA-OFDP01000775-OFDP01000775.1-metagenomes-genome-assembly--contig:-NODE-775-length-13595-cov-4.307312_pt1 | contig 13595 bp, 12 predicted proteins | sample MGYA00153389_OFDP01 | MGnify analysis MGYA00153389 | reverse complement strand
CACCGGCAGCGAAGGCTACAAAAAAGCCGAAGTCACCGCAGGCGGCATTGACACGCGCGACCTGTCATCCCGAACCATGGAATCCAGACAACCCGGCCTGTATTTCATTGGCGAGGTGGTAGACGTGACTGGCTGGCTGGGCGGCTACAACTTTCAGTGGGCTTGGGCGAGCGGGTTTGCTTGCGCGAATGCGCTGGTTGCATCTAAATAAGCTCAAGGCCGCTAGCTTGTTAACAAATTGACTGGTTTTGAGTTGCGACACAGAATGTCACAACCATGCAGAGAATTGACTTTGGACACCGCAATTAAATTAGCAGCGTCCAAACTCACATATCCACATACTGTCACATAAAGCCCCATAAAGCTCCACAAGTCACATGCGAACATTTTCAAAATCAAAACTGATGGCCCTGCGCCAATGCCAAAAGCGTTTATGGCTGGAGGTACATCGTCCAGACCTGCGCGAGGACTCGTCGGGCACGGAGGCTGTGTTTCGAATCGGTCACCAGGTGGGTGAGCTTGCACAGCGCATTTACGACCCGCAAGGTATGGGTGCGCTGATTGACATGAAGGCAGAGGGAATTCAAGGGGCTTTTGAGCGCACCACGATCTTGCTAAAAACTGCACACCCCATATTTGAGGCCGGGTTTTCAGCTGGTGGCGCTTTAGCCTTTGCAGATGTCATGCTGCCCGAGCAGGTTGATGGCCAGCAGACATGGCGCATGGTGGAAGTTAAATCATCTACCAGCATCAAAGACTATTACCGTGATGACGTTGCTGTACAGGCCTACGTAGCACGGACGGCAGGTGTCGCTCTAAGCGGCATATCGCTGGCACACATCGACAGCAACTGGGTCTACCCAGGCGATGAAAACTACGCCGGTTTGCTAAAAGAAGTTGATCTGACAGCAGAAGCATTCGCGCGGTCAGAAGAAGTGAAAGCATGGATTACTCAAGCGCAGGGTATTTGCAAAAGCCCAAATGAGCCAGCCATCGCCGTTGGCAGGCATTGCGAAGCGCCCTACCCTTGCGGCTTTTACACACACTGCAACCGCGATGCACCCAAGGCGGCCAACCCAATTAACTGGTTGCCATATATCGGTGCCAAAGCTGAGACGCTTGCCGAGCAAGGCGTACATGAGATGAAAGACGTACCAGACGACCTGCTCAACGCCCGACAGCTTCGGGTTAAAGCCCACACATTGGCCAATATTGTCTACTTTGATGCGGTTGGTGCTGCGGCTGATCTGGCGGCGCACAACCTGCCCGCCTATTTTCTGGACTTTGAAACCATACAGTTTGCCGTACCCATCTGGAAAGGTACTCGGCCTTACCAGTTCAATACTTTTCAGTTCAGCCTGCACACTTTGCAAGCAAATGGGCGGTTGAGCCACACTGAGTTTCTTGACCTGACGGGTAGCGACCCAGCCAATCCACTCACACAAGCACTGATTGCTGCATGCGGCACAACTGGCCCCGTATACGTGTACAACGCCGGGTTTGAGACAGCACGAATCAAAGAGATGGCGACCCGCTTCCCCCATCTTGCAACAGCGCTGCTGGCCATCAATGCCCGGGTCGTTGACCTGCTGCCCATTGCGCGTGAGCGCTACTACCACCCCAGCCAGCAAGGCAGCTGGAGCATCAAAAAGGTCTTGCCAGCCGTGGTGCCAGAGCTGCGTTACGACGCGCTCGATGGCGTACAGGATGGTGGCATGGCCATGGACGGTTTTATGGAGGCCATCCAACCTGAAACCCCTATTGATCGCAAAAACCAAATTGAGCAGCAGCTTCTTGCTTATTGCAAGCTAGACACTTATGCCATGGTGCGGCTGTGGCAAGTTTTTGCTGGTCGTCGTGATCTTGTGCTTTGAACATCATCATCATCAACAACATGAAAATAAAAATGAATATTCAAGAAATTTGCAGAATGAATAGTTACATGATGCCCAACTACTTCGACATCAATCGAGAAGAGCGAAACTACGCGGCGATCTTGTATGCATCACTGTGCAAGCCCAGTAATTTAGAACTGTTTCTGAAAGACTTGGGCTGCGAAACCGAAATGGGTGAAGACTTCGGTATTTACTTTGAATATGCGTATCTCCGAGACTTTTGGAACTCCATTGACGGCAAGGTTGCGAATACCGAGCTGAATACAGAAGAAAAAATACATGAGGCCAATCGAAAGAAGGGCGAACTAATTCAAAAGCTGCTTGAACTGGATGAGATCAATGAAATATTTAAGAGCCCAGATGACATTAAAAAAATCAACGACGCGCTGGGTGCGGGAGCAAATTTTTCAAAAATATTTATCCAGTCGCCCGGAAGATGGTCAATTAACAAACTCAATCAAAATTTTAACAACAATGAAGTATTTTTGAAGCTTTGCATGTTCAAGTGGGCGTTCAACATCAAGCCTGACATCGTCATTCACATGAACAAAAATACCGCCATCTGTATTGAGACAAAGTATGAGTCAGATGAAAGTCAATACCCAACATCGCAAGCAGAAACACAAATCTTTGATGCACGATGGGCAGATCCAGGAGCCGTATTGACACCTTTTGAACAAGCAATGTTTGCCAACTCCAAACATCCACGCATCAAGCAAATGCAATTGCAAAAATACATGATGGAAGATCTGCTTGGAATTAAGACGAAGTTCGTTTTAGTTGGCACAAAAGACCTGAAAAGTAGAGATTACGAATTCAGACATTGGAAAGAGGTACTGACGGATATAGCTTTGGAAGGCATGCACAAATCTGTCATTCAAATGGCAAAAGTTCCCAGTGCACGACGAAGCCATGTCGAGACGCCCAGACACTCTTGAAACACTACAGCTTTCGCTTGATCTGCTGCGGCGCATTCCAAAGGGCCGAACCGTCACCGCGTCAGAACTGCATCAACAACTTTTGGATGTGGGCTTTGACCGTGACCTGCGGACCATTCAGCGCTTGCCGGAAACGCTTTCTGAGTCTTATGACACGAACCCGATGACAGCAGCAAACGCTATCCGTTGCTAGAAAAGAGGCTTTAACAAAGTCAATGCAGAACCCATAGAGCGGTTTGCCCGAGTGTTCTGCGGAGGTCAAGGAGGAGCGCGCATCGTGGAGGACACGTAGCAGAGCATTAGGGCATACCACTCGCTTCCAACAAAGATCACCGTTCGTCGAACCGAATGTCACCGCGACAGACCGTCCTGTAGGAGAATCCGGAGGCATGTTGTATACTGCAAGGCTTTGCTAGCAAACCCGCATCTGGCCTGATTCTGATCAAGTCGTCGGCTTTAAAGATGCACAATTTTTGGACCTTTTGAACAATGACGACCATTCGCGTAAAAGATAACGAGCCCTTCGACGTAGCGCTGCGCCGCTTCAAGCGGACAATTGAAAAACTCGCCCTGCTGACTGACTTGCGGGCTAGAGAGTTTTATGAAAAGCCAACCGCTGAGCGCAAGCGTAAAAAAGCGGCTGCCGTGAAGCGCAACTACAAACGCATTCGCGCCATGCAGTTGCCCAAGAAGTTGTACTAAAACGTACGGCAACAGCTCGCTAAAGGCCCGCAAGATTCAAGTCTGCGGGCTTTTTTGCATTTAGACCCAGAGGCCAACAGGAAACCACCATGCTGCTCAAAGACCAAATCACCGAAGACATGAAAACCGCCATGCGTGCCAAAGACAGTGAGCGCTTGGGCACCATTCGCCTGCTGCTGGCAGCATGCAAGCAAAAAGAGGTTGATGAGCGTGTGGTGCTCGATGACGCCCAAGTCGTTGCCATCATCGACAAAATGATCAAGCAGCGCAAAGACTCGATTGAGGCTTTCACCAAGGCCGCTAGACAAGACATGGCCGACAAAGAAGCGCAGGAGATCACCGTGCTGACCGCTTATTTGCCCGCACGAATGAGCGCTGACGAAGTGCTTGCTGCTGTCAAGGCCATCGTGGCTGAGCTGGGAGCCAGCGGACCTGGCGATATGGGCAAAGTGATGGGTGCGGCCAAAGCTGCTCTGGCGGGCAAGGCTGACATGGGGCAGGTATCAAGCGCCGTGAAGGCGGCTCTTGCCAGCTAAAAGCGCTCAACACAAGATTTTCATGCAAGATTACTCTAAAAAAAGCGCTGCAAGCCAATTAAATCGGGTGCAAGCAGCTATACTTTTTATAGCGTCTTTGATCAGTCTGACAGCCCCAGCGCAAACGCTGACCAAAGAGCCCAGCCTGCCTTACGTCGTCAGGCCATCAGACAACCTCAGCAAATTTGGCCGCGAAATGCTGACCAGCCCACGCGCCTGGAACGAAGTAGCCAAATTCAACCAGCTTAAAGACCCGAATGTGATCTTCCCGGGCCAACAGCTGAATATTCCGCTGCGCTTTCTCCAGTCAAAACCCGCCAGCAGCAAAGTGATCAGTGCCGAAGGCGACGTAACACTGAGCGGCAGTGCGATGCAGCCAGGTGCGGCCTTGGCAGACGGCGCAAAAATAAAAACTGGCATCAACAGCTCGGCAGTCATTGAGCTGGGTGACGGCAGCCGGGTGAAAATTTTGCCGGGCAGCCTGGCCGAAATCGTCACCAACCGCGACTACGCGATACGCGATTCGTCCAAAAGTGGTTCGACCAACTGGTTTTCAGGCCTGATGCGTTTGAGCGAAGGGGCGTTGGAGGCGCTGGCCAGTAAAACTGCCAAACGCGCCAAGGAATTCCAGATAGAAACGCCCACATCGCTGGTCGGCGTGCGCGGCACTGAGTTTCGCGTCGCGTTTGACGACCCGCTGGGCAAAGCCGCCCGCACCGAGGTGATTGAGGGTTTGGTACGTGCTGACAACCCGGCGCAAGCCAGCGGCGCCGATTTGCCGAAAGGCACGGGCGCGGTTGTCAATCCTGCTGAAAAAGAAGTCAAGGTGGTGCTGCTGCTGCCTGCGCCTGATTTAGCTGGCATCCCATCTGAAGTGCTCAAGCCGCAAGGCAGTTGGCCCATGCCAACTCTGGCAGGTGCCAAGACTTATCTGGTGCAAGTCGCCAGTGACGAGCAATTTGACAAGATCGTGCGCAACCTGAAGGTAGACACAGGCGCCGTCGACTTGGGCAGCCTGCCTAACGGCAACTGGTTTGCCCGCGTGCGTGGCATTGACGGGGTGGGTTTGGAGGGTTTTAACAGCGTCAAACTGATTGCCGTCAAAGATGGCGAATGGCGCGTGACCTATTCCAGCATGAGCGTCGTCGATGGCAAAACCGTGCTGAGCTGGTCTGGCCAACAAGCCGGTGGCCAAGCCATGGTCGACAGCAATTATTCAGCCATCTTGGCCAGCGATGCCGCACTCACGCAGTCAATGCTGACCATACAAGGCAACGACGGCAAACCGAGCCTGGTACTGGGCGATTTGAAGCCAGGCGTGTACTACATCCGCCTGCAAAACGCAGCGGGCTTGCGCAGCCAAACCTTGCGCTTCGAGCTCTCTAGCAACTGGGCGCAAACCGTGTTTGACAAAACCTCGGCGCTACAGGCTATCAAATAAATGTCGGCCATTACCATTGCTGCGCAATTGGCTGCGGGCTCACTCAACGCTGCTGACCTGCTGACCGCTACTTTGATGCGGATTGACGCTGAAGACACTGCGCTGGGCGCATTCACGGCGCGACTTGACTTACCCGCCGCACTTGGTGATTTAAAACAGTTGCAACAAGCAGGCAATTTAGGCCCTCTGCAAGGGCTGGCAGTAGGCGCTAAGGACATCATTGACACCGCCAATCTGCCTACACGCCACGGCTCTGCGCTGTACTCCCTTGGCACAATCGCCCAGCAAACCCCCCGGCTCGACGCCGCCATCATTGGCGCGATACGCCGCGCTGGCGGGCTGGTGATTGGCAAAACAAGCACCACCGAGTTTGCGTTTTTACACCCCACTAAAACGCTTAACCCGAACGCACCTGGCCGCACGCCGGGCGGCTCGTCGGCAGGTTCGGCTGCCGCTGTCGCTGCAGGCCTGGTGCCGTTTGCAGTAGGCACGCAAACCGGCGGCTCGGTGATTCGGCCTGCATCGTACTGCGGTGTGACGGGCTTCAAACCCAGCTTTGGCATGCTGCCCACGTCGGGCATCAAATGCTTTTCATGGTCGCTTGACACCGTCGGGCTGTTTGCGGCCAGCGTGCGTGATGTTGCCTGGTTTGCTGGCGCGGTCAGTGGTTTTGATTTGGCCTTAGGTGACACACCCAAAAAGCCCTGGCGAATTGGCGTGCCCGCTGCCTACCCGTGGGGGCCCGTATCACCCAGCGGGCAACTGGCCATCAACACAGCTGTTAGCGCTCTGCGCGCCCAAGGTGCAGAAGTCACCAGCATCACCTTGCCCGGCTGGATGAAAGACGTGTTTGACGCGCAGGACGTGATTCAGGGCTTTGAAGTTTGGCGTGCGGTAGCGCATGACATTGACACGCACCAAGACGCTTTGTCGCCCGTGCTGCGCGACTACCTGCTGGCCGCGCGCAGCATCAGCGCACCAGCCTATGAAGCTGCACAGCATACGGCTCACCAGGCGCGCATGGCTTGCGCCGATTGGTTCAACTCATTTGACGCAGTGATGACCCCCAGCGCGCCCGACGAAGCCCCGCTAGGCTACGCCAGCACAGGCGCATCCACCTTCAACCGAGCCTGGACGCTGCTCGGCCTGCCGTGTGTGAATGTAGCGGGCGCTGTCGGTGTTACTGGCAACCCAATGGGCCTGCAAGTGATTGGCGGGCCGCGTGCTGACAAGCAGTGCCTGGCAGCGGCTGATTTTGTCGAACGCGCGTTGAAAACCGGGGCCTGAGACCCGCAACTTACTTGCCCATCAACTGGGTCAGCTTTTCCGCCTCAAACGTGCATTCAAGCGCTGCGTCGCTGGGTACGCAATCTTTGTCATTGCCGTTTTTGGACAGCTTTTCAATTGCCTGCCACAGCAGCGCAATCTGCTGCTCCTGGGTTGATGCGCTGTCGATCAAACCCTTCATGGCCATCGACACCGGGTCGTCATCGAGCGTGATGCCATAGGCACTAAAAGTGGTCGGTGTCACATCAGCCGACGCATCGCTTTTAGACGGAATAATCCGCGCCGGGATGCCCACCGCAGTTGCCCCCGCAGGCACCGGCTTGATGACCACCGCGTTGCTGCCAATCTTGGCTCCGTCACCCACCAGAAAACCGCCCAGCACCTTGGCCCCGGCACTGACCACCACGTTTTTACCCAGCGTGGGGTGACGCTTTTCACCTTTGTAAAGCGACGTGCCGCCAAGCGTCACACCTTGGTAAATGGTGCAGCCGTCGCCAATTTCAGCCGTCTCTCCGACCACCACGCCCATGGCATGGTCAAAAAACACGCAAGTGCCAATTTTTGCGCCAGGGTGAATCTCAATGCCCGTCAGCCAGCGCGAAATATGCGAGATAAAGCGCCCCAACCACTTAAAGCCGTTGTTCCAGCACCAGTGCGCCCGGCGGTGCAGCACAAGCGCATGCAGGCCGGGGTAGCAGGTCAACACCTCCCAGGTGGTACGGGCGGCCGGGTCGCGAGCCATGATGCAGGCGATGTCTGAGCGAAGGCGTGTGAACATTTGTTGAGTTTAGTGGTCAGGTGCGATGTTTGCTGGCGGCGCTATTTTCAAAATCATTTTGGCAATGCCACGCAGGATGTGGATTTCTTCCGGGCTCAGTTGGGCACGGTTGACGAGCTGATTCAGGCGCGGCATGAGCTTTTTCGGCGCAGCGGGGTCTAAAAAATCAATCGCTACCAAAGCTTCTTGCAGGTGCATGAGCATGCCTGCAACTTCTTTGGCATCGGCCAGTTTGGGCTCAGCTGTGGCAGCTTGTACAGTAAATCCGCCCAAAGCCTCACGCCAATCGTAGGCAATCAGCTGCACCGCTGCAGCCAGATTGAGCGAGCCAAAGTTCGGGTCCGTCGGGATACTCAAAGCCACGTTGCAGCGGTACACGTCCTCGTTTTGCATGCCAAAACGCTCAGAACCAAACAAAAAGGCTATACCGTCGGGTTTTTCTGTATTTGGAGGTTTTTTTAAGCCTTTTTTACCTATCAAATTGGCTTCTAGACCAATAGATATGGGCTCAAGCAGCTCCTGATTTAATAGCGTCTTGAAATGCTCGCGCGGCGCGCGTGTAGGGGGGCCAAAGTCGCGCGGCGTCATGGCGGTGGCGCACAGGTGGGTTATGCCGTCCAGCGCTTCATCCAGCGTGTCCACAATCCGCGCGTTCTTCAACACATCCAGCGCCCCACTCGCCCGCTGAATGGTTTCTTCACGCCTGAGCACATTGGCCCAACGCGGCGCGACCAGCACCAGGTCGTCAAAGCCCATGACTTTCATGGCGCGCGCTGCAGCGCCTACGTTTCCGGCGTGGCTTGTGTTGATGAGGATGAAACGGGTTTTCAAGGGGATAACCGGAAAGCTAGTCAAAAGGTCACAAGGTAAAATAGTTATTGTCGCTGCCTCCGATTGTCGGATTACAGTTTTCCCACCGTTCTTTCCCACCTCTATGTCAGCAAATTTGCACCCCATGCTCAATGTGGCCATCAAGGCCGCACGCGCCGCCGGCGCCATCATCAACCGCGCCGCGCTTGACGTTGAATCGGTTCGTGTCTCGACCAAGCAAATCAACGACTTTGTCACCGACATCGACCAAAAAGCCGAAGCGGTGATCATTGAAACCCTCTTGACGGCTTACCCCACCCACGGCATTCTGGCTGAAGAGTCCGGCAGCGAGCACGGCGCGGCAGGTGCTGACTTTGTGTGGATCATTGACCCCCTCGACGGCACGACCAACTTCATTCACGGCTTTCCGGTGTATTGCGTGTCGATTGCGCTGGCTGTGAAGGGCAAGGTTGAGCAAGCTGTTGTGTATGACCCGACCCGCAACGACATGTTTTGCGCCACCAAAGGCCGTGGCGCGTACATGAACGACCGCCGCATCCGCGTGTCAAAACGCACGCAGCTCAAAGAGTGTTTGATCTCCACCGGCTTTCCCTATCAGCCCGGCAACAAGCTCAAACAGCACTTGGCCATGCTGGGCGAGATCATCAGCCAGACAGCAGGCGTGCGCCGCCCCGGCGCTGCCGCACTTGACCTGGCTTACGTGGCCGCAGGCTTTAGCGACGGTTTTTTTGAAAGCGGCTTGAAACCCTGGGACGTGGCTGCAGGCTCGCTCTTGATCACTGAGGCGGGCGGCCTGGTGGGCAACTACACCGGCGAGTCAGAGTTTTTGCATGAAGGCGAATGCGTAGCCGCCAACCCGCGCATCTACGGCCAGATGGTGACAACGTTAGCCAAGTACAGCCAGTTTGAAGCAGCACGCAAGCCGAAAAAAACGTCTGTTGGCAGGACTGTGATGGATGCTGAAGGCGCACCAGAAGACGACGCGGTTGAAGAGGCTTTTGTTGCAGCCAAACCTACCCTGACCGCCAAACCGCGCCGCATCAAGCCAGTTCAGGCAGCTGCGCCCGACGCGCCGTTTTAAGGCTCTGACCCAGCAGCGCGAGATACGGATAATGGCCGTATAATAAATTTCTACTTTAGGAGTTGCCATGAACACCGCCACACTTAAGCAAGCCCGCATGGAGCTGAAAACGACTGAAGAGATCAAAGACATGATTTCTCAGGCGGCCACCCTGCTCGGCTTGGATTCCACCTCATTTGTGCTGGGTCTGGCCGCCGAAAAGGCGCGTGAAGTATTGTCCAAGCACTCAGTCATCAAGCTCAGTGTTGAAGGGCAAAAACGATTTGCCGAGTTGTCCAAAAACCCACCGCCGCCTACAGCAGCCATGAGAAAGCTGAAAAACCTGCCTGAGTTTGCTACGCGCGCGTCATGAGTTTTGAACTGGGTATTTTTGACCCGGAAATAACATATTTTGAGCAAAAGAAATTTGACTGTGAACACGCAGTCATCAACAAGTTCGTCAGTGGCAGCCTGAAACAGCAGGTCAGAAAAAACACGAGCGTTGCCTATGTTTTGACTGATCCGGCTGCAAACGACCGTTTCATCGGTTTTTTTACCCTCATGATGTCCTGCATTGACAACGCTGCACTCGCGCCATTCGCGTCATCCTTGCCCATGCAGGTGCCCTGCGTCCGGCTGGTGATGTTGGGGGTGGACAAAGCGTATAAAGGTAAAAACTTGGGGCTAAGACTGCTCAAGCATGCACTGATAAAAACAAAAGAATCTGCGCTCAGTTTGGGTTGCAAAGGTCTGTATCTGGATGCCGATCCAGGAGCCGTGGGTTTTTATACAAAATACGGTTTTATCACGCTGGAAAAGCCTTTAAACGCTGGCGACTCAACCCCCATGTTTCTTTTTCTGGAATCGTTTTTTTGACTTTACCCGACGCATCGCCCGTTACCCACACGCCCATGATGCGGCAGTACCTGGCCATCAAGGCTGAGTACCCCGACACGCTGGTGCTGTACCGGATGGGGGACTTTTACGAGGTCTTTTTTGCCGATGCTGAAAAAGCCTCGCGGCTGCTGGGCATCACGCTAACCAGGCGTGGTGCGACGAATGGTGAGCCGATACAGATGGCGGGTGTGCCGTTTCATTCGCTTGAAGGTTATCTGGCCAAGCTGATCAAGCTTGGCGAATCAGTCGCGATTTGTGAGCAGGTGGGCGATGTGGCCACGAGCAAAGGCCCGGTCGAGCGCAAGGTGGTGCGGGTGGTGACGCCCGGTACGCTGCTAGACCCCGAACTGCTCGGCGACAAGACTGAATCTGTTTTGCTGGCCGTGCATCAGGGCGCGCGTAATACCTGCGGCCTGGCCTGGCTGAGCGTGACGCAGGGTCAGATCAGTTTGGCTGAATGCGCCAATGACGAGCTGGAATCCTGGTTGGTTCGCATCGCGCCCAGTGAGCTGATTTACAACGTCGATGTGACGCCTGCGTTTGAAACACGGTTAAAAAACATCCGCTGCGCAATGGCTGCCAGAGCCGGCTGGCAGTTTGATGCCGCACTGGGCGCACGCCGTTTGCTGGAGCAACTCAAGGTCGCGTCGCTTGCCTCATGGCACGCGGAGGAACTGCACCAGGCCCATGCCGCCGCCGCTGCCCTGCTGGGCTATGCCGAGCACACCCAGGGTCGCACGTTGCCGCATGTGCAGGCCTTGCAAGTAGTGCGCTCGGGCGAACTGATTGAGCTGCCGCTAACCACGCGGCGTAACCTGGAACTGACGCAAACCCTGCGCGGTGAAGACAGCCCCACGCTGTTTTCATTGCTCGACACCTGCGTGACGGGCATGGGCAGCCGCGCACTCAAAAGCTGGCTACTCGCGCCGCGCCGTGACCGTACTGAGGCTACTGCGCGGCTTGATGCCATCACCCAGCTACGCGGCGGTTTGCAGCAAACATTGCGCGCCCAGCTCAAAGGCAGCAGCGATGTAGAGCGCATCACTGCCCGCATTGCGCTGCGCCAGGTGCGCCCACGTGAGCTGGTAGGGCTACAACAAACGCTATTAAAAACAGAGCTACTTGCGCCCGTATCTATTGACGAATCGGTACTTTTAACCTCTATTTTTAGCGATTTACAGCCCCCAGAAGGTTGTACGGCGCTGCTCAAACGCTTTTTGCTCGACGAACCTGCCGCGCTGGTGCGCGATGGCGGCGTCATCAACCACGGCTGCGATGCAGACCTAGACGAACTGCGCGCCATTCAAACAAATTGCGATGACTTTTTACTCAACCTGGAAGATCGCGAGAAAGCTCGTACCGGCATCACTAACCTGCGCGTGCAATATAACAAGGTGCATGGTTTTTACATTGAAGTGACGCAGGGCCAGGCCAGCAAAGTGCCTGATGACTATCGCCGCCGCCAGACGCTGAAAAACGCGGAACGTTTCATCACGCCTGAACTGAAAGCCTTTGAAGACAAAGCCCTGTCGGCACAAGAGCGAGCGCTGGCACGCGAGAAGTTTTTATACGAACAACTGCTGGACGAGCTGCAAACCTTCATCCCCGCTTTGAGCAAACTGGCGCGCGCCCTGGCCTGCCTGGATGCGCTGTGCGCATTGGCGGAACGTTCGCTCACCCTGAATTGGGCAGCACCTGTATTCGTCAACCAGCCGTGCATTGGCATCACGCAAGGCCGCCACCCAGTGGTAGAAGCTCGGCTGGCTGAGACAACGGGGGGTTCGTTCATTGCCAACGACTGCAGCTTGCACACCAAGCAGCGGATGCAGGTCATCACCGGCCCCAACATGGGCGGCAAATCAACCTACATGCGGCAGGTCGCGTTAATTGTGCTGCTGGCCAGCGTGGGCAGCTATGTGCCAGCAAGCGCTTGCCGCCTTGGGCCGATTGACGCGATTCACACCCGCATTGGCGCGGCTGATGATGTGGCCAACGCGCAGTCAACCTTCATGCTGGAGATGACAGAAGCCGCGCAGATTTTGCACACCGCCACGCCACACAGCCTGGTGTTGATGGATGAAATCGGGCGCGGCACATCGACCTTTGACGGGCTCGCTTTGGCTTGCGGCATTGCGGCCTATTTGCACAACAAGACGCAGGCCTTTACGCTGTTTGCCACGCATTATTTTGAGCTCACTGAATTCCCGGCACAGCACCACGGCGCGATCAACGTGCATGTGAGTGCGGTAGAGTCTGGCAGCAACATCGTGTTTTTGCACCACATTGAGCCTGGCCCGGCCAGCAAGAGCTATGGCATTGCGGTGGCCAAGCTGGCGGGTGTGCCCAGTGCTGTCGTTACCCATGCCCGGCATGCCTTGAACGCGCTGGAAGCCCAGCAAAGCGATGCGCGGGCTCAAGTTGATTTGTTTGCAGCGCCACCAGAAGTCATCATTGAAAAAAGTGCGGTAGACAAAGCCCTGGATACGATAGACCCTGATGCGTTGAGCCCTCGTGAAGCGCTTGATGCGCTGTACCAATTGAAAAAATTACTTGCTAAAAATTAACGAAAACTGACCGAACATCATGACTTATTGCGTCGCTATCAAACTTAACGCCGGGCTGGTATTTTTGTCCGACTCGCGTACCAACGCGGGTCTGGACCAGATCAGCACTTTCCGGAAAATGATCATTTACGAAAAGCCCAATGACCGCTTCATGGTGCTGTTGTCTGCGGGTAATTTGTCCATCTCGCAGTCGGTGCGCGAGATTTTGCAAATTGAACAACTTAAAGACCATGACGGTGGCTCGCCGATCACGATCTGGAACGCCAAAAGCATGTTTGATGCCGCGCGCGTGCTGGGTTCTGCCATTCGTCGCGTCCACGAACGCGATGCCGATGACCTGAAAAATTCGGGCGTTGACTTTAATGTGGCGATGATTTTTGGCGGCCAGATCAAAGGTGAAGCGATGCGCCTGTTTCAGGTCTATTCAGCGGGTAATTTTATTGAGGCGACGCCTGAAACACCGTACTTTCAAATCGGCGAATCCAAATACGGCAAACCGGTGCTAGACCGCGTCATCACACCTGAAACGCCGCTTGAAGAAGCTGCAAAATGCGCGCTGGTGTCAATGGACTCAACGCTCAAGTCCAACCTGTCTGTCGGGCTGCCGCTAGACATGGTGGTGTATGAGGTGGACAGCTTTGAAACCAACAAGGTTGTTTGTATTGA
>ENA-OFDP01000771-OFDP01000771.1-metagenomes-genome-assembly--contig:-NODE-771-length-13637-cov-20.569798_pt1 | contig 13637 bp, 17 predicted proteins | sample MGYA00153389_OFDP01 | MGnify analysis MGYA00153389 | reverse complement strand
TGTGAATTAGCAATGCCTTCTCTCATTCCCCTTTTCTCAACCTGAATTCTTACTTGAGAAGAAATTCATAATCAATGTAGATTTTAAGATCGGGATTCCACAGCAAGGATAAATCTCTGCTGTTGCGATGGGCGAATCCGTTACTGTCGATGAGTTGTTCGTGGCGAATTAATTGCTCGATCGTGCAATCGCTCGTAGGAGATAAAAATTCCTTCCCGCTGCTCATCACGGCACCGTCTTTGAGGATATCGCGCCGCCGCTGCTGAATTGGCATTGTGTAGTTTACTTGAGGGTGACGATTGAAGAAGGCGAGCGTCTCCGCTACGAAATTGGGCTTGAAGGTATTATCATCATCTAAATAGGTGATTATATCTCCTGTGGCAATTGTCAACCCTCTACTCCTACCATAGGACAATCCAAAGCCGCAATTGGGATGCACCATGCTCAAGTATGTATGGGGGAAATCAATCTCAGCATCAAGTATAGTTTTCCTGGTGGCTGCATCTTCACCGTCATTAACAACAATCCACTCAAAATCTTGTCTAGATTGAGACTTCAAAGAATCGATCGCTCGCGATAACAGTTGAGGGCGGGATCTAGTAACTGTAATAATTGAAAGATGGATCGTTTTAGAGGGAATGATGGTCATGGTAGATTTACGTGAAAGGTTTGCTAGTAATTTCCAACGAACTCGATTGGGTATTCTATCACTCAATTATAGAATCCCACCAGGATACACATCATGGGAAGATACACCTTCTTCCATAAGAGGTTTTGAAAGCTGAGGCTAATGTTAGTTTTCAAAAACATCGACGACTGAAGTTAAGACGATCGTCTATTCACTAAAACTTTGAAGTAATTTTATATGTTGTCCGAGTCAGATCCAAGATCCAAATTCTAACTGGGACAATATCTAAAATCAAATTATTTGCTAGGTTAATAAATAGCGATCGATATCTTTAGCAGAGTCGATCGCTATTCACATTTATTATGCGGAGCAGAAAGTCTCCTGGTCGATATTACCAGAAGACTGTTGGAAATTAGCAAGGTACTAGGTCGCCTTCGACAGGAGTGTCAGCAGCCGTAGCTTTGGCTTTGTTAGCGGCACGAGTGGCAGCAGCTTTTTGGGCTGGAGTAAACTTGGGAGCTTCAACAGGTAGAGGTTCGACAATTTCAGTAGAGGCGGGTTCGACTACTGGAGTCTCAATTTCGGCAACGACGATTTCGACAGGAACAGTTTCGATTGTCTCATTTACAATTTCAGCAGGTTCGGGAATGGAAACAGCTACCAGAACAGCACTAATCCATGCTCCTATGGTAGCAATCTCCTTGCCGACACGGAATTTACCCGTACATACCAATTGCGCTTCTGGGACGAATAGACGTTTGTTAACATCCGTGGCGGCAGCAGCAAAGTTAACTTTAATGTCATCACTAATGGCAGTACCAGAGATCGTGTCACCGATGATTGCAGACAAAATAATTAAGTTAGAAGTAAAAGTACGCATGGAGATTTTCCTAGTAGGGTAAATAGATTTCAAGATTACAAAGCGCAGCAAAACTAACCTCTGGGTAAATAGAGGTTAATTTTGCGGATAGACAAGCAACTAGACGACGACGGGTTTACGTTCGAGCTGAACTTCATAAACATCAACTACAGGTTTTGAGTGACGAACGCCGTCTGGATCGTTCCAGTCCTCAAAAGAGAGTTTGCCTGTGATGGAGAGTTGGCTACCTTTCTTGATATAGCTAGCAGCGGTGACAAGGCTATCACCTTTGAATTTGAGTAGATACCAGTCAGTGGTGTCCTCAGTAACACGCACAGCTAGGGGAGCTTCAGCGATCTGAAAGAAACCAGAATCATCGCGGCGAGGAACATCAGAGACAGAAGCAGCGCGACCAGTGTAACCAGAGAGTGTAACTTGCATGGGAATTTCTCTTAGTAGTGTATAGATTTCATGAATACAAAGCGCAGCAAAATCAACCTTTAAATTAATAAAGATCGATTTCACTTTAAACTTCATTATTATTATGCGTAGCAAATATTAACGGCTAGGACGGTGTTTTCGGGAGTGGTAGAAGAAATTGCGTCAACCCAACTCGCTTTCAACCGCTTATCACCAGTTACGGTAATGAACGATTCAGAGGCGATCGCTTTAAGATTGGCCAAGGATTGGGTTTTTAACCACTCGCGACTTACCACTGGGGACTGAAAATCTTCGCTATCGATCGAATCTTTGACAGCGATCGGTTCATCGATTGTCATAGGTTTAACGAGCGTGACAGGTTCTTCGATCGTGCTAGATGCTTTGATAGTTCTAGCTTCTGTATGAAGGAATAGAAATTGTGTAGCAAGTGTGAAATAGAAAATGAACAATAAAACTGGGAAGAGGATTTCGTCGATCGTGGATACCATCTTTAGATTTTGTGATAAATTTCACAACTACACTGCGAAGCATTATTAATGTCATTTATCACAGATAATTTAGCGACTGGGGTAGGATCGATCGATCGAATACTTTCGCAGGAGGTCTAGTCTATATCGATCTAAATACCATCGGGGTAACACGAACCCGTCGATTATTTTCCATTACAGACTTGGCAACCAGCATTACCTTTAGACCACTTATGAGCGATCGTCGCTCCAATATTTACTTGCCATTCATTACCATCTTCAGGGCATTTAAACCATGCCTTTTTATTGCTTCCTAACGTAATTACCGATGGGTCTAAATCAAGCTTACTATTTTTATCATAATTCCAGTACCTTTCAACAAAATCTGTGTAAGCCTCTACTAGAGTCGGTTGTTTCTTGGACTTCCTAATTCTTCCTGCACAAACTGGACAACCACTCCTTCCGTTCCGCTGCCAAAGAGTAGTAAGGTGAGCAACTTTTTTCTTCCACGAATGTCCATCGATAGGACATTTCAGCCATATAATCTGGACGGAGCTATGAGCAAGAGTTTTCTTAGGATCGAGATCGTGGTTCTTCTCATAATCCCATAAAGTAGCAGTCCTTTCTGGATAACAATTAGCGATACTCCTATCCCATAAATTTATTTTCAGTTTCTCTTTTTTTTCTAAATCAGCAGTAACTTTGGCTTCCTTGCATTCTTTTAAGTATGCTTGTAATCCAAGGTTTTTCTTGAGAATGCCTCTAACTCGTGATTCGCTTAAACCACATTTCTTGCTAATACTCCGGTAACTTAAACCTTGCTTATATAGTTCTAAGAACTGATTACTTCGATCGATTCTCTGTTGTTGGCAAACTTCCTCACGTTCTTTCACATATGCCTGAAACCGAGGATTAGACTCAAGAATATTACTAACTCGTCCTTTATCCAAACCATATTTTTTTCCAATATCTTGATAACTCAATCCCTGTTTGTAAAGGTCTAAGAATCGATTGCTCGTTTCAAGTTTCTGTTGATTACGAGATGCTTCTATGACAGATATTTCGGCAATCTTCAAGCCATTGCACTTTTGACTTTGCCAATATTCTGAAATACCTATACCTAGAGCTGTAAGAGATACTTGTCTATTCTGAATTAAAATAAGCTCTCTATCCTGAAGCTGGAATATGGCAGTCTTGTCGGTATCAAAAAACTGAATTGCAACAGGACAATCACACTGAAATAGTGTTCTAATGATAGATTTTTGATCGTGGCTAAGTCCCTTAGCAGCAGCTACGATGTTTAGTGTATTTTCCATATCTTCAGGCGACCTGCTATAAATCTCCGTAATCCAGTTACGGACTCAATAAATTAAGGATTCCCATCCACATCTAAAACACTATCAACTTTCAAAAATTAGTCCTGTAGCACTCAAATATTTAAGCACTTTATTTAAGTTGCGGTTCTTTATGGATTCCAGGGATCTATGAAAGGAGACAGGCAAAATATGGCGTAAGGGATACCTTACACCGCAACGCTTTTAGGTATTATGGACAAACTCGAAGAAGCCCAGCTCGAAGGGTAATTTATCCTTACCGCTGGATCGTTCCCAAAATTGGGGATTTTAGCTAATCCCGCTCGATCTAGCTATCTGGATTAATGTAGGTATTGGGGATTAACCGCCACTCCCGACCTTTGCGTTCGGGACCGATCGCGACTCTGCGCCAGTGCCATTTGCGCCAATGGGGGCGCGGTGAATTTCTGGTGCTTTCACCATCATCGTCGCCACTTTTCTGCTTGAGAACATATCGCTTCTGCTCGATCGATATCTGCCGAATTTGCCAGTAATTACCGCTGGGAGACTTTTTACCAAAACCTTTGCTAATCGACTCACTGGGTTTAGCATCTAGCACGATCGCTTCTGGTAGAAATTCGATCGACATCACAATCTGCAAGGCAAGATGACTTAAATTGCCGATAATCTGGCGATCTCGATCGCCCAAGTCACCATCTTCATTGATATTACCAATTTTTCTCTCTAGCGTTGGATAGTCTGAGAATACACAATATGTCTGTTCTGCGGTATCCATACCAGTAACAATAATTCGTTGAGAATTGGCTTTAAGATTAACGTGCAGAAGCTCGTTTGCAAACTTATACTCGATAATCTTTGGTTTAGAATCGTTGTTTCTAATACTTTCGATCCATAAAACCTCGATATAATTATCATCATTGGTGACAAGATTACCCGACGGCAGTAAAACACAATATTTGGTGCTTTGCGATTGCGATAAATTCTCAAATAAATCCTTATTGCTATCGATCTTGCTTTCTTGAAATAGTGCAAGAGTCTCTGTTGATAGTCCATAAATAGGGATGTGTTCTAAATCCCATAAGCTTGACTGGAGATAGTAGATCGCAGTAGTACGATTAAATTCTTGATAAACATCTTTTGCTAATTGCGACATCACAACTAGCTCTAGAAATGTTTCATAGCTGATGTAGTGCTTAGGAAATTTATATGGTTTTCGCTTTTCGATTTCACTGCGTTGGCGATCGATAATTGGTATAGAACGTTTGACTTCCTGCACATTTGGATAATAAGACATAGATCTGACTTTTGGGGCTATTATCCAGGATATCAGCAATCCTTCCTACTAGATTGGCAATTAAGAAAGATTTTTTATTCTTATTTCATGCCGCAAACAATTCTCTAAAAACCAGATTTTATATAGCTTCTGGAACTTAGCAGGGTTAATAATTAGTTGTACTTCAGGATGTCCAATCGGTTGACTGATAAATGCTACCCACGGAAAAGGAACTTTTAGTGAATTTTGAGACATAAAAAATATCGTGCATCTTTGCACTCAATTTTATCTCGTGTCAAAATAAAAATACATCAGCAATTTATCCCAATTAAGTAAATCATATTTATCCAAATCTTCACGGTTGATTAAAGTGATTGGCTCTTGTTGACTAAGTTGACGATCGCTCGGATTGCTATTTGTTTAATTGAATGAGGCGTTGGGCTGAATCAACCAGCAAACTCGCTCAATGCAGCGATCGTCCAACCCGCCACAGCGGAATATTCCTGTCACTTATAGATAATCTGGGGATCGATCGCGATAGCTCGATCGTAATCGATAGATGCCCCTAGTAGATCGCCAAGCCGATCCCGCTTGAGCAGACTCCGTACCAGATAAGCAGTGGCTAAATTCGAGTCGATCTCGATTGCTCGGTCATAATCAGCCAAAGCTCCCACAGCATCGCCGAGTTCTTTATGCTTGAGCGTACCACGATTGTAAAAAGCCTCAGATAAGGTGGAATCTATTTCGATTGCCCGATCGTAATCGGCTAAGGCTCCAGCAATATCCATTAGTTTGACGGTCTTGAGCAATCCCCTACAGTTGTAGGCAGGAGCAAAGGTAGGGTCGATCTCGTTGGCGTAGCCTACCGGAGGTAATCGCCAAATCGTAGTCCGCCAGAGCGTATTCGATATCTTTCAGTTCGTACTTAATCAAACCGCGAGTGTTGTACGTCGAAGCATCGCGAGGGTCGAGGAGGATCGCCAAATTGAGATCGGCTAAAGCTCCAGGAATGTCACCCAACTGCTGATACCTAAGCAAGCCGCGATTGGCATAAGCAATGGCATAATCGGGATCGCAGCCAATAGCTGAGTCGAAATCGGCGAACGCGCCACCAACATTTCCCAATCTCGCATACTTAAAAGAACCGCGATAGTTATAGGCTCTGGCATAATTAGGAGCAATTTTGACGGCGCGTTCGTAGGCAGCTAGGGCACTAGGATAATTCCCTAGTTGGGATTGGCGATTGCCGATGGCAATGTAGCCATCTGGAGTTATTATGTAACCGCGTTGTTTGGGTAATTTATCTGGCATCACAAGTCGGGGTATTTTAGAACATTATTGTAATGCTAGATCGACCATCGATTCTCGTAATTGACGACGAACCCACCAACGATTGAGCAAGGAGAGAGGGCGAGGTTAAATACAGGTATCTAACCAACACTAATCCCTAACCCCTACTGAGGTGTATAGATCGTACCGTTCACACATTGCGGGGCATTAGCCACTAGGGGCAATGTCGTCGGAGTGTATGGTGTCGAACCATTAATTGTTACCCTGTCAATTGCCGTGAAACCTTCTGCCCGATGGAGCGCGGGAATCGCTGAGAATCCACAAGCATTGACGGGGACTTTTTTATTAACTACTGTAGGGATTTGGATATCGAGTCTTTTAGTAGTCAGATCTGATGTTTTATAAACGAAAGTATCGCTATTGAGCTTGTAAAGCTTATCGGCTTGGAGCGAGGCAAAATCAGTCGTATCACATTGAACACTGGCAGAGGTAGTGATTGGCATCGTTGCCGAAGTGTAAGTGATGCCATTAGCTTTGATTGTTGCTGGCTGGAGCTTTTTCAAATTGATATTAACGGCTCCACAAGCACTCAGATTTTGAAAAGATTTGCTCTCTAAGGCGTTGTAATCGACGTTATTGATACTGCCAGCAGTCAGCCCCTTCAGATAAATTGCTGTCTTGGTACGATACATTGTCGCGCCACCTTGAGAACCATTCCCCCCAGAAACGATCGCGCGATTATTAGCACATTTAGGTGGGGCGGGATTGAGCGGTAAGGTAGCAACATTGATTGCGGTGCTGCCCTCATAAGGGGTCGCGCTCGATCGGCGACTAGCATAGCCTGGAAACACTACAAACCCACAGGTATTAGGTTTAAATAGCGTAGTTTGATCTACGGTATAAGCCAAAGATAACTGCTTATCAACACCCCCAGTTTGGGATGGGGGAAAGTAAATATTAGTCGTGTCCGTCGCAACACTAGGAACGGTCTGCTTGAATACTCCAGTCTGCGCTCCATTAGCCCATTGAGCGACCCCAGCGACACATTTGTATCCTGTTTTATTCGGAACCGATGGTAAGGAAGAGATGGTAGTAGTGGTACCCCCTGCGGTAATCGCAGTCGGCGTACTAGAGCTACCACTATTAAAAGAAACCTTGGCATAACCACAAGCATCGCGGGAGCATCCACTTTTGGCAGATTCACTCAAATAGCCAATAAACTATTGAGATAAGCACAACGAACAGAGAGGATGTGTTTAACACTATCACTATGCCACTGTGCGCCAGAGATTTTAATTCTAGCTCCAATCTGCTTGATAGCTGACTCAACGGCTCCAGAACCAATAGAACATAGTTGTTCGGCTTGATAATAGCTATAATTAACAATCCGAGTCTGATGCTTATCTAGATAAGCAATAAAGTTCTTAAATTTTCTACCTTGGCTATGAGTAAATAAAGCCTTAGCTTTCGATACTAAACCTTGCCATAACAGAGCTTTGGCAGCTTTGAGTCGTTTGAGAGAGCCGCCGACTTTGTAGAGATTTTCCATCAGATGAAACCAATCTAAAATCTCACACCGAGATGATTTGTCACTCCCAAGTTCTCTGACTAAGTTCCATACTCCGTCATGACCATCGCCCAAGCAAACTAAAGGATTAACTAGATGTTGACTATTGATATAATCAACTAATGATTGATTGTCATCGAAAAAAGCCCCATAATAAGTGCCCTGCAACCGCACAGCTTTATAGTCTCGCCAATGACACCCAGCTTGAGGTTTACCCCTGAGTCGGACTTTACCACCGTCTACACTCACTTCTGAGATAGCTTGTTTGGCTTGTGGTAGTTGAATATCTTGTGCTAAAACGAGTTTTTGTTGAGTCGAATGACCGACTTTGACTCCGGTTAATGCTTCAATCTCTAGTTCAGCATTTTGGTATGATTCGTTAGCTGAGAGTCTTAAACAGCACTTTTGAAGTAATGGACTTAATCTACTTCTTGGTGCTAGTCCTAATTTCTGTGCCTGTTGGGCTATTAATTTTAGTTCTCCCACCAAACTGGTAATTTTCCGAGGTTTACCTATCTTTGTTCCTGTCTTTTTTTTGATAAAAAAATTGCGATTTCTGGACTAACTCGTTCCAATATTTGCCGACGAACTGTTTTTTCTATGCCTTCGAGATCTCGGAGCTGACTTTTATCTGCTTGTTCATATAATAGTGCAGCCAGTTCTTGAATGCAGGCTTCAATCTGCTCTCGCTTATCTGTAGTCATGATGGAGTTTATTTACTTTTTCTCTCAAGACTCTATCTTCTCATAAATTGTAAATCTGCCAAAAGTGGATGCTCCCAGCATCGCTAGTAATAGTTCTGGTGGCGTTCACCCCTCTGTAGGTGATTTCTGCGCCCCCAAACGTACCGATGATCTTGTATATATTGTCTTTACTATCTTTGTAAGTACTCGCGCCGTTGTAAGTGAGAACTGCTTCGGCGATTGCTGGGAGCCAGTTAGAGAGGAGACTAACAACACTAGCCCCGACAATAATAAATAGTTTATGATTCCTCATGCTGCCTTTTTTTAGATAGGAAATGAAGGAATCATAAGACTAAAATTACGAAGTTACAATAGATAAACGTTTGAGTTTTGACAGTCAAACGTTTAAAGTTTCTGGGTAAACAATTTTGTGTTTAAATAAAACGTTTGCAATTTTCTAGAATTAAACGTTTTATTTAGGAAGATAGACCGGATTGTAAGAACTGAATCTAGGCTCCCAAGTCGATCGCGACAACTACGCTCTCTAGTCAGCTAATATTAGTTATCCCACTAAAATGTCAAGCTAGCTGAATGGAGGTAGTACGTTGCACCGATCGATTGTTGGATTTCATCAAGATTTAGAGCAACATTGGGTGGCAGAACTAGACTGCGGACACTGCCAACATACCCGTCACGAACCACCTTTCTTTCCCCGTCCTTGGGTGATTACGGAGAAGGGGCGATTAGAACATATTGGGCAAATACTGAATTGCGTTTTGTGCGATTGCCCAAAGATGCCAGATAGCTATAAATAGTTCTGGGATAAGTTTAAGGATCGAAAGGATCGGCAGAGGCTATATTTCATCTGTTGGTAAAGCTGTAAAGCGTTCGATCAGATCGACCTTATCTAAAATTTACAGATAGATGATTGTACGGGGCAAACTTCACCAGCGATCGGGTTATCTTGAAGCAAGAGAATATACAACTTAGTCAAACCCGCTAACGGCTTCAGGTCGCTAATTTGATTCGATCTGAGATAGAGAAAATTCAACTTATTCAAACCCGCTAGCGACTTCAAGTCACTGATTTGATTTGTATCGAGATCGAGACTGGTTAGATTAGTCAAACCCGCCAGCGGCTTTATGTCTCTGATTCGATTTATACCGACCGAGAGACTGGTCAACTTAGTGAAACCCGTCAGTGGCTTCAGGTCGCTGATTGGGTTTTCTTCTACCGAGAGATGGGTTAAATTAGTCAAACTCATCAGTGGCTTCAGGTCGCTGATTCGATTCGTACCGAGATCGAGACGGTCTAAATTAGTCAAACCCGCCAGCGGCTTCAGGTTGCTGATTTGATTACTCGATAGGGTAACATAGGCCAACTTAGTTAAACCCGCCAGCAGCTTTATGTCGCTGATTCGATTCGTACCGAGATCGAGATTGGTTAAATTAGTCAAACCCGTCAGTGGCTTCAGGTCGCCGATCTGATTTGCATCGAGGGAGAGAGTGGTGAGCTTGACTAAGCTCACCAGTGGCTCTAGGTCGCTGATTTGATTTGCATAGAGATAGAGAATATTCAACTTAGTCAAACCCGCCAGTGGCTTTAGGTCGCTGATTTGATTTTCTGCGACCGCGATATAGGTCAGCTTAGTCAAACCCGCCAGCGGCTTCAGGTCGCTGATTTGATTTTCTCCGACCGAGAGACTGGTTAAATTAGTTAAACCCGCCAGCAGCTCTATGTCTCTGATTTGATTCTTACTGAGATCGAGATTGGTTAAATTAGTCAAACCCGCCAGCGGCTTCAGATCGCTGATTTGATTCATACTGAGACGGAGATTGGTTAAATTAGTCAAACCCGCCAACGGCTTCAGGTCGCTAATTTGACCATAGAGCTGGATATCGGTGAAAGTCTTCAATTGGCGATCAGCTAACTTACAGTCTCCGGTACCAGCTTGTCCTAGTAAGGCCTCAATCGTTTTTCTTGTCGCCAAAGGAACAGATTTTTTTTGAAGACACCAAGTCTCAAAGCTGTTGGGTTCTGGCTGTTGTAGAGATTTAGACACACAACTTGACAGGAGCGGTTGTGCCAAGAACATCATCATTCCAGTTATCAAGCATCGAATCTTTGAGCTGGATAAAGCAAGACGAGATAATTTCATCATTAATATCGATCGAGAGGCTTATTAATTGAGGATACAAGTTCGCGCCTAGAATTTACAGATAACCTCTACTAGCTCACAAATGCAGTAGGATCGAACAGTACTTAATGCAGTAATGCAGTAATGCAGTATGTCAGTAATAGCCCTGATTAATCAGAAAGGCGGTTGCGCCAAATCTACCACCTGCGTCCATTTAGCAGCATGGCTGGCTAAGAAAGGTCACAAAGTTGCGGTGGTTGACGCAGATGCTCAAAAGTCATCTTCGATTTGGCTGGCATCTCTCGACACCGAATTTACGACTCATGTGATTCAATCAACAGACGATCTACTAGATCGGATTCCAGATTTAGCTTCCGAGTGTGACTACTTGTTAGTCGATGGTGCTGCTGGACTTTCAGAATCCAGTCGAGCCATTTTAATGAGAACCGATTTAGCGATCGTTCCTTGTCAACCGACAGGGGTAGATCTACATTCAGCCTCTGAAGCTGTGAGGTTAATTGCTCAAGCGCAGTCAATTCGAGCGGGTGCGCCAAAGGCTATGGTGTTTTTGAGTAGAGCAGTCAAGGGTACCAAACTCTTGACGGAAGCTCGAACATTATTGGCGCAAAGTGGCATCCAAGTTCTCAAGACGACAGTTCACCAGCGACAGGTAGTAGCAGATACCTTCGGGCAAGGTGCAACGGTCTGGGATTTATCTGGTAGACCTGCGGCTGAGTCAGCCAGAGAATTTGAAAAGTTGTTCGCAGAAGTAATGGAGGTATTGTCATGACAACTAAAAAACCGCGCAAGTCGTTAGGTGACACTTTGGCGAATAATTTCGTTTATGGGGATAAAGTTCCGATTCCAACAGCCGAAACGATAGTGGAGCAAGTCGAACCGATTGCTAACGCAGCGGCGCGTGAGCCGGAGGTTTCCTGGTCGGGTCGATCGACCCGACCAGGCATAGAATGCGACAAGACAGACGGCAAGCCGTGCGTCAAAACGGTGGAGACTGTAGTGGATTCGGCAGAGCCGACGCTACACGAACGGGTTGAGCCGATTGTAACAGCAGTAGCGATCGAAGAAACTTCAGCTCCAATCTCACCCCAACCTCCAACTAGTTTGATGTCTAGATTAATGCAGAATACTCCAGAAAAAGAGCCTACCGTTCGTCTGACAGTGGATTTACCTCAGTCTACTCACAAAAAATTATCGATTCTGTGTGCTAATACTGGCATGAAAAAGGTAGAAGTAGTCAGGATGTTATTGAATGATGCCTTAAAAGATCCAAATACTTAATTACTGCATTACTGCATTAAGTACTTAATGCAGTAATGAGAGAGTCAAGACTCTGGCTAAAATAGCCCTAATGTGTTTGCCGTTGATATAACTATAAGTTAGCTGCCACCTGGAATCATCCAGCCCTCGATTGCCCTACCTTATTACTTCAATCCTAAATTTGCCTGAGTTTCCGCCAACGAGTCTCCCAGTCGGTAGCCCCGTAGAACCAAGGCTCCAAAACTAATTATCGCCGCCGCCACTAAAAACACAACTCTCACGCCCCAAGAATTTGTCGCAGTATAACCATACATCTGAAAAATCTGCGGCACAATTAAACTCGATAGTGCCATGCCAATTCCCGCTGACAGGGAAAAAGTGCCATAGTGAAAAGCTTCCCGTCTTTGTCCGGTTAAAATTTCATCGTAATCGACCACACTCCCCATCATGGCGTAAATTAAGATCGAATAACCACCCAAAAATGGGGCTACACTAGCCAAGGCGATCGCCGCAGTAACAGGATTACTTACATTCGGAAACATGCCGACCGAAAAATTCATCGCAATCGTCACTGCCAAGCTCCAAGTCACTCCCCTCAATAACCGTCGATGCGAATAGCGATGAGATAACCATTGCCACAATGGTGCGCTCACCATCATCATTATCACCACCACTCCTTGAAACAAACCTACTGCCGCTGCCGATTGACCGACTACGAGGGTGACAAAGTAAGGAAGATTAGCTAGCAGCATCGCATAGGCAGTTTGCACCAATAAATTCGATAAACACAGGCGTAAAAACTGACCGTTGCGGAGCGTGGCGCGGATACTTTCCCTAAAAGTCATCGGGTGAGTGGATAGTACTGGAGACTCTCGCAAGACCGTTAATGTTAGCAAAATTGAAATCAGCCCCAATCCAGCCACTACCAAACCCATGCCCAATCCACCCACACTACTAAACAGTGGTGCGACTACTAATGCACTGATTAACACGCCGAACGTCCCGAACAGATTTTTCCACATACTCACATCTTGCATCAATACATAAGGACTAGTATCGATCGTGACCAAAGTGTGAGAAAAAGGGCACAGAACAATATTGACGAGAACAGTGAACACCATTCTCCCTTGTGCCCAAGCTCTACTTTACACATTGATGGGATTAATGCCCAGTCCTCACCAGAACAAAAGCCTCAAAGCAGTCTTGGCAATGTTTTGGGAACCTCAACGGGTGGCATTGCCGGAACATTGTGTTATCAAATCGGCCGCAGCATTAAGCCGATTTATGAATGAATATGGATGGCCGACTAGAGCCGTAATTCGTGCGACGCGAAAACAGATACTCACAGAGCTATTGAAGTATGCTCCGACAGGAAAGCGTCCTCATCTTCAAGTAATTATTGACCTAACGACTTTAGAGAAACGAGGTAAATTTAAGGCATTTTCACAGTTGATAAATATCTTACAGGGCAAACGGGGACTGCACATAGTCGTGATGTATTTAGTCGTTGGAGCATGGCGAGTGCCGTGGGCATTCCGCCCGTGGCGAGGGAAAGATACTGTCACCCCCGCTCAACTAGGATTAAAATTACTTCGCACTCTACCGAAAAAACTCATTCGCCGTTTTCGAGTGTTGGTGTTAGCAGATACTGGTTTCAGTAGCATCGAATTTGTGAACGGAGTGGAGAAACTTCGTGATTTT
>ENA-OFDP01000769-OFDP01000769.1-metagenomes-genome-assembly--contig:-NODE-769-length-13652-cov-4.899978_pt1 | contig 13652 bp, 12 predicted proteins | sample MGYA00153389_OFDP01 | MGnify analysis MGYA00153389 | reverse complement strand
CCGTATGGGTAAAAGCCATCTGCTACGTTATCAGTAGCTACCAAACCTCTTATTCCGTGCGCCACTGCCTCCTTTAATCGGGTAATACCGCGCTCTACGGGCGTTGCGTCCCAGGCGCCTTGAAGATACAAGTTGGTGGTAGGCAGAGCAACTAAAAATATCTTGGCCTCAGCGCACAGCTTGAGCGTGGCCTCTGCCTCAGCCAGCGGCTGCACGCTGAGCGAGCACGCATGGCCGCAAGTAACTTTGCCCTGGTAGTTATTACGGATGGCCAGCTCGGCAATCGCTCTGAGGCCGCAGGCGTCTGCATCCAGCCCCTCATCGACATGAAAGTCCAGCTGCAAGTCATGTGCGATGGCCGCATCAAACACGCGTTGCAGTTTTGCATACATATCGGAGTTTTTGTACACGAATGCCCCCAATAACGCTGACTCGCCATCGGCCTTGCCTGATTGATTGACCCTTGCCAACTCTCTGGCGATGCCCTCGCCCTCGCTACTGCCGTCAAATTTGTCCAGCGGCGTCAGCGACACGCATTGCAGCGTAACGCGGCCACGCCATTCATCGCGTAAAGCTTCAAACACGCTAAGCGAGGTAGGCACAGCCGCTTCTACCCAATCCAGATGGGTGCGCATCGCTCTTGTACCGTGGTTGTAGGCCTCAAGCACGGCGCGCTGCATACGCGCAGCGATGTCAGCTGCCGTCCACATGGCACGGTGCTGGCCCATCAGCGTGATGGCCTTGAACAAGTCACCGTCGGCCGCGCCCACCTCATTAACCACATAGGTTTTGTCAATGTGGACATGGGCATCAACCAGGCACGGCAGCAATGTGCCAGATGCTATTGAATCAGGAGCTGCTTGCGCCCGTATCAATTGAGCTACAGCCCCTTTTTGTACATGAATATCGAAGCGGTCAGCGCTTGAGTCGAAGCCGCGCACGCACTTTGGGATGATGACGTTTTCAATCAGCATGGCTGCCTGCGCTCTAACGGCTACTTTTGATTTCGCTCTCATGCCACTTGCCCAAAACCAGTTTGGAAACCAGCATAAACACCAGATAAATCATGATGCCCGTCAGCGACACCAACACAAGCGCGGCAAACATTTTGGGGATTTCGGTGCGAAAGCTGGCTTCCAGAATGCGCGACGCAAGCCCGGTTTCCTTGCCCGCAGCACCGGCTGTAAATTCAGCCACCACCGCACCAATCAGGCTTAAACCGCCCGCGATTTTCAGGCCGGCAATAAAGTACGGCATGGCCGACGGGACGAGCAAAAAGCGAAGTGTTTGCCAGGGCGATGCACGGTACAGCGTGAAAAGATCGCGCAGGTTATGGTCGGCACTGCGCAACCCCACCACCGTGTTTGACAGGATGGGGAAGAACGCCACAATCCAGGCGCACAGCAGCAGGGCAGCGGTGGTACTGTCAATAAATATCAAAATCAAAGGCGCAATAGCCACAATTGGCGTGACTTGCAGCACGATGGCAAACGGAAATAAACACAACTCGACCCATTTGTTCAGCGCAAACAGCATGGCCAGCGCCACACCGCCGACGACTGCCAGGAGCAGTGCGCCAAAGGTGATTTTCATGGTGTAAAGCCAGCTCACCATCAGCGAGCCCAGGTTGTCCCACAACGTTTTAAGCACAAGCGTGGGGGCAGGCAAGATGTAGTGAGGAATGTTGTTGATGCGTACCACCAGCTCCCAGGCAAGAAGGGCCAGGGCAAACACCACAAACGGCAATATTTGTTGAACAAATCTGACTGTACCGCCCGTTTTACGTGAGTTAGCAGCTATCAAAACGGGAGATCCTGACGATTCGGCACTCACGGCAACATCAGTCATGGTGATCTCCGGCTTTTTGCAATGCTTGCGAAACTTTCACGCACAGCTCGGCGTAGCGCGGCGTGTTGCGAAAAGCATCAACTCTGGGGTAGGGTTCATCTACAGCGATGTCGGCAATGATGCGGCCCGGGCGCGCCGCCATCACGATGATGCGATTGCTCAAATACACGCTTTCATACACGCTATGAGTGACAAAAATGGTGGTGAATTGCTGGGCTTGCCACAACGCCAGCGTATCGTTGTTCAATTTAAAACGCGTCATTTCGTCAAGCGCTGCAAACGGCTCGTCCATCAACAAGAGGCGCGGCTCAGTCACCATTGCCCTGGCAATCGACACCCGCATTTTCATGCCGCCTGATAGCTCACGCGGGTAGACCTGTGCGAATTGGGCGAGGCCGACCTTATCCAGTACCGCATTAATCTGCGGTTTGGCGGCTTCACGCGAAATACCCTTAAGACGTAACGGCAGCCAGACGTTGTCAAACACTTTGGTCCACGGCATCAGTGTGGGTTCCTGAAACACAAAGCTGATGTCCTTGGCGTGGTTGCTCTCATCTTTCAAGTTTGTGTCAGCCCAGGAAATAGAGCCCGACGTGACCGGCGACAAGCCCGCAATCATTTTGAGCGCTGTACTTTTGCCGCAACCTGACGGCCCCAGCAGGCTGACAAATTCATGTTTGCCGACGGCCAGATCAACCCGCTCTAATGCCAGTGTGCCGTTGTCGTAGCGTTTTTCAACACCGCGCAGTTCTAGCAAAGTGCTCATACAGAATAGTTTGGATTGGGATTCAACGTGGATAAAGGCAAACTGCTGATCTCCTGCAAAAGCCGCGCCAACTGCAGGCCTGCGGCGTTGATGACCGCGTGGCCTTTTGCGGCAGTGGCCAGCGTTGCATCACCCGCTGCGCCATACGGGTTGTAGTCCTGAATCTGCCAGCCCATTTTTGCTGCGCTGCCATTTCCCAGCAATGGATAAGTTTTTGCCCGCTCTTCAGCCTGGGTTTGAAAGTACTGCGCATGCTGCATATCCACATACTTTTCCCGCAATGCCAGCATCATCGACGTTTCCATGTCACCTGCATGAATGCCAAAACGATGCTCGGCAGGCGTGAACAGATTCATCACCTCATCGCCTAGCGGCAGCGTATACCAATTGCTTGAAAACACCATTAAATCGTGCGCCGTGCGCAAGTCACGTGCCACGATGTCCATCACGGCCATTTGACCGCCGTGGCTGTTGAACAGCAACAATTTTTTAATACCGGCGCGGGCTACACAAGCTCCCAGTTCCATCCACACGCTGATCAGCGTTTGCGCGCTTAGCGTCAAAGTGCCAGGGTAACGAATGTGTTCATTGCTTTTGCCGACCTGCTGCGTCGGCATAAAGAGCACGGGTAGCGTGTCCGGCAAGTGCGGCAGCGCGGCTTCAATCACGCCGTTGACCAGCGAGGTGTCCACGCTCACAGGCAGGTGCGGGCCGTGCTGCTCGATCGCAGCAACAGGCAATACGGCAATTGTCTGGTCGATGACTGGACTTAGAGCCAGTTGCGAAAAGTGGCGTGACGTCAGGTCTGCCCAGAATTTTGAAGGTAAGTTCATGAACAGATATTACTTGTAAAAACATTTATATAGGCTGAAGCCCTAGTAGCCAAACGAACCGGATGGGGCATGATTGAATTTGTTGTTCATTTCATCTGGAGCCTTTTTATGCAACGTCGCCACCTTCTGCAATCTGCCGCCGCCCTGAGTTTTACAACTTTGGCCAGTGCCCAAACCTTCCCCAACAAACCCATCAAGCTGGTCATTGCGTTTCCCGCGGGCGGGCCGACCGATGTGACCATGCGGGTACTCGCCGACAACGCCTCAAAAATCCTGGGACAAGCCGTGATTGTTGAAAATAAACCTGGCGCCGGTGGCACATTGCCAGCGCAGCAGTTGCAAACATCAGCCGCAGACGGCTACACGGTCGCGCAAATTCCACTGGGTGTCTTCCGCTTGCCGTACACCACCAAAATGAGCTGGGATCCCATCAAGGATTTGTCTTATGTTCTCAACGTAACGGGCTATGCATTCGGCCTGGTCGTGCCGACTGATTCACCGCTCAAGACCTGGACGCACTTTGTCGGCTGGGCCAAAGCCAATCCAGGCAAGCTGAGTTACGGTTCAACCGGCACCATGACCAGCCCGCACCTGACGATGGAGCTGATTGCCCAAAAGCTGGGGCTGGAGCTGCTGCATGTGCCGTACAAGGGCAGCGCTGATTTGATGCAGTCCATCTTGGGCGGCAACATCATGGCGGCGGCTGACTCCACCGGCTTTGCGCCGCAAGTTGAAGCGGGCAAATTACGGGTGTTGAACACCTGGGGTGACCAGCGGCTGGCCAAATTCCCCGATGCGCCTACCTTGAAGGAGCTGGGTTTGGGCTTGGTGCAAAACTCGCCGTTTGGCATTGCCGCCCCGCGCGACACACCGCCCGCAGTCGTCAAGCGCCTGCACGACGGCTTCAAGCAGGCGATGGACATGCAAAGCTACAAAACCGCCTTGGCCAAATACGACATGCAGCCGATGTACATGAGTTCTGCCGCGTATTTGAAGTTTGCGCAAGACACCTTCAAGCGCGAGAAGGCGCTGGTTGAAAAGCTGGGGCTGCTCAAAGCTTCTTAATCGGTTTGGGCCACCATAACGGCCCGAGCCACCTCGGCAAACCCCGCGCCGCGTTCAGCATCGGTGATGTAGCGGGGCAAGTGTGCAAGCTGTGCTTCAAACCGCCGCACGTTGGCCACGCCTATGGCATGCAGGAAGGCTTCAAACATCAACTGGTCGTTGGTTGAATCGCCAACATATGCCCAGTTGTCCATTTCTTCATCGAGGTTACGGCCATAAAGTTCACGCACCGCCGAGCGCGCGCCCACCAGCTTGTTGTGCTCGCCAAACCAGCCGTTGATGTGAATGGAACTCACCGTGGCGTTCATGCCCTCGGCTTGCATGATGGCCACGACCTGGGCTATCTTTTCAGGCGGCAGGTGCGTGAACTCGCTGTGGTCAATCGCCATATCGGTCTCACGTCCAGGGCTATCCTCAGCCAACAGCGTGCCGGGCACTTCGCGCAAGATGCGCTGACCGATTTGCTGCATCCGGGCATGGTTTGCAGCACGAATTGCATCACTTTGCTGATATGATTTTAATAGCTGCTTGCGCCCGTATTCATTGAATAACAGGCCATTTTGATGGGTATTTTGAAGCAAAACAGCGCCGTTTTCAGCCACAATCGCGTCGATGGGCCAGCTAGCCGCAAATGGCTCGCTCCAGCCAACCGGGCGGCCTGTGATGGCGATAACGTGCAGGCCTTGAGCCTTCAATTCATGCAGCGCCGCCAGCGCATCAGGTGTGATCACGCCGCCGGTGGTCAGCGTGTCGTCAATGTCTGTGAAGATACCTTTGATGCGGCTTCTGGCTTGTCGCGGCCAGGTATTTAAGGGGTGCATGGCGAAAGTGTCGCATGTCTGTACAATACGCAGTTCTTGAGGAGCGTTGCAACCCACGGCATGTGGATTAGGCTCAAGATTTAACTTGCAACCACGCTCACCCGCAATGCTTTTTCGCCGGGTGAGTTTCAAACTCTCCTGACTTTTCAGCTTTGCGCATGTGGCTATTTTGCCCAATTGATGTTTGATGTCATTTCTTGATTTTGGAGAACCGTATGAACGCCGTCCTTAAACCTACCCTTGCAGCCGTCGCCCCTTTTTCTGATTATGTGATTGCTGATATTTCATTGGCCGCCTGGGGCCGCAAGGAATACAAGGTTGCTGAAACCGAAATGCCCGGCCTGATGGCTATGCGCCATGAATTCGGTGCGGCGCAGCCGCTCAAAGGCGCGCGCATCACGGGGTCCATCCACATGACTATTCAGACTGGTGTGCTGGTTGAAACCCTGCAGGCCCTTGGCGCTGAAGTACGCTGGGCATCGTGCAACATTTTTTCGACCCAAGACCACGCTGCTGCCGCGCTGGCTGCTGCTGGCACACCCGTATTTGCCGTTAAAGGCGAGTCACTGGCTGACTACTGGGATTACACCCACCGCATTTTTGAATTTAATGGCGCCAAAGGTACGCCTGAAGAAGGCCCAAACATGATCTTGGACGACGGCGGCGATGCCACGCTGCTGATGCACCTGGGCACCAAGGCCGAAACCGATATTTCTCTGCTGGACAAACCCGGCAGCGAAGAAGAAATCTGCCTGTTCAATGCCATCAAGGCCAAGCTGGCCATTGACCCGACCTGGTACAGCCGCCGCCTGAAAAACATCATTGGCGTGACCGAAGAAACCACCACCGGCGTACTGCGCCTGAACGAAATGTCGGTCAAGGGCACGCTCGCCTTGCGCGCCATCAACGTGAACGATTCAGTGACCAAGTCCAAGTTCGACAATCTGTACGGCTGCCGCGAATCACTGGTTGATGCCGTCAAACGCGCCACCGACGTGATGATTGCTGGCAAGGTTGCCGTGGTTGCTGGCTACGGCGACGTGGGCAAGGGCTCGGCTCAAGCCCTGCGCGCCTTGAGCGCCCAGGTCTGGGTGACCGAGATTGACCCGATCAATGCGCTGCAAGCCGCGATGGAAGGCTACAAGATCGTCACGATGGAATACGCGGCTGACAAGTGCGACATTTTTGTGTCCGCCACTGGCAACAAAAACGTTATCACGTACGAGCACATGGCCGCCATGAAAGACCAGGCCATCGTTTGCAATATCGGTCACTTTGACAACGAAATCGATGTGGTGTCGCTGGAAAAATGCACCTGGGAAGAGATCAAACCGCAAGTTGACCACGTGATCTTTCCGGACGGCAAGCGCATCATCATGCTGGCCAAAGGCCGCCTGGTAAATCTGGGCTGCGGCACGGGCCACCCGAGCTTTGTCATGTCAACCAGCTTTGCCAACCAGGTGATTGCTCAAATCGAACTGTTCACAAAGCAAGACGACTACAAGGTGGGCGAAGTCTATGTGTTGCCAAAACACCTGGACGAAAAAGTTGCGCGTTTGCACCTCAAGAAAGTTGGCGCGATGCTGACTGAATTAAGCGATGAGCAGGCTGCGTACATTGGTGTGAACAAGGCTGGTCCGTACAAGGCCAACGCATACCGTTATTAATCTGCGGTGTTACTCCCTCTCCTTCCGGGAGAGGGAATACGCAGAAGTCCTCTCCCAGCGGGAGACGGAAAAATCAGACTTCCAATGCGCGCTGACCTCTTTTTAGTCGAACACGGCTTTGCCACCACCCGCTCCCAGGCCCAGCGCCTGATAGGCTCGGGTGTACAGTGGCGCGTGGTGGTTGACGAGGCAGAAGTCGCAGCGCCGTGGAAGCGCGTTGCCAAGAACGGTGACGAAATTGCTGACAACGCTGAAGTCGAAGTGCTCGACAACACCGAGGCCAAATACATCTCGCGCGGCGGCTTGAAGCTCGAAGGCGCATTGAAAGCCACCGGGCTTGACGTGACCGGCTTGCGCTGCCTTGATATTGGTCAATCCACGGGCGGTTTTACTGACTGCCTGTTGCAGCACGGCGCTGTTCAAGTCGTGGGCGTGGATGTGGGGCACGGCCAGTTGCATGTCACGATGCGTGATGACGAGCGAGTGATTTGCCTCGAAGCTATTAATGCCAGGTCGTTGACTGCTACTGATTTGATAGCTGCTTGCGCCCGTGAAATGGCGGCTACAGGCCATTTTGACAGTGAAAATGAAGCAGAAATCGATCCTGTCTTCGACTTTTTGACCGGTGACCTGTCATTCATTTCCCTGACCCTGGTGTTGCCCGCTGTGGTGCGCTTGCTCAAGGCTGATGGCCATCTGCTGATGCTCGTCAAACCGCAGTTTGAACTGCAACCCGGCCAGATCGGCAAGGGCGGTATTGTTCGTGATGCTGTGCATTTTGAGTTTGTTGAAAAACGCCTGCGTGACTGCTGTGCTGAGCTGGGTGTTGAGGTTCTTGGCTGGATGGAATCGAGCATTGCTGGCGGCGACGGCAACCGTGAGTTTTTCATCCACGGCAAAAAAGGCAGTGATGTCGGGCTGGATGACAAACCACTCCCCGCTGCCCCACCGCGCAAAGTCGTGAAACGCACACCACGTGCTGAAACCCGCGCCCTGCACGCTGCACATGAAGATTCTGAAGAAGCCCACGCTGGCCAGCACGGCCCGGCGCGGCGCAAACAAAAAGATGGATCATGAACAACGTCAAACTTCCCATCAGTTTTGAATTCTTCCCTCCCAAAACACCTGAAGGCGCTGAAAAGTTGCGCGCCACGCGCCAGGCCCTCTACGCTTTGAAACCCGAGTTTTGCTCCGTCACTTTCGGTGCAGGCGGTTCGACACAAGAGGGCACGTTCTCCACTGTCAGTGAAATTTTGTCTGAGGCCGTTGAGGCCGCTTGCCACTTTTCATGCGTAGGCGCTACCAAGGCCACAGTACGCCAGCAGCTCACCACGCTGCAAATCATGGGCGTCAAACGCCTGGTGGCACTGCGCGGTGATTTGCCCAGCGGCTATGGCGCAGGTGGTGAATTTCATTACGCGAGTGACCTGGTGGCGTTTATCCGGGCCGAGACGGGCGATGCCTTTCACATTGAAGTGGCCGCTTACCCTGAAGTGCATCCGCAGGCCAAGTCGGCTGATGATGATCTCAAAGCTTACGCGGCCAAAGTCAAAGCTGGTGCCAACTCGGCCATCACCCAGTATTTTTTCAACTCTGATGCGTACTTTCGCTTTGTGGACGATGCCTACAAGCTGGGTGTTGATGTGCCCGTCGTGCCCGGCATCATGCCGATTACCAGCTCGACGCAACTCATGCGCTTTTCAGATGCCTGCGGTGCTGAAATCCCGCGCTGGATTCGTCTGCGCTTGCAAGGCTTTGGCGACGACACCGCGTCTATCAAAAGCTTTGGTTTGGACGTGACAACGGATTTGTGCGATCAGTTGCGCAATGGTGGTGTACCCGGCATTCATTTTTATTCAATGAACCAGGCCGGACCCACGGTTGAAATTTGCAAGCGGCTGCAACTGGTCTAAAGCTGGCCATTGCACTCAGTGCACTGAGCTGGCTAGCTGCGTGCACCACCACGCCGCCGCCTGCATCAGTGCCTGTTGCCAGCGTTACCAGAACGGCTCAAGCCCCAGCGCTACCCGTCAGTCCCGGTATGGCCGTCATGCCTGCCGAAGCGCCACCCGATGAGCCCACCAACGACATGCCTCGTCCAGCACTGCTGGCAGGCGAATCCGCCCGTGAGTATCAACGTGGCGGCGCATCCTGGTACGGCCCCGGCTTTCATGGTCGCCGCACCGCCAGTGGTGAGCGCTATGACATGAATGCCATGACGGCTGCCCACCGCACGCTGCCGTTTGGGACGTGGGTGCGGGTGCATAGCCTGGTCAATGGACGCGAGGTGAATGTACGCATCACCGACCGTGGCCCATTCATTCGCAGCCGGGTGATTGATGTGAGCCGGGGGGCGGCTGAGGTTTTGGGGATGTTGGGGTTGGGGTTTAAAGAGGTTGTGTTGTTGGTGCCCGAGTCGACTGCGGTTGCTGTAGACATGCCATTGCCTTTGGCCAAGGGGCGTGGGGTTGTGAGGCGGGGTTCTAAGAGTCGCTAGTTGGCTTCTAGATTGATGGCTTGTTTGGCTTTCACGGCGCTGCCGTGCAACCCCCGGCCCTTACACAAAACCAAGTTGAACGCTATAAATTCAGTAGCTGCTCGCGCCCGTATTCATTGACTTATAACCCTAAATGACCTCTCAAAACAGGCAAAAAAGGTCAGAAGTAGCCCAAAAACCCTTCAAACCAACCAAAGCAGCAAGAAAATCCCAAACTTCCTATAATTTCAGTAATTCCTGAAAATTAAGAAAGAAGTCATGAATCTAGCCCCCCTAACCCAGCGCTTTGTCCTCCACTTCGGTGAAATGGGCAGCCGCTGGGGCATCAACCGTACCGTGGGGCAGATTTATGCGCTGTTGTATGTGTCGCCACGGGCGCTGAATGCTGACGAGATTGGCGATGCGTTGGCTTTCTCAAGATCCAACGTCAGCATGGGACTAAAAGAATTGCAATCGTGGAACCTGGTGCGTTTGCAGCATTTGCCAAACGACAGGCGTGAATACTTTCAAGCCCCAGAAGACGTGTGGGCGATTTTCAGAACCCTGGCGGAAGAGCGCCGAAAACGCGAGATAGACCCAACCCTGTCGATGCTGCGTGAGGCCTTGATGGAGGAGGGCGTGACGGGGGACGACGTATATGCCCAGGCGCGCATGGCGCAAATGCATGACCTGATTGAGCTGATGACCGGCTGGCTGGTCGATGTGCAGAAAATGGATTCAGCCACGCTGGCCAGTCTGATGAAGATGGGAGCCAAGGTCGCCAAGCTGCTGGATGCCAAGGACAAGGTGGCGGTCAGTTTGGGTTTCAAAGCTGCTTCCCCCAAAGTTTCTGAGCGCTTGCCTGAAATTAGTAAACCACACCAAGGTTAAAACATGGAAAACCTCGACGCACTTTTACTTGCCCGCATCCAGTTTGCGGCCAACATCACCTTTCACATCCTGTTTCCGACGATCAGTATTTCGCTCGGCTGGGTGTTGCTGTTTTTCAAGCTGCGCTTCGTCAAAACGGGCCAGCAGCACTGGATGGATGCGTATCAGTTCTGGGTGAAAATTTTTGCACTGACCTTTGCCCTTGGCGTGGTCAGCGGCATCACCATGAGTTTTCAGTTTGGCACCAACTGGCCCGGCTACATGGAGAAAGTGGGCAATATTGCCGGGCCGTTGCTGGCCTATGAGGTGATGACTGCCTTCTTTTTAGAGGCCACCATGCTGGGCGTGATGTTGTTTGGCAGAGAACGCGTCAGTGAGCGCACGCACACCATAGCCACGCTGCTGGTGGCGGGCGGCACCACTTTGTCTGCCTTCTGGATTTTGGCACTCAATTCATGGATGCACACGCCCGCCGGGTTTGAAATGATTGACGGCAAGGCGCATGTCACGAGCTGGTTGGAAGTCATTTTTAACCCGTCGTTTCCGTACCGCTTCACACACATGATGCTCGCATCAGGCCTGACGGTGGCGTTTTTGATTGCCGGGATTTCCAGCTACCGCTGGCTGCGCAGTGAGCGTGGGGCAGAGGTGGTGGCAGGTATTAAAACCGGCGTGTACCTGGCGGCGTTTTTGATTCCGCTGCAAATCGTTGCGGGTGACCTGCATGGCCTGAACACGATGAAGTACCAGCCCGCCAAGCTGGCCGCAATGGAAGGCATTTGGGAAACGCAAAAGGGCGTGCCTGCGGTGCTGTTTGCCTTGCCTGATGAGAAAACCCGCAGCAACAAATATGAGATTGCGATTCCAAAACTCGCGTCGCTGTATTTAACCCACGATCCGGATGGTGAGGTCAAAGGCCTGAACGACTTCAAAGGCAAGCACCCGCCAGTGGCGCCGGTCTTCTGGGCGTTTCGCATCATGGTGGGGATGGGCATGTTGATGCTTTTGGTCAGTTGGGCCAGTGTTTTTCAGTTAAAACCATGGCAAAAAAACAAAAAGCGAGAACTCACTGTGTGGCACGCACGCATTCTGGTCGGCATGACGTTTGCAGGCTGGGTGGCGCTTGTCGCTGGCTGGTACGTGACAGAAATTGGCCGCCAGCCGTGGCTGGTGACAGGCGTGATGACCACACTTGAAGCTGCCTCCAAAGTGCCCGCACCCAAAATTGCACTGAGTCTGGCGCTGTACCTGACCATGTATGCGGCGCTGATCGTAGCTTACATATCAGTGGTGTTTTACCTGGCACGGCATAAAAAGCATGCTGACCAACCCTTCGGCGATGACGCCAACGGCCAACTGGAAGACCAGCTGAATGTGGTGAATTACCCCGAAAAAGCGGGCCTGCCCCATGTTTAATACCCCAGGCATGCTGATTCCCGACCTGACACAGGCCGCAGGCTGGATGCCGATTGTTTTCCTTGTCGTCATGGGCTTGTGCATGCTGGCGTACGTGGTGCTTGACGGCTACGATCTGGGCGTGGGTGTACTGATGCTTAACGCAAATGACGACGACAAAGACACCATGATCGCCAGCATTGGGCCGTTTTGGGACGCGAATGAAACCTGGCTGGTGCTCGGCGTGGGCATTTTGTTGACGGTGTTCCCAATGGCACATGGCGCCATTTTGGGCGCGCTGTATCTGCCGGTGGCTTTCATGTTGATAGGCCTGACACTGCGCGGCGTGTCGTTTGACTTTCGCGTCAAGGCACGTGCAGCCCACAAACCGCTCTGGAACCGCCTGTTCTATGCAGGGTCGTTGCTGGCCGGCTGGAGTCAAGGCTACATGCTGGGTGCATTAATTACCGGGTTTGATGCGTCGCTATGGGCCATGGCTTTCAACGCCGTGATTGGCCTGGCGCTGGTGGCGGCTTACTGCCTGATAGGTGCGGGCTGGCTGATCATGAAAACCGTGGGCGAGTTGCAATTGCAGGCTGTGCGCTGGGCGCAGCGCAGTCTGCTGTTCACGATGATGGGCGTGGCGGCCATATCGGTTGCCACGCCGCTGGTCAGCCCGCTGATTTTTGAAAAGTGGTTTTCGTTTCCAAACATTGTTTTGTTGCTACCGGTACCGGCAGCAACCGCAGTTTTGTTTGCCGTGATGTACCGCAGCCTGAGCCGACTGCCGATCCGCCTGAGTCAAGGCAACGAGTACGGTGCCTGGGTGCCTTTTGGTGCAACTGTAGGCGTGTTTTTGCTGGCGTTTTATGGTTTGGCTTACAGCCTGTTCCCATGGCTGGTGATCGATAAAATCACCATCTGGCAAGCGGCCAGCTCGCCTGAAGCCCTGAAGGTAATTTTGATCGGTGCCAGTGTGGTGCTGCCCGTAATTGTGGGTTACACCGTGTTCGCTTACAGGGTGTTTTGGGGCAAGAGCGTCGCGCTGAAATACTGACTGCGGTCTAGCCGCCACTGTCCAGCGTAAACCCGGCATTCCGATCCTGCCCCAACAGCGCCACCATCTGCGGTAGCGCCAGTTGCAACTGGGCTTTCAGCGTGTGTGGTGGGTTGATGATGAACATGCCGCTGGCCGGCAAGCCGGGCCGAACGACTTCACCTTCGTTGTCCGTCAACAATTTGCTTGATTTAACGGTCAAAACCGCGTTTAACCAGCTTTTGCCCGCTTTAACTGCCAATGTTTTCAGCTTGCGCGGCAAGTCATGCGCCTCAGGCCGGGGAATCACCGGGTACCACACGACGTAAGTGCCGGTGGCAAACCGCTTTACAGCATCTGCCATGCATGCGCTGACCCGGGCGTAGTCGCTCTTCATCTCATAACTCGGGTCACAAAACACCATGGCACGGCGTGAGGGTGGGGGCAAAAAGGGCTTGAGTGCTTCAAACCCGTCTTCGCGCGCCACGCTGACTTGTCTGCCTGCGCCCAGCTGCTCGATGTTGCCCGAAAGCGATTTGAAATCGGTCGGGTGCAGTTCAAACAGCTTGAGCTTGTCGCGGCCTTCCAAAAACTTTTGGGTGATGAAGGGGGAACCAGGGTAGATTTTCAGCTGGCTTGCATCGCCAGTTTCTGCAAATTTGGGATTTAAGTCGCGCAAAACGTTGACATAATCTTGCAGGACAGGGCAGAAATCATCGGGCGCGATGGCCTTGGCAGTTGCTTTGATCGCTACTTTTTTGGTAGCTGCTTGCGCCCGTATTTGTTGGTCTAAAGGCTGATTTGATGCCTGAAATAGCCTGAAAACACCGTCTTTTGCCTCACCACTGGTCTCG
>ENA-OFDP01000768-OFDP01000768.1-metagenomes-genome-assembly--contig:-NODE-768-length-13655-cov-2.317353_pt1 | contig 13655 bp, 9 predicted proteins | sample MGYA00153389_OFDP01 | MGnify analysis MGYA00153389 | reverse complement strand
TTTTCATCTTCATTTTTCGCGTCCGACATACATTTCTCTCTTGCCGAGATGGCGGCATCTTTATTCAACGCGCGCCATTTTTTAAGCGCCTCGTTAAATTCCAAACTTTGCGAAGCGTCGAGAATATTGCATCGGTTAACACCCTCGGTCATCATGCTGTCGGCGTCACAAACATACAAGAGGGCACCAACCATACCCTCTGACGAGCGAGCATCCAGACACGAATAGGCGGCCAGGGTTACAACAAAACCAAAGCTAGCCATCAGTTTGTTTTTTGACATCTCAAAATAAAACCCTATATTCAGCGCGGCGTTTGAGGCGATATTGCCTTGACAGGCCCGTCAATGCTGGCGTTTCTCTTTTTTGCTAAGTCGATTCTCTATTCCGACGGCACCGGCCGCGGCTTTCGCTGATCGTCAACTGCCACGTAAGTCAACTGTGCCTCTGTCACCTTCACCACCTCGGCACCAAACCGCTGGCGCTGCGCATAGACCTCGACATCCACCGTCAGCGACGTACGTCCAACTTTCACCACGTCTGCATAAAAACTCACCAGATCGCCAACCAGAACGGGCTGCTTGAATTGAAATGAATTCACCGACACGGTCACCACCTTGCCACGTGCGCGCTCGGTGGCTGGCACGCTTCCCGCCAAGTCGACCTGCGCCATCACCCAACCGCCAAAGATGGTGCCGTGCGCATTAGTGTCTGCTGGCATGGGGATAATGCGGATCACCGGCTGCCGATCCTTCGGCAAATGGGTCACTTCGCAGAATGGCTCGTTCGCTTCGTTAGTCACAGCACGTGTCCCTTATACATTTCGTCGATTGCGCTGGCGTATTTCTGAAAAATAACGTTGCGTTTGAGTTTCAGGGTTGGCGTGATCATGCCGTTGTCGATCGTCCATTTTTCCCGCGCCACCGCGACCTTGCGCACCAGCGCGTAGCCGGGAAATCCTTTGATCAGCTTACCGATGCGTTGCACCAGAAACTTCTCTGATTTTTCTTTACCTTCACCGTCGATTTTTGGGTCTAACTTTGCGTCACTTGCCACCCGCCCCCACTCTTCATCGTTCAGCACGACGATGGCCGACAAGTACGGTTTTGCCTCACCGTAAACGAGCACCTGCTCAAACAACGGGTCCATCTGAATGGCCATTTCCATATCGACCGGCGGTACTTTTTCGCCGTTTCCGAGCACGATGATCTCTTTGATGCGTCCGGTAATGTGAATAAAGCCGCGTTCATCGATTCGGACCTGATCCCCCGTATTGAGCCAGCCATCTTCGGACAACACCGCACGCGTCGCATCCGGATTGTTCCAATACCCCAACATGATGTTGGCGCCACGCGCCAGCAAAACACCATTTTCGTCGATGCGTGTTTCTACACCGGGCAAAGCAGGACCAACTGAACTCGGGTCGTTTTTGTCGAGCAGATTTACCGCAAGCAAAGGGGACGCTTCAGTGAGGCCATACCCCTGACATATCGGCAGGCCGAGTCCGACGAAGACTTTCGACACCGCAGGCGACAGCGCCGCGCCGCCCGCTACAGCAAAGCGCAGCTTGCCTCCCAGCCGCGTGAGCAACTTCTCGGCGACCAGTTTATTGAGCAGCGGCCAAAGCAGAAACGATGCTTTCCATGGCCCGCGACCGTTCTGGTATTCGAAGCGACTCCAGCCCACATCAACGGCGAGGTCGAACAGCTTTCGCTTGGTCGGTGAGGATTTTTTTAGTTGGTCGTTAATCGCGGCGAGGAAGCGTTCATAAATACGCGGCACAGAAAAAATAATCGTTGGCTGGACGATACGAAAGTCTTCAGCGAGCTGCGGGATCGAACGCGAGAATACGATAGACGCACCTGATACGACATTCAAGTAGTAATCGGCAGTCCGTTCGAACATGTGCGACAGAGGCAGGAAAGACAGAAAAATATCTTCCGGGAACACGTCGTAGACTGCGAGGCCCGACTGCACGTTCGACAAAATATTGCGATGCGAAAGCATTACACCTTTCGGCTTACCGGTGGTGCCGCTGGTGTACACGATCGTGGCGAGATCGTTGCCCTTGACAGCGGGACGGTCAAAGCTGCCGGGGGTATTCGGCAGCCAATCGGCAAGCAATTTTAATCGTGGTTCGTCCGGGTCGATCACGGGTTTGACGGTCAGGATACATTTCAATGTACCCAAATGTTCCCGCACCGTTTTCAACCGCTTCCAGTGCTCCTCGCCATCGATGACGATGAATTTCACGTCTGCATCATTGAGGATAAAAGCCACGTTTTCCGGACGATCATCAACGAATAGCGGTACCGTGACGAGGCCATGTGCAAATGCCCCTTGATCAGCCAGTACCCAGTTGATGCTATTTTTAAGCATCACCGCGATACGCTCGCCCGACTGCAAACCCTCGCGACGGAAGCCCTCGCGCATACGGGCAACAAGGTCGCCCATTTCCCGCCAGGTCGCGCCTTGCCAATCTTTTGATGCGCTGTTGAATTCGCGATAGGCAGGTGCGTTTGGCGAACTGCGACAACGCAGCGCGAATACGTCAGCAATGGTCGCGATATCGTCAAACATCAGGTAGCGCGTGCCACGGCGGTTTTGCAGTATGTTCGAGTCCACTACGTGATGTCTCCTCGTTGTCATCGCGGCTCTTTGGACGCGTCGTTGCGCAGATATAGATGCGCGCCGTATAGCCCCAGATGATCGTCTGCGAGCATCATTGCGATCACCGGCGATTATACGCGGCAGCATTGGGAACAAGAGAGATGACATGTGCATCGGTCGGGTCGCGGGCGAACAGCCAATTGCCCAGCGGCTTACCTTTGCGCTTCAACTACATCGCCGTCGCGTTGCTCATAGTCCGCGCGGCCTAGATGGACTGCCAGCCCGCATCGGCGGCAAAGCGAGGGCCGTACCTTTGTTCCAACGTCTTCATTTCCGCCAGCAATTTATCTTTGCCTGTGCTCTTCAGATAATTGATGGGCCCGCCACGGTGAGGTGCGAAGCCAGTGCCGAAAATCACGCCAGCGTCGCAGAGATCGGCATCGACAACGATACCTTCCCGTACACAAGCAACAGCCTCATTTACGGCGGGGAGTGTCATTCGCATCCACAGCGGCGCCAAGTCCACCGTGCCGGAACCATTCGCTTTTTGCGGGCGACCGTTGACCCATTTGTAAAATCCTTCGCCTGACTTCTTGCCGAGTTTTTTGGCCGCCACCAGTTCCTGAATTTTTCTTGGCTCCGGTCCTCCCCTCTTGGACAATTCCTTGCCCACCGCGAGACCGACGTCTAGACCAACCGTATCGGCCAGCTCAATGGGCCCCATCGGCATGCCGAATTCGCGCGCCGCAGCATCGATAACCTCCATCGGGATACCTTCTTCGAGCATCACTTGTGCCTCAGTCATATAAGGCGTCAGGATGCGATTGACCAGGAAACCGGACGCGGATTTCACCGGCAGTGGCAACTTATCTATTTTTTTCACGAAGGCTTGCGACGCCCGCATCACATCGGCAGAAGTCTGCGGTCCCTCGACGATCTCCACCAGCATCATCTGTGCGACAGGATTGAAGAAGTGGATGCCAACAAGGCGTTCCGATCTTGCCAGCGAAATCGACAATTCCTGCAATGGAATCGACGACGTGTTGGTCGCGAGAATCGCCGACGGTTTCAATCGCGGCTCGATCTGCGCATAGAGTTTTTTCTTGATATCCGCATTCTCGATAATCGCCTCGATCACGAGATCGCAGTGATCAACGCCATCACCTTTCACGTCAGGAATCAGCCGATCCATCGCTGCCTGTATTAAATGCGGCTGCTTCAGTCGTCGCTTGTACATGTCCGCGGCACGCTTGATCGCCGGGGCGATCCGCGCGTGATCCAGATCCTGCAGCGTCACCGTAAAGCCTTTCAATGCACACCATGCTGCTATATCGCCACCCATCACACCCGCGCCGACCACGTGCACGTGCTTGATCTCGCCATCCTTACCGCCCGCACCCAGCGCCTTGAGCCGGTCCTGCAATTTGAAAATACGCACCAGATTGGCGGCGGTCGGATGCTTGAACAAGCTAGCCATCGACGACGGATGCTCGGGGGGCACGTTGCGTGGGTCGCCGCCGAAGTTTTCCCACAGATCGATGATGGCGTAGGGCGCTGGATAGTGATCCTTGTGCGCTTTCTTCGCCACTTGCTTCCTCGACATATTGGCGATGATGCCGCGCACGATGGGCCAGTTGGTGATTGCGTCCTTGAGAGCGGGCGTATGCGGTGCAGGCGGCTTTTTTAGCAGCATGGTTGCGGCGTTCACGAAGTGTCGGCGCGGCGTGGCCACATCGACCAGCCCCATTTTCTGTGCGCGCCGGCCATCGACTGCACGACCCGTCAACATCAGATCCAGCGCTTGTCCCGCGCCAATCAACGCGGGCATACGCTTCGCGCCACCCCAGCCCGGGACAATACCGATCATCACTTCGGGCAAGGCCATTTTCGATTTCGGGCCGTCGTCCATGATGCGGTACTTGCATGCCAACGCAAGCTCGGTGCCGCCCCCCATGCAGAAGCCGTGAATCAGCGCGACAGTCGGAAAGGGTAATGCCGCAATCTGATCAAACACGACATTGCCCAAAGTGGTGAACGCGAACGCTTCTTCCGCATTTTTCAGCGAGGTGAATTCGTCGATGTCCGCGCCGGCGGCAAAGCCGTTTTCTTTTGCCGAATGAATGGCAAGGCCGCTGGGCTTTTTCGCAAGAGCACCAAGTGTGCTGCAAATATCGGCGAGTTCACGCAGCGCGTCGCTCGAAAAAGTGTTGGTGCTGGTCTCGGCACAATCAAACGTTAGCCAAGCGAGATTATCGGCGTCGGTTTCAAGGCGCCAGTGTTTCCAGTTGTTCATTTTGTTCTGCTCCGATAGTGCGATTTTTGAATGCTGTTTGAATGGCCGAGATTGCTTGTGTGATCGGTGTGAGCGCGTTGATCGTTACGATGCGTGATGATAAAACTCCAACATCCGTGCGGCTGTCAGGCCATTTTTGCCCTGTGATGTCCGCCGTTGCTGGAGGTTGAGCAGGGGTTTCGATCTGCACGTGGATCGCCTGCGAGACGGCTTCCCGATGCAGCGGGAAGTGCGAACTGCAAGTTTTGCCCTCTCGGCTCAGCCATACTGCCGCCATGCCCACCTTGATTGCGCTGACGACATCGTTGGTCCAGTTGTCACCAATGAATACAGCTTCGTGCGCGTGTGCACCGACGCGCTCAAGCGCGATTTCAAATATTCTCGGATCGGGCTTGGTAATGCCGACATCTTCCGAGATCACAACCGTGTCGAAATAGCTGGCGATATTCAGCGCGCGCAGTTTTTCGATCTGCTCAATTGTGCTGTTGTTGGTCACCACGCCCAGCCGACAATGTTCGCGCACCCTATCGAGCAATTCGATTGTCCCCGGCACGAGATGCCGATTGGCCTGGTGGCTTTCGCGATAGCGCTGCGCGGCTTCAATCGCTGTCGCTGCGTCAATGTCGCGTTCAAACGCCGCAAACAGCGATTGCATACGAGCGACGCGCGCTTGATCCAACGTAAATTCGCCGGCAAGAAAGCGCGCGTGAAAGATCTCCAGTACCTCGGCGTGCTTGTTTGCGAATGGTTCGAACGGCAGGTCTGGCGCATGCGCCGCATGCATCGCGCCTAGTGCGAGCGTCGACGCACGCTGATGATCGAACAGCGTATCGTCAAGATCAAACAGGATTGCATGCGGCCACATGTCCGTCAGTCGCGGACGCTAGGTACAGGTTTCATGTTCCAAGCTGAAAGCTCAGGCGCGTTCGAGCAACATCGCGCCGCCCTGCCCGCCGCCGATGCAAAGTGACGCCGCAGCATACTTGCCACCGGTACGCTCCAACGTTTTCAACGCGTGCAACACGACGCGTGCGCCGGACGCGCCAATAGGATGGCCCAGCGCAATTGCGCCGCCGTCGATATTGAATTTCGCACGATCCATTTTGCCGAATGCGCCATTGAGGCCGAGCTTCTCTTTGCAATAGGCGTCCGACTCCCACGCCGCCAGACAGCCCAGAGCTTGTGCTGCAAAAGCTTCGTTGATTTCCAATGCATCTAGATCATCCAGGCCCAGGCCGTGGCGTTGCAGCATCGGTGTGATGGCATGCACGGGGCCGAGACCCATTTCGGAAGGGTCGAGCGCGCTCCACTGTGAATCAACAATGGCGCCTAGCGGCTTGAAACCGAATTTATCTACTGCCGCCTCGGAAGCAAGGATCAACATGGCGGCGCCGTCGGTTACCTGCGACGAGTTTCCCGCCGTCACGTTGCCATATGTCTTGTCAAAAACCGGGCGCAGCTTAGCCAAGCGCTCCGGCGTGGAATCGGTCCGTACACCGTCATCGTCTTTGTAGACATTGCCTTTGGCGTCGATTAGTGGCTCTATCTCGCGGTAGTGTCCCGCCTCGCGCGCCGCCAGCACTTTCTTGTGCGACTCAGCAGCGAATGCATCCATCATTTGCCGCGTAATCCCAAAACGCTTGGCGACGATTTCGGCAGTCTGCCCCATGGAAAGCTTGACGATGGGATCGGTCAAGCCTTTAAGAATGGCGATGACCGGTGCAAGATAGGCGGGCCGAAATTTCACCGCCACACCGGCGCGTTGGCCGAACGATTTTGCACCATACCAATCTGCCAGCCAGTTGACCATCGCGGGCCCGAATAGCAACGGTGCGTGGCTCATCGCGTCAGTGCCGCCTGCCAAAACGAGATTCGCCTTGCCTGCGAGGATATTCATGCACGCCGAATCGAGCGCCTGCATGCCCGAGGCGCAGTTTCGCATCACCGTCCATGCGGGTACTTTGTCGCCGCAACCGAGGCGCAGTGACACCACCCGTCCGATATTGGCTTCATCGGCTGACGGCATTGCGGCACCAACGATGACTTCATCAAACTGTGTCGGCGAGAATTTTTGGCGAGCCAACAACGGCCGGGAACAGCCGACCGCCAAGTCGCCTCCCGAGAATGGACCAGGCTTACTTTTAGCTTTCAGAAATGGTGTGCGTGCACCATCGACGACGTAAACTTTTCCGCTCATTCCGCAGCCTCGGCCTGCTGCCAGATTTCCGGCTTGCTATCTGCTTCCTTGCCGAAGTGCTTATCGAAATCATCGACCATAATGATTTCGTGCTGCAATGCGCGAGCGCGTTTCCACAGTGCCAGTTCTGTTTCGGAGATCACGGACAACTTCATGGCTTCCTCATATTGCGCATCGGTACCATGGCCTGTAAGTCGGCCTGCTTTTTTTGCAGCGCGCACTTTCGCGTCGATTGGTTCAGCCGCAATCACCGCGTGCATCGCGGCTTCGAGCTTGCCCAGCAAGTCGGTATCGCTCTTGGGCAGATACATGCCGGCAATCAAACGACTGCGGGCTGCAGAAGGCTGGATGAGCAGATCGGCAACTTCGTGGCCCATCTGGTCACTCGGTTGAATGAGCGTGAGACCGCGCGGGAATACCAGCCGGCGCAGAACAAACGCGACAAAGCGATTAGGGAAATTTTCAATGACACCGTCCATCGCCACCTGAATCTTGAACGCAGAATCGTATAAAGCCCAGCGCAAGAAAGGAAGTTCATCGGTTTGGCGGCCACGCTGATCATAGAACTTCAATGCGCACGACGAGAGATACAAGAGCGAAAGCACGTCGCCCAGACGCGCGGACAATTTCTCCTTACGTTTTAGCGAGCCACCGATGACAAACATGCTGACATCGGCGAGGAGTGCAAAGGCGGTGGAGAACCGTGTCAATTGCTGGTAGTAGCGCTTGGTGTCATCGCAAGCTGGTGCTGACAATCCCCGCGCACCGGTAATTCCAGTCCACATGGCACGAGCGGCGTTCGATAGCGTAAAGGCGATATGACTCCAGAACGCCTCGTCAAATTTTTCAACCGAATCTTCTTTCGCGGCGTGCATTTCCTTCAACACCCAAGGGTGGCAACGTATCGCGCCCTGGCCGAAAATCATTAATGAGCGCGTGAGAATATTGGCGCCTTCGACTGTAATCGCGATCGGTACGGACTGATATGCAGCGCCAAGATAATTGTTCGGCCCCATACAAATACCTTTGCCACCGTGCACGTCCATCGCATCATTCAACACTATCCGCATGCGCTCAGTCATGTGGTACTTGGAAATAGCGCCGACCACCGAGGGCTTTTCTCCCATGTCGATTGCACCCGCAGTGACGGTGCGGCATGCGTCCATCAGGTAGGTGTAGCCACCGATGCGCGCCAAGGGCTCTTCGATGCCTTCAAATTTGCCGATTGGCGTTTTGAATTGCTGGCGTACGCGTGAATACGCACCCGTTGCCATCGATGTAAATTTTCCCGCGGCGATCGACTGCGCGGGTAACGAAATGGAGCGGCCTGCGGCCAGACATTCCATCAACATGCTCCAGCCTTTGCCGATCATTGGCTGACCACCAATCAGCCAATCCATCGGGATGAACACGTCTTTTCCGGAGTTCGGGCCGTTCATAAACGACGCATTCAGCGGGAAGTGGCGGCGGCCGATGTTCACGCCCTTGTGCGACGTGGGGATCAATGCGCAAGTAATGCCGAGATCTGTTTGTTCACCGATTAATTTGTCCGGATCAAAACATTTGAACGCGAGGCCAAGAATGGTGGCGATCGGCCCAAGGGTGATGTAGCGCTTTTCCCAGGTGATGCGTATTCCAAGCGTTTCTTTGCCTTCCCACATCTGCCTGCAGACAATGCCGACGTCCGGCATCGAGGCTGCGTCCGAGCCAGCGTCAGGCGCGGTCAGGGCAAAACACGGTATCTCCAAGCCCCGGGCTAAGCGCGGCAAGTAGTAATTTTTCTGTTCATCCGTCCCATAGTGCATTAGTAGTTCGCCGGGTCCCAGGGAGTTTGGCACCATCACGGAAACCGCTGCGGTACTGCTGCGCGTGGAGATTTTCATCACGATTTGTGAGTGCCCGTATGCCGAAAAACCCAAGCCGCCGTACTCCTTGGGAATGATCATTCCAAGGAATCCCTTGTCCTTGATGAACTTCCACACGTTTGGCGGTAAGTCGTGAAGTTCGTGGGAGACTTCCCATTCGTTCACCATCGCACATAGTTGTTCGGTTGGCCCATCGATGAAGGCTTGCTCTTCCGCTGTAATTTTCGGTGCTGGGTAATCCAGAAGTTTGTTCCAGTCTGGTTTACCGCTAAAAAGGTCGCCATCCCACCATACTGTCCCCGCTTCCAATGCTTCGCGCTCGGTCTGCGACATCTGTGGGAGGAGCTTTTTGTATATCTTGAATATCGGAGCGGTGACAAGACTTTGACGTAGTGATCTGAGATTGCCAACCACAGCGAGGACGATAAATGCGACCCAGACCAATGCAGCAAAGACTCCGGTCATTACGCCGCCGGCCGTGAGCCCCAGAAGCCCAACGCCTATGACGACCGACCACATAGCCGCACTTGCTGCGTGATAGGCAAGCACCCAAACGATGGCGATGGCGACGAGAACAGAAAATAGAATTGTCATCATGATTTATCCTTTCTATGATTCTTGATACAAATGGTGCCCGCCGTCCTCCGCCGGGCTTGGTGATCGAAGCCCGGCGGCCAAAAATGGTGCCAGACGCTTCAAGAGCAACTCATCGTTGGTTGCTTCTTCTGGGTGAATCTGCGAAATAATCTTCAACATGTCGGCACCGGCAAGCGTGTAAGACAGCGCCCCCATCACGAAATGCAAACGCCACGACAGCTCTTCACGCGGAATATGCGGTAACGCGAAACTGAATGCCGAGCGAAACCGCGCGATCATCTCGCGATATTGGCTGGACAAAAATTCGCGAATGAACGGCGCCGGGTCGGCATAGGCACGACCGAGTAAACGCAAAAAATTCTTGCCGCCTTGCTTATGGTCTCGCGCGAGCTTTAGTGCAGGAATAAACATTGCTGCAAGAATTTTCTCGCACGTCAGCGGCTTGCCATTTGAGGCGGACTCATAGGCCGAAAGCAGCTGCATGCGGTCCTGATTCATTGGGTCTAGCCGTCGCGTGAGCACTGCTTGGAACAACTCTTCTTTCGAGCCAAAGTGGTAATTGACCGCCGCCAGATTCACGCCGGCTGCAGTCGTAATCAACCGCAACGAGGTGGCTTCAAAACCGTGTTCCATGAACAACTCTTCGGCGGCGTCAAGTATCTTCGACTTGGTGTCGGTCGGATCTATCACTCTGTCCTGCGAGGAATTGCCGTTTCGAGGCAGTCGTTGAAGGGAGGCTGTTGTCATTTAATTTTAAATATCATGCAGTTAGCGGGAGATCGCGGCAAATTCAAACGATCGTTTCAATTGAGCGTATTACTGGCGTGTAGATGTGTCAATGACTTTCGATGCTGCGCCGCAGCAATATCACAGCTTTTTCACTTTAGGATTACATCGAAATCGGCAAGGCGAAAAAAAACCGCCGGACGAATCCGGCGGTTTTCAATTTTGAAATGCGAAACGACTTAGACCTTCTTGATCGTTTCGAGCATTTTGAATGTGGACTTGTTGGCGCCGATAAAAAGACGCTTGAAGTATTTACTCAAACACTTGCGCTCCAGCGTGTTGCGACGCGTGCGCTTCTTCTCTCCAGCCATGTTGACCTCTTCAGTTAATTGCGAATTCGGAAAGGCTTGAATTATAAACAAAAAGAGCTGCGGGCGCAGCCCCTTTTGTGTCTACCTGCGTTTCCAGCCACGTCGTTCTGTTACACGCCTGCCCGCTGCATGGGTGCTTTGAGCGACTCAGAAAGAATATTCAAGCTCTCTGAAAGATGCGCCTTCGACTCCTTGCTCATTGGTTTTGCCATTGCAGTCCGCATCGCGCCTTGTAGTTGAACCGCATTTTCGCGCTGCAAACTGCGCGCATCAGCAGGTGAATTCCCGGATGGGCGCAACAATGCGGCGGAAACACGTTTCACGTGTTCCCGTTGCAGGTTGCGACGCAAAGACGAGATTTCTCCGCCAGATTTGAGCTCGCTCCAGATCGCGTTTTGCAACGTATCGTAGACTTCCGAAAGCTTCAATAACTTGGACGGGTCGGCAACCTTATCCTGCGACTCAAGCAAGCGCTGCGCAACATTGTCATTCATCACCACATCCAGCACAGCCTTTTGCACATTCAACACGCGGGTAGATATATTGGGGTCGGTCGTGGCTGAGGTACCAGAAAAATCGAGGCGGCGCCCAAGGAAATCGACGCCAATTCGAGATACGAATTCCGGCTTGAATTTGAAGCTGTTAACCTTGAACAAGCCTTCGGTGATCAGGTTAAGCGCTTCCCGTTGTCGGGGCGCAGGCGTCGGCTCGAACACCGGACGGTTGGTGCCGGCGTGATCTCGCACCATCTTCACCCCACCTACGTATTTCGCTGCGAGCGGCGCAACGCGCGCCAGCTGTGAGAAACCAGCATTGAAGCTGCGTGTCAGTCGGTCGTAACTTTCGCCGTCCTTCAACTTCATGTTCTGCAAGCGGTCCCACAATTCACGTGAGAGTTTCATACGTTTTTTGTAATATTCGAGCGGGTCGCCACCCAGATCAAATTGATTTACCTCCGGATCCATGCCGCCGAATTGGGCGACTGCTTCCTCGTCGGTCGCAAACGCAAGCAACGGCTCGGTGGAACGCGATGCAATTCTTGCCAATTCATCTTTTTCGTTGGCCGCATCTATCGGCTTATAGGCGTACTCGATCGCCCAATAATCGTACGGCCCAAGCGTGGACATCACGTATTCGGCCTGCTTTTCACCGTTCGTTGCCAGGTTGAACGGTGTGTAATCCATAACTGACCCCGTTACGCCATTTTGTTTGGTGAATTCAGCGTCCTGAATTTGTTTCATTGAGTAAATCGTCGACGCCCGGAAGTTATGCCGAAGGCCGAGCGTGTGACCGACCTCGTGCATGATGACGTCTTTGACGTAGGCCTGCGCTACGGCTTCTGCATCAGGGCTATCCATATCCATGCCGCGTGCTTCGAGCAGGTCCATGGCAAAATGCATTTCATGTGCGCCTTCGTCAGCGTAGTTGCAAGCTGGGTAGTCTTTATGCGCAGTCAATGGATTCCCCATCGTGTAGGCGTTAAACGCAGCCGATCGGCCCAAGTCCTCCGCAACTTGCCGACGGGCACCGCGCGCGAAAACATCTGACATGCCGATGTCTGCGTCCAGAATTTCGCCGGTGCGTGGATCTTTGTGCGACGGGCCGATTGCGAAGCCTACGTCGGCGCCGACGAACCAGCGTATGGAAGCGTGACGCGCATCCATGGTGTCAAAATTGTCTTTATCGGTCTGCTGTTTCGCCACGACTGCATTTTTAAAACCTATTTTTTCGTAGGCCTTGTTCCACTCCAAGATACCTTCAGTTACCGCCTTGCGATATTTCTGTGGAATGTTTTTATCGAGCCAATAGGTGATGGGTTCTAATGGTTCAGAAAGTGCGGCTGAAGGGTCCTTTTTCTCGAGGCGCCAACGATTTACGTAGTGTATTTTATCTTTCGGTGACAGATCTTCGCTGTAGTCAGACCGCGAAGTAACAAAATGACCCAAACGATCGTCCGCGATGCGGGCCACCATTTCTGTTTCGGGTAATTTCGAAAAACTATAATAAAAGCTCACGAACAAACTGCGTGGATCTGGCGTCGTCCGTGGCGGGGAGGGCTGTGGCACTGGGCTAGGCGTCAGTGGCGGCGCAGATAATTTCGGGACCGCAAAATGCGCCTTTACCTGCACGCCGGTAAGCTGGTCGCTGTTGTTGACGCGCGAAAAACTAGAATTGCGTACATCCAGTGAAAACGGCATGCGGAAGGCTGTTTCCAATCGGGTGCTGTAGCCAGGAATATCAGCAAGCAGCATCGAGTTCAATTCCACCAATATTGCTTTGCTGTCAGGTTCTGGCGCCGATGCGGTGGCAGCGCTGGCCAACAAGCTATCGGAAAATGCTTCGGATACAAACTGTGACTGAGGGCTGCCAGGTTTTGCGAAGAATTCGACGTTTTTGGCGAGGAGCTGAATTTGGTTGCCAATTTTCTTGAAAACGACCAGCTCGGATCCGCCCATCTGGCTTCCGTAAAGACCGCGCTCACCGATGCTCTGTGGAATGTTGTAAGTAAAGAAAAAAGGTTTGTCGAATTGGTCCGGCTTGATGGCGATCCAGACTTTTTCGTCTTTTTCGTACACCGTGAAAAACCCGACGGTTTCCTTCGCCCCTTTCATGACCTCTTTGAATGGTCGCGGGGCGCCGGGCACAACCGGTGCTGGCGTCGCGGGCGGCACGGTGCCTGCTGGTACCGCACCCACTGGCGCTGCAGTTGGCGGCGTTGGTGCAGGTGCAGGTGCAGGTGCTTGGGCTACGACGGCAACCGACAGTGACAGCAAGACGCTGCTGTAGAGGGTTTTCAAGGCATAAGAATGGCGTTGAGACATTGAGTTCTTTCCTTTTGGGAATGGGGCTGATGAGCTGCCCAGAGCGCGCCAGATCATTTGCGCGCCCCGCGCGACGTAACACGGTTTGATTAAACTGCCCGCTTCAAGAGAGGCAATTGGCTCCAGAGACGTCCAACGCACTCATATATTCGAAGCAGGGTCGCCGATATTTTAGCG
>ENA-OFDP01000763-OFDP01000763.1-metagenomes-genome-assembly--contig:-NODE-763-length-13713-cov-4.595182_pt1 | contig 13713 bp, 14 predicted proteins | sample MGYA00153389_OFDP01 | MGnify analysis MGYA00153389 | reverse complement strand
GTTGATTTTTGAACATTCAGACGGTTTTCACCTAGACTGAAGGCTCTTTGTGAACATGTTTCACCTGTTTTTAGGTACGTTTCAGACCTCCAGCCCAAAAAATTCGGGCGCAAGCAGCTCCTGTTTTCATAGTAAACCGCATTCGGCTGCAAGTTGTTCAGGTCATGCACCTGGGTGACCCGCAGGGTTGACTGCCCCGCATTGGTGTTGATCCGTATGCCATCAGGCTTTTGCACATAGCTGCGACCTAATGTTTCGGCTTTCAGACTCAGGGTGCTCATCTGCCGGGTCTGGCCGTTTTGGCTAAAGGTGCCGTTTGCATAGTCCAGGCTGCTTACACCCAGCGTTGTCAGTTTGGTGAGCTCGGCGTTTTGCGTCTGTCCATCGGAATTCAGGTCTTCCCACACATACAGCTGGTTGTACAAAGGGTCTGTGCTGTTGATCAGCCCATTGCCATCAGCATCCCAGTTGCCCAGGCTAGCCATGCCCCTGAAGGGTTCTGCCACTTTGGCGTTGCTGAACAGCTCCTCGGCGTTGTCTATCGTGCCGTTGATGTTTATCCAGCACCAGGTAGCCGTCTGTGCTGTTGAGCCATTGAGTCTTGTGCTGGTACTGGGGGTTAGCTGTCAGTTCAGTCATTTTTGACTCCTTCAACAATTAAAATACTATTCATTTCATAGCTGCTTGCGCCCGTAAATAGGTGGCTGTGGCTACTTTTACTTCTTAAATAGGTTGATTTTTCAGCGTTTAGACGGTTTTTACTTTTGCTACAAGCTCGTTTTAAACAGTTTTGACCCATTTTCAGGTACGTTTTAGGCCTACAGCCCAACAAATACGGGCGCAAGCAGCTCCTTTTTTGATAGTAGTTGTTCTGCTTCATGGTTTGCTCAGCTCCGCAGTCGAGTTCATCTTCACAATCTCCGGCGTCGTCAGATATGCCGTTGGCCATTGCGTGCCCAGCTCGATCAGGGCGGGGGGTGCATGAGCTGGATGTTAGCTGGCTTGTTTACGCGTGGGTCGTCGCGTGATTTGAGTCCAAGTGAAAAATGCATGAGGCAATTGTGAATGTCGCCAACCAATTATTAGTCGACCTAATGCCACCACAATTACATCAATATAGGTGTTAGTACCAGCAACCATTGGGATGGCTTTTTGTTGTAACCAATCGATACTATCGTGTCCGAATATTGATCCATCCATCCAGGAGCTTTTATGAAACACATCAATCGCCGCAGTGCCATGAGCGCCGCCGTAATCGCACTTGCCAGCATCGGCCTTGCTGGCTGCAATCGTACCCCTGACACAATCAAAATTGGTGTTGCCCAACCTTTGTCGGGCGGGTTGGCGTCACTGGGTAAAGACTTGGCCAACGGGGTGCAGTTGGCCATTACGGAGCTGAACAAAGAAGGCTTCAAGCTGAACGGCAAAGTCGTGACGCTTGAGATGGTGGCGATGGACGACAAAGCCAACCCGGAAGAAGGCGTTAAAGTGGCTCAGCAATTGGTAGACGCTGGCGTGATAGCCGTTGTGGGGCATTTGAACTCTGGCGTCAGCATCCCGGCGGCGCCCATTTATGCCGCCAAAGGCATCGCCCAACTGGCGATTTCAAGTAACCCCAAATTTACCCAGTTGGGCCACACCACAGCCCTGCGCCTGGTGGCCAATGATGAGCTGCAAGCGCGTGCGGTGGGCTCCTTTGCAGGCAGCCAGATCAGTGGCACCAAGTTTGCCGTGATTGATGACGGCACGCCTTATGGCAAGGGTTTGGCTGATGCGGCAGCTGAAAAACTCAAAGGCAAAAAAACCATCGCATTGCGTCAAAGCTTTGACGACAAAACCAAAGACTTTGCCGCGCTGGCGGCCAAGCTGAAAGCTGAAGGCATTGAAGTGGTGGTCAGCACACTGAATGATTTTCAAGTGGTTGCGCTGATTGATGACTTGGTGAAGATTGACTACAACAAGCAAATCACCATTTTGGGCACTGACACGCTCAAGACCACCGACATGATCAAGGAAACTGGTAAGGTTGGCGCGTTTTATGCCACGTCAATTGTGCTGGAAGCCAGTGAATTTGCAGGCGGCCGCAAGTTTTTAGACGCCTACCAGGCCACCTTCAAAATCCCACCCGCTTACGGTGGCCACTACACCTACGACGCCACCTACATTTTGGCCGCAGCCATCAAGCGGGCCAACAGCGCGGATCCGGCGAAGGTCAGTGAAGTGTTGCGCAAGATGGACGGTTTTGCACCGGTGACCGGCTCGATGAAATGGGACGACAAGGGCGAGCAGCGCTATGGTGTGGTCAGTGTGTACAAAGTCAACGGCGGCCGCTGGGAAAGCATTATCCGGTCTGACAACTGGCAATAAAAGTTGCTGCAGCCCAATAAATACGGGCGCAAGCAGCTACTTAATACATAGCAAAAGATAGAGCGAATGTGAGGCTTTAACGCACCACTTTGCCATCTGGCGTGATGGTGACCAGATCAACGGCGCGGACTGATTCGTATTTTTTGGCGCGCAGGTTGACGCGAAAGCCGCTCATGTCGTAGTCTGTCATGGACTCAAACGCTCTTTGCAGGCCAGCCTTGTCAGGTTTGCCGCTGCCCGATGCTGCGCGGCGCACACCTTCGGCAAAGGCACGTGCGGCGACGTAGCCTTCAACGCTTTCGTAGCTGGGGGTTTGGTCAGTCGCATTGAGAACGTCGAGGTATTCTTTGATCAAGGGGGTGCCCACACTGCGGGGGGATGGCACGACTTGCGAGATCACAACACCGCCAATTTCTTTGCCGAGTGCGGTGAACAAGGGGTCGATTCCGACCACAGAAAAGTTCAAAAACTGGCCGCCATAGCCGGCTTTGCGCGCTTTACGGATAAACGCAGCCGATGAGTTGAATAAACTGACCTGGATAATAGCCTGCGGGTTGGCCTTCATCAGTGTGGCAACTGCTGCATCGACCTTGTCGCTGTTGACAGGTGACAGTGCACTGGCAACGATGGGCGGGCGTTTCAAATCGGTCAATGCCTGCACGACCGCCGCCAGGCCAGCACGGCCCATGGCATCTTCTTCAGCAAAAACGGCAATGCGCTCCTGGTTCAGCGTGGCGCAGTGGCGTACCACTTTGTAGGCCTCATCAGCCAAACCGGGGCGAATGTGAAAAGCATTGGGTGCCGTGGCATCGCGCAATGCATCAGAGGCAGCAAACGGTGCAAAAAAGGGGATGCCGGAGGTTTTGGTTACGGCATAGGCTGCATCACAACTGGCCGTTCCTGCAAAGCCGAAGAGTGCATCGGCACCGTCATCGATCAACTGTTTGGCGTTAGCTGCCGCCTTGGTGGCGTTGTAGCCGTCGTCAAGGGTTTTGACTTCAATTTTGTAACCTGCCGCACCATTTTTTGCGTTGATGGCATCAAAGTACATTTTGGCGCCGTTGAAGTAGGCCAATCCAATCTGGTCAGCGGCGCCCGTCAAGGGCACGGACTGCCCCAACATCAGCTTGCGCGCGCCTTTAGCCTGGGCATGAACCCATGGGCTGGCCATTGAAACACTGGTTGCGACACCGGACAGGATGAGGTTTCTACGATTGACGTGCATAACAGACCTTAGAAGTTACAAGTTGTGAAAGCATATTTAATGCCTGACCCACAAGGCCAAGTCTTTGGCAATACAAGATTTCACAAAATGTCATAGAAATTAACAACAACTAGCGTAAACGTTCGCAAGCTTAAAAGATATGTGAACAAATGCCAAGACGTAATAACGCTATGCACAGCGTCAAGAATTCACAAAAACGCTATATAGCCCGTGCCGATTGAATCGTAAATACTCATTCAGAGTCAAGCTAGAGCCGTTCGTGTTCCTTGGCGGCAAAACGGTCGGTCATGCCTGCGATGTAGTCGGCCACCACACGTTCGGGTTTCGCGCTGGCTGAATGCGGCGTGTCGTTGCCGTCAAACCGCTCCATATGTGCTTGCGGCATACGGGCTGGGTCTGCCATGTAAGCAGCGAACAAATCGCGCACGATTTGCTGAGCCTGCTCCATTTTTTCAAGCACCTGCGGATGGTGGTACAGGTTGTGAAACAGGAATTTTTTCAAATCGGCGGATTGCGCCGCCATAGATGGCGTAAAGCACACGAGTGCTGATTGTTTGCGCACCGCTTGTACGTCAGGCGGGGCTGCCTTTGCAAGTGCCTGGGCTGTTGCATCCATCACGTCATAAACCTGCGCGCTAAGCATCAGGCGTATGGCTTCGAACAGCAGTCTGCGGCCTTTCAGCGTAGGGTGCTGCGCCAAAGCTTCGCGGCTGTAGTGCCTGAACAAAGCAACCTCCTGGAGTTGCTCTAGCGTGAGCAGTCCTGAGCGCACGCCGTCGTCAATATCGTGGGCGTTGTAAGCAATTTCATCGGCCAGATTGGCCAATTGGGCTTCCAGGCTGGGTTGACGCCATGGTTCGGCAGCGTCATTTTGATCGACGAAACGTTGCGCCACGCCGCCAGGCTCACGCGCTTCAATGTGTTTGGCGTTGCGGCGGGAACAATGCTTCAAAATGCCCTCACGAGTTTCAAACGTCAGGTTCAGGCCGTTGTAAGTGGGGTAGCGCTCTTCCAGCGAATCAACCACACGCAGGCTTTGCAGGTTGTGCTCAAAACCCGCGCTGTGCGAATGATGGCTTTTAAGACATTCGTTCAGCGCGTACTGCCCGGCATGGCCGAAGGGGGTATGGCCCAAATCATGCGCCAAGGCAATCGCTTCGACCAAGTCTTCGTTCAAATTCAGGCTGCGGGCAATCGAGCGACCCAACTGCGCAACTTCGAGCGAATGCGTCAGGCGGGTGCGGAACAAGTCGCCTTCATGGTTCAAAAAAACCTGGGTTTTGTAGACCAGCCGCCTGAATGCGGAGGAATGAACGATGCGGTCGCGATCCCTTTGGTAATCAGACCGGGTGGGTGCAGCAGCTTCAAAGAAACGGCGTCCACGTGAATGAGCCGGATCACAGGCAAAAACGGCTAAAAAAGGGTTTTTTAGCATGCGAATTGACTGGCGGTCTCAACCTCCAAGTGCAACAGAAGGCAGTTTAAGCTGCCTGGCCCAATAGGCCTTAAAGTCAAACTCACCTTCAGGCAAGAAGAGCTCAGCCGGGCACTTCCAGTCCAGCGACTTGCGCGGCCTTGCATTGAGTTCGAAGGCAATGTCATCTAACTGCGCCTGGCTGTAAACACTCAAGTCAGATCCTTTGGGCAAATACTTCCTGAGCAAGCCATTGGTGTTCTCATTGATGCCCCGCTCCCACGGACTACGTGGATGGGCAAAGAACACCTTCATCCCCGTTTGGCGTGCAAGATGAGCATGGTCTGCCATCTCCCGGCCCTGGTCGTAAGTCAAAGACAGACGCATCTGCGCATCCACCCGCTTGAGCACGCCAATAAAGCCGTTAGCCGTACAAGCTGCCGTCGCATTGTCCAGCTGCACCAAGAGCGTAAACAAGGTCTTGCGCTCGACCAGCGTACCTACCTGAGAGCGGTTAAACGCGCCTTTGACCAAGTCGCCCTCCCAGTGGCCGGGCACCAGGCGCTCTTCAACGGACGGGTCGCGCTCTTCAATGCTGGTCATGCCCAAGATCAGAGCGCGCCTGTCTTTGCCCGCTGCGCGCGGCCTGCGGCCCTTGCGCTGCTTGCTAAGCATCCCAATGACCTCTTTGCGTAGCTCACCTTTGGGCATGGCGTAGATGGCCGTGTAGATGGTCTCGTGGCTGATGCGTTGGGGGATGTCCATACGCGCCAGTGTGCCGCTAACTTGCTGGGGTGACAAACGCTTTAAAGCCCAATAAACACTTGCCCACAAGGCATTGCCTGCGCCTGGCGCATTACCAATGAGCAGTTTGCAGGCGATCCGGGGCTTGCTGGCTAAAAAGCAGGCGCGTTTGTGAGCCGCTTCGCACCAGTAGCCGTTGATGCCTCGGGTGCGCAGTTTGGCGGGCGGTGTAGCTGCTGTGGGGCCGTGCCAGCCGCAGCGCTTGAGCTCGCGGCTGATGGTCGATGGTGAGCGCAGCAAAGTCCGGGCAATGGCCCGGACTTTGCTGCCCAACTCAAGATGAGCCTGAATCTGGGCGCGCTCCAGATCGCTTAGATGACAGTAACTCTTTGACATACAACACTCCTTTTATGGATTTAGGATACTGTTGCACTTGGGGTTTGAGACCACCACTTTTTTCAGGCATAAAATCTGGCTCCACGTCAATAAATACGGGCGCAAGCAGCTCCTTAATTAATAGCATATGCAGGAGCTAAAGTTTATTCAAGGGCAGCAGGCGTCGATCACTTCGCGCACCAAGGCATCAGGCGCAGCGCGTACCGAGGCACTGCCAGGTGCATCGATCAGCACGAAGCGAATTTCACCTGCTTCGGATTTTTTATCCACCCGCATCAGTTCGAGGTAGCGCCCGGCGTTGTCGTCTTGACTCAGGACCGGGCCTTTAACGGGCAAACCCGCACGCTGGATAAGCTGCTTCAAGCGGTTGACGAAGGCGGCATCGACCAGGCCCAGCCGCTGCGACAAATGTGCTGCCATCACCATGCCGCAGCCGACACCCTCACCATGCAGCCATTGGCCATAGCCCAGCCCTGATTCAATGGCGTGGCCAAAGGTGTGACCGAAGTTCAAAATCGCGCGCAAGCCCTGCTCGCGCTCGTCTTGCCCCACCACGTGTGCCTTGATCTCGCAACTGCGCTGGATGGCGTGTGCCAATGCGCTTGGCTCGCTGGCCAGCAAGGCGGGCAAGTTGGCTTCTATCCAGTCAAAAAACGCCATGTCGGCGATGGGGCCGTACTTGATGATTTCCGCCAGGCCAGCGCTTAGCTCTCGTGCTGGCAGTGTTTTCAAAACAACCAGGTCACACACCACCATTTGCGGCTGGTAAAACGCACCAACCATGTTTTTACCCAGCGGGTGGTTGATGGCGGTTTTGCCGCCGACGGATGAATCGACTTGGGCCAGCAAAGTTGTTGGCACTTGCACATACGGCACGCCACGCATGTAGCTGGCGGCGGCAAAACCTGTCATGTCGCCTACAACACCGCCGCCCAGAGCGAACAAAATTGTTTTTCGGTCACAGCCGTTTTCGAGCAGCACGTCAAAGATAAGCTGCAGATTAGGCCAGTCTTTGTGTGCTTCGCCATCTGGTAATTCGAGCAGCAGGACTCGCGGGTAGCAGGCGTGCAACGCGGCTTGTAATTGAGCAGCATACAAGGGCGCAACAGTGATGTTTGAAACGATCAGTGCTGTATGAGCCGGTGGAAGGTTTTGGTAGGTGGCTGGGTGGCCGAGAAGGCCAGAGCCGATGACGATGGGGTAGCTGCGGTCAGCCAGATGGATGGTGACTTGCATCGGCTTGAGATGTGAAATGACAGTCATAGCGCCAAGTGTAGAGGCAGTTATTGGCTCCCTGGCGATGAACATTGATCAAGAATCGGGAAGGACGCCCGCCAACTCTAGTTGCATCAAAATCATGTTCACGAGCGTTGAGACTGAAGGGCGACCCGTTTCAACCACAAAGTGCGCTGCTTCGCGGTAGAGCGAGTCACGCAGGTCATACAACTCTTTGAGTCGCGCTAACGGGTCAGGGACCTGCAGCAAGGGCCTGATTTGGTCATGCCGCAAGCGGCGAAAAACTTCTTCCGGTGCAGAATGCAGATAAATCACTTGGCAGCGCTGGTGCAGGTGGTTGCGGTTGGCTTGGCGCAAAACCACACCTCCCCCAGTCGACAAAACACACCTGGTGTTTTGCGTCAGTTCATCGATCACGTCCTGCTCAAGATCACGGAAAGCGTGCTCACCCTCGCGTTCAAAAAACTCTCGGATCGAGCAACCTATGCGCCGCTCTATGACAAGGTCAGAATCAAAAAAACCAGCATCCAGCCGCCTGGCCAGTTGCCGCCCTATCGTTGACTTGCCCGACCCAGGCAAGCCAATGCAAGCAATGATACAAGCTGCATTCAAGGGTTCTGGAATCAATCGCGACGCAAAAACTTAACGCAGCGGTGCGCCGTTGGTCAACATTTTGGGCGTGATGAAAACCAGTAATTCAGACTTGTTAGCCGTACGGGTTTTTTGTTTGAACAGGCTGCCCAAGATAGGAATGTCACCCAACAAAGGAACTTTGGTTTCATCTTCACGGTCACTTTGTTCGTAAATTCCACCAATAACCACGGTACCGCCGTTTTCAACCAGGACTTGCGTCTGGATGTGCTTGGTATCGATGGCAAAACCGTTGGCTGTGGAACGGCCAACGCTGTCTTTGTTCACATCCACGTTGAGAATGATATTGCCTTCTGGCGTGATTTGTGGCGTCACTTCAAGCTTCAGGTTGGCCTTGCGAAAAGCAATCGAGGTGGCACCGCTGGATGTTGCTTGTTGATAAGGCAACTCAGTACCCTGCTCAATTAAGGCCTTGACTTGGTCTGCTGTCACGATGCGTGGGCTGGAGACAATTTTGCCTCGGCCATCTGATTCGGCGGCGGAGATTTCGAGATTCAACAGCCTGGTGGCGCCAGATGAAAAAAGTGACAACGCAAAGGTAGCAGCTCCAAACCCGTTTTGACCCACTCCCGGCAAGTTAATGAAGTCGCCAGTAGTTGTACCAAAATTCACACCTTGTACCGGCGCAGCACCCGCACCGGTAGGTGGATTGATGTAAGTTGGCCCAAAGGCAATATTATTTTGACCATTGATTGTGAAAGGCCTGCCGCCCAACCTTACACCCAACGACTTACCAAACGAATCAGCAGCCTCCACAATCCGCGCCTCAATCAGAACCTGCCTCACAGGAATATCAATTTTGGCAATTAAGGCCTGAACCTGTTCCAGCCTGGAAGGCACATCGGTCACAAACAACTGATTGGTACGCGATTCAAAAATAACACTACCGCGAGGCGACAGAATACGGGTTGCCCCCGCTCCGCCAGAACCGCCAAGCGCAGCAGCTATTTCAGCGGCCTTGGCATAGTTCAACTTAAAGTCCTGCGTACGCAACTGCTCCAGACTTTGAATCGCATTTTTTGACTCCAGTTCCAGCTTGTCTTTAGCAGCCAGTTCGTCCTTGGGTGCAATCAGCAGTACATTCCCGTTTTTACGCATGCCCAAACCACGGGCCTGCAAAATAATGTCCAGCGCTTGATCCCACGGTACATCTTTCAAGCGAAGTGTGACCGCGCCGGTCACGGTGTCAGACGCCACGATGTTGAAGTTTGTGAAATCGGCAATCACTTGCAGCAAGGAACGGATTTCAATATTCTGGAAATTTAGCGACAGTTTTTCACCGTTGTAGCCAGCACCCTGCGTGAGTTTGTTGGCATCAATTTTCTGCTGGCGCACTTCAATCACAAACTGGTTGTCGCTTTGATACGCGCTGTGCTCCCAGAGCCCTTTGGGCTCTATCACCATTCTGACCTTGTCGCCGGTCTGGAATGTCGTCACGCTTTGGACTGGCGTACCAAAGTCAGACACGTCAAGGCGGCGGCGCAAGCCTTCAGGCAGAGCGGTCTTCAAAAACTCAACCACCAAGGTCTGGCCTTGCTGACGAATGTCAACACCAACCTGGTTGTTTGGCAAATCCACAACGATGCGGCCTGAGCTGTCGGCACCACGGCGGAAGTCAAGATCTTTCAAAGGCAAAATGTCACGATTGCGGTTTTCAGCAAATGCTGGCGGTGTGATGGCGGTGGGTGCAGCAGCCACAACCGGATCAAGCGTGATGAAAAGCGATTTGCCCTGAATTTCAGCCTTGTAGGCAGTGGAAGCTTTCAGGTTCAAGACCACACGGGTTCTTTCGCCAGCCTGAACCACATTGGCTGAGCGCAAATTACCTAGATTCATATCTACCGCGTTGCGACCCATGCTGTTGCCAATACCCGGAAAGTCAAGCGCTATGCGCGCTGGCGATTGAATGCTGAAACCGGTCGGTATGGCTGTTAAAGGTTCAGCCAAGTCAATCCTGATGACCTCTGTACCGCCTTGTACAGAGCCTGTCACCGCCTGAATGGTGTTAGCAGTCTGAGCCCTTGCCGACAGCGGCAACATGAACAAAGCCAACACACAGGCAGATGCACACGCGATCAGGATCGCAGGCACATGGTGCAGTGCGGTTTGCGCCGCTGCTGCTCTCATCGTCCACGTCTGCTTATTCATTTTGATACCTCTTGTAGCTGTAAAGTCGCTGTTCGTTCTATCCATTCGCCTGCTGCGTCTTGAACTATTTCACGCAAGCTCAAACCCGTCTCGGTCACTTTGGTAATACGCCCATAGTTCTGACCCAGATAATTACCCACACGAACCTGGTAGAGCAGGTTGTCAACTCTGACCAAGGCCACAGGTTGACCAACCTTGACCAGACTGCCAACCATGAAAACGGCATCTAGTGGTGATGCTTCAAGCGGTTCTTTGCGTCGCGCCAATTCAGGGGCGATCAAGGCTGTATTGACCGTTGATTGATTGGAATCACGCTTGAGCGCCTGAGCCAACTTTTGGTTGCTGAAAGGCTCAACAGAGCCTTCTTGGGTATAAGCTTGCGGGGTAAATTTGGTGGGTTCTGGCAAACGATCCACCCTGGAGCGGCTTTGATTGCGCTGCTCAGTCATCCAGCCTTGCAGCTCTTGATCCGATGAGCCGCATCCCGACAACAAAAGTGCCAAGCAAACCAGTCCAGAAGCAGATACAGATGATTTTCTAAAGGAGATCATTTTTTATCTCCTTTTGCAGCTGCGGGCGGTGCTGTTTTGCGCTGCAAAGTCACTTCATCTTTGTCCAGATAGCGAAAGGTCTTAGCCGTGGTGTCCATTGTCAGGACACCCTCTTTAGCCGGCGTCAGGGTCAGGTTGTTCAGGGTCACGATTCGCGAGAGGTTTGCAATATCAGCAGCGAAGGCACCCATGTCATGGTAACGACCTGTCACGCGCACTGCAATCGGCAGTTCGGCGTAATACTCCTTGACCACGACCTGGCCCGGCCGAAACAGTTCAAACTGCAAACTGCGTCCTACACCGGCTTGATTGATGTCCGACAACAACGCATCCATTTCAGCCTTGCCCGGCAATTGCTTTTCAAGCTGCGTCACATACTGCTGCACTTGTTCGCGCTGTTTTTTCAAGGCATCCAGACTTGCTGCTTGAATAAGCTTTTTTGAAAAATCTTCTCTGAGTTTGACCTCTGTCGCAGTTTCAGCCGTCAACTCTACTTCCGAAGAGCTCAACCAGGCAAACCAGAGTGCCACCACCACCGCCACCGTCACGGCCAAGCACAACAAGTAGCGCGGAATCGCAGGCCAGGATGGCGGGTCATTGGGATTGAGCCCGACAAACTGTGCCTTCAAGCCACTTTGCAAAGCTGAAAAATCAATATTGAGTTTTGGAATTTTTGCCATGGTCAACTCTGATCAGACTTTTGCAGCGCTGGAAGCGGGCTGCGGTGGTTTACCTGCTACGCCAAGTGCTGCTGATGCGGGAGATTTGGCTTCATCGCTGGCGCGTTTGAGTGATACACGCATCGAAAAATTCGAGACACGTCGCTGGTCTCGTGCCGACAGCGAAACGGTAGCTGCGGTAATTTCAACCAATTCAGGACGATACAAGGTTCTACTATTGTTCGCCAAGTTACGCAACAACTCTGACACCCGTTCATTGGACTGGGCAACCCCACTGATAAACACCATCTGGTTGTCTTGTTTCATGCTGTTGATGTACACGCCATCAGGCAATTGCTTGACCAGCTCTGTCATCAGGTAAACCGGCATATTGCGGTTACCCTGCAACTCTTCAACCGCACCCTGGCGGGCACGAAGGGCAGCGATTTCCTGCTGCAAACCGGCAATGTCCTTGATCTGACCTTCCAGCTTCGTGATTTCTTTTCTCAAAAGCGTATTTTTATCTTTCTGGCTGGAAATCTGGGTTTGATACCAAGAGTAAACGCCACCGCAAATCAGGCCACCGATCAGCGCTGCCACGCCCAGCATGACAAAAAAGAACTCGCGCTTTTGCTTGCGTGCAGCTTCGCGGTGAGGGAGCAGGTTAATCAAAATCACCGCAAAAACCTCCGCAAAGCCAGGCCGCAAGATGTCAAGTAGGACGCTGCTTCGCGCCGCATTTTCTTTTCTTTAACGTCGTTGCCAATCGTCATGCCCTGAAACGGATCGGCCTGCATGCAGGCAAACGAGGTTTGCTGGGTGACTGACTCGGTGAGCCCAGGCAAGGAAGACGAGCCACCCGCCAGCATCACATAGTCCACTTTGTTATGCGGTGTACTGGTAAAGAAGAATTGCAGCGCACGCCCAATTTCCTGAGCCATGCTCTCGACAAACGGCTTTAAAACACCTGATTCATAGTCTTCAGGCAAGTCGCCACTGCGTTTTTTGGTTTCGGCCTCTTCAGGAGAAAAGCCATACTGCCGCACGATGAGCTGGGTTAGCTGCGCACCGCCAAAAGCCTGATCACGTTCGTAGAGTACTTCATCATTTTTGATGACCTGCATGCTGGTAGTTAAAGCACCCACTTCAAACAGTGCCACCAAAGTGTCCAAGCCCTTGTCGGGCAGGTTTTCAATCAATCGGGCGGTTGCCAAGCGGGAAGCATACGACTCCACATCAACCACAATGGGTTTAAGGCCAGCCGCTTCAGCCAGGCCTTGGCGATCCTGAACTTTTTCTTTACGCGATGCCGCAATCAACACCTCCACGTCACCTGCCGATGTGGTGCTTGGGCCCACAACGCAAAAGTCAAGACTCACTTCATCTAGCGAAAACGGAATGTACTGATTGGCTTCAGACTCCACCTGAGATTCCAGATCTGAATCACTCAGGCCACCTGGCAAGATAATCTTTTTGGTGATGACGGCGGATGCGGGCAAAGCCATCGCAACCAGTTTGGTCTTGGTGCCGCTTTTTTTGATGACGCGTCGAACAGCCTCAGCCACTTCGTCGAATTTCTCGATCTGGCCATCGGCAATCCAGCCTTTCTCGAAGCTTTCGACCCCGAAACGCTCGACAGGGTCACCGCGCTGTTCGCACGCGCGCTGCCGCTCAGCAACGAAACCGATGTCCAGCCGATGCCGCACGCGCTGAAGCTGCGCGACACCCTCATCAAAACGGCGGGCGATACCGGCATTTTCGTGATCCGCATGGTACATCTGAATGCCGATTGCGGTCCGCTGCATCCACCGACCTTGAGTGCTGCCAGCGTACGGTTCCGGCTCGCCAGCTATTTCGACCCCGACGCACCGGTGCGCCCGATCACGATCACCTTGCCGTCGGACACCTCGCCCGCAGGCCTTCGCAAACACGGGCGCGGAGCGGCGTTCGTAATGTCGGACATGCTATGCGGACAGGTTCAGCGCGCCAAGGGGCTGGGGTTCATCGACCTCGTCCTGCAAGTCCTGCCCTGGCCGTTTCACAAGGATATCAAGGTCGGCGACGGCGGCGGATGCAAGGGCGGCAATGGCCTCGAAATCGGCATGATCTGTTCGCTGTCGATCCCGATCATCACGTTGTGCGCGCTTATCCTGCTCATCATCATCGTCACCTTGCTCGATTTCATCTTCCGCTGGCTGCCATGGTTCATCGCCTGCTTCCCCGTGCCCAAGCTGAAAGGGAAAGCGACATGAGTCCCTTTGGTAAGAGCGTCGCCTTTCCGTTACGCGTCGGCCCCGACGGGCGGATGCCGTGGTCAGAGGG
>ENA-OFDP01000762-OFDP01000762.1-metagenomes-genome-assembly--contig:-NODE-762-length-13718-cov-2.781820_pt1 | contig 13718 bp, 11 predicted proteins | sample MGYA00153389_OFDP01 | MGnify analysis MGYA00153389 | reverse complement strand
GACGCCGGACTGATGACGATGCGCTGGAACAGGTCGATGTGGGTGCCCATCGCGTGGGCGACGGCTGCCTTGATGGTGTCGGCGTGCGACACGCACACGATCGTGCCGCCCGGATGCGCCGCCCGGAGCCGATCGAGTGCGCCGACCATGCGGGTCTGCATCTCGGTGAAGCTCTCGCCGTTGGGGAACCGGAACGTCGACGGCGCTCGCTGCACGGTCTGCCATTCGGGCAGTTTCATCAACTTCTTCAGCTCGGCGCCGGTCCAATCGCCGAAGTCGCATTCGAACAACCCCCGGTCGATCATGGTCTTCAGGCCGCGGGCCTTGGCGATCGGGGCGGCGGTTTCCTTGGCCCGCTCCAGCGGTGACGAGTAGATCGCATCGACCCGCTTCAGCTCGCCGATGCGTTCTGCAGCGACGTCGGCCTGACGGCGACCTTCGTCGGCGAGATGGAGACCCTTGGCCCGACCGGGTAGGACCTTGCCAGTGGTGGGCGTCTGTCCGTGCCGCACGAGCAACACGGTGGTGAAGATATGTGGTGGGGACTTCTTCGCTGTGGCCATGGAGTGCTTCCAACCTACTGTCGAGGGCTGTGACTCCGCTCGCCAGGCTCGAACGCGACGTGATCGACTGCCGTGCCTGCCCGCGTCTCGTCAGCTGGCGCGAGCAGGTGGCGGTCGAGAAGCGAGCCGCGTATCGCGACGACGACTATTGGGGCCGGCCGATTCCCGGGTTCGGTGACGTAGCCGCTCGGATCATGGTGCTCGGTCTCGCGCCCGCCGCGCACGGCGCCAACCGGACGGGCCGCATCTTCACCGGGGACCGCTCGGGCGACTTCCTGTTCGCCGGGCTGCACCGCACCGGCTTCGCCAACCAGCCGACGTCGGTCGCCCGCGGCGACGGTCTGCGCCTGCGGGGCGCCTGGATCTCGGCGGCCGTCCGCTGCGCGCCGCCGGCGAACAAGCCGACGCCGGCCGAGCGGGACACGTGCCTGCCCTACGCCGTCCGCGAGGTCGCGCTGCTCGATCGCATCGAAGTGGTCGTGTGCCTCGGCGCCTTCGCGTGGCAGGCCGCGCTGCGCCTGCGTGTCGCCGCCGGGGAGCACGTGTTGCGCCCACGGCCGGCGTTCGGCCACGGCACCGAATGGGGTGTCGTCGGCCGCGACCGCCTGCCGCTGCTCGGGTGCTTCCACCCGTCCCAGCAGAACACCTTCACCGGCCGGCTCACCGAGCCCATGCTCGACGCCGTGTTCACCCGAGCCGTCGAGCTCGCCGACCGATAGCCTCGCACTGCTGTGATCTCGACTCGTCGCTCGTTCTCCAACACGCTTGTCATCGCCGCGATCGCCGTGCTCGGCATGTCGGCATGTACCTCCGATCCGAGCGCCAAGCGGGTCGCGCAGGACCTCGTTCGCACCCAGAGCCAGAATTTTCCTGAGATCCGCGACTGCATGCTCGGCGTCATCGACGACTACGACCTCAACGGCCTCGGCGACGATGCGCTCAGCGAGACGCCCGATGTGAGCAAGCCGGCGCTCGACGAACTCAAGAAGTTCAAAGCGGATCTCGTGACATGCGACCCCGAGGGCGTCACTCGTCCCGAAGGCGCCGAGGGCAGCGGCCCGCCAACCTCCACCCCCTGACGCGTGATCAGTCGGACTTGGGGGCGGCGTCTGTTGGTGGCGCGGCGACCTTCTTCTTGGGTGGCGGCACGCCGACCGCCGGGGCGGCGTCGGCGAATTCAGGCCAGCGGCGACGGCTGACGATCGAGAGCAGGCGCAACAGACGCATCGCGGTTTCGTCGGTCTGGGCGGGCTTGGCGATGATCGATCCGTCGGCGATCATCCGCTCGATCACCTGCTCGCCGAGTTCGGTGCGCACGATGGTGAGCGTCCAGTCGTTGTCCTCGCCGATACCTCCGGTGGACACGTCGGCGTGCTCGGCGGCGAAGTCGGGGCAGCTCGTGCAGCCCGTGCGGGTCCAGCCGTGGCATTCCTTCAGGTCGATCTCGTGGTACGAGCCGTCCTTCATCCAGATCTGGAACGCTCCCTTGATGTTCATCTTCACCATGTCCTGCTTCTTCAGGCCGTACTTGGCCTCGAAGAGTTCGGGGAAGATGGCGTCGTCGAACGTCTTCGAACACAACAGCCCGATGTTGAACAGGAACGGCTTGGACACCTTGCCGGCCTTGCGGTCCCACATCACCGGCGGCGACGACGTCTGACAGCCCATGCCGACCAACGCAAGGCGTTCGTAGCCCTTCTCCTTCGCTTCGACGAGCGCCAACGGGTTCGCGCAGTAGGTGTATCGGCTGCCGGCGGTGGCGAGGATCTCTTCCTTGGTGGAGACGACGGCCGGTTTGGCCTTCCACGCGTCGTCGTCTTCCACGCCCGACACGAGCGCAGCGTCGATGTAGTCGTGTTCGCGCAGCCAGATCAACATCGCCGAGACGAGCCCGCCGTCTTGGCCCATCTTGTGGACCATCTCGTCACTGGCTCGGGTGAGGTACAACTGGCGCCAGATACCGGCCATCTCGTCGGGTTCACGCATCCGTCCGAACAGGTGCATGTCGGCCGCCGGTTCCCAGGCCCGGAAGCGGGGGCACGCACGGGTGCAGGTGGTACAGCCGCCTCCCGCGCCGAATCCGTGGATGCAGTTGTCGAGGCCGAGTTCCTCTTCGATGTGGAACGGGATGTACTTGCCCTCTTCGTGCTCGTAGCCGATCACGTCGTGCGGGCACGTCACCACACACCCGGCGCAACCCGTGCACAGCCCGGTCGTGATGACCTCGGCGTACAGCTCCTTCCACTGCGCCGTCCAACGGCCTGCCTGCGCGGGCGTGAGAGGAGCATCTGATTCGACCGTCGTCATGGCCTGACTGTACGCGACGCGTCCGACAGATCAGGAGGGAAGCGCCAGCGACGAGCCGGAGTCGGGCCGACCGCACGTCGCCAACCGCCGACTCGCAGTGAGGCCCGACACCTGAAAGACGCGAAGGTCCCCGAGACTGACCCCTCTGAGGACGCAAAGGGAGGCTCGGGGACCAACGGGCGGAACGCGACGATGCGTCCCGATCGGGTTGGGAGTTCGGACGACTAGATGGCGTCGGCGCCCTCTTCACCGGTGCGTATTCGCACGATGCGTTCCACATCGGTGACCCAGATCTTGCCGTCGCCGATCTTGCCGGTTGCGGCCGATGCCACGATGGTGTCGACGACACCATCGACGGCGTCGTCCTCGATCACGACGTTGAGGCTCACCTTGGGGACGAAGTCGATCTTGTACTCCGACCCCCGATAGGTCTCCGTGTGCCCGCCCTGTCGACCGAAGCCGCGGACTTCCTCGACGGTGATGCCGGTGACCCCGGCAGCCTTGAGGGCGTCTTTGACGTCGTCCAATTTGAACGGCTTGATGATTGCTGTCACGAGTTTCATGTTGTCTCCTGGTTCCTGGATCGTCCTGCTCAGGTCTTCACGAACGTCGGGTACGCCTCGACGCCCATCTCGGGGAGGTCGAGACCCATGATCTCGTCCTCTTCCTTCGAGCGGATGCCACCCTTGCCCCTGCTCTTCGAGATCATGTCCTGGATCTTGAAGAATCCGAAGGCGAGGCCGAAGATCACCGTCCAGATCACGAGGAGCCCGAGCGCCTGGGCGCCGAGCTGACCCCAGTCGCCCTTGATGATGCCTTCGACACCCTCGGACGGAGAGCCGTTCCAGGCGGCGCCGTAGCTGCCGTTGGAGAAGATGCCGACGGCGAGCACGCCGAAACTGCCACAAACGCCGTGCACCGCGATGGCGCCCACCGGGTCGTCGACCTTGAGCTTGCGTTCGATGAAGAACACCGCCTCGACGACGAGCACGCCGGCGATCAGACCGATCACTGCAGCGGCCCACGGTGCGACGAACGCGCAAGCCGCCGTGATGGCGACCAAGCCGGCGAGCATGCCGTTGGCCATCATGCCGGGGTCCGGCTTGCCGGTCCGCTTCGTGATCCACAACATGGTGGAGAAGGCGCCGAAACCTCCTGCGAGCGCAGTGTTCGTGGCGACGACAGCGAACTGCACGTCGGTGGCGGCGAACGTCGAGGCAGCGTTGAAGCCGAACCACCCGAACAGCAGGATGAACGTGCCGAGCATCGCCATCGGGATGTGATGGCCAGGGATCGCCTTCGGGGTCCCGTTGCTCGAGTACTTGCCCTTGCGGGCCCCGAGGATGATTGCGCCTGCGAGCGCTGCTGCACCACCGACGGCGTGGACGACACCGGAACCGGCGAAGTCGACGTATCCGGCCCCGAGGCTCATCGTGTCCCAGGTCTTGGCGAGCCAGCCGCCGCCCCAGGTCCACGCCGCGAACAGCGGGTAGTAGATGGCGCCGCAGAAAAGACCCCAGATCACAAAGCTGCCCCACTTCCACCGCTCGGCCATGGATCCGGTCGGGATCGTGGCGGTGGTGTCCATGAAGGCCATCATGTAGAAGAAGAAGCCGAGGAGCGCCGGGGTGATGCCTCCGCCGCTGAGTGCCCAACCTCCCTGCCACAGGAACACCCAGTTCCCGGAGCCGATCAGCGCTTCACCGACGGGTTCGTTCAGGCCGAACGCCGAGTAGCTGAAGCCGCCGAAAGCGAACGGGAAACCGACGAGGAAGAAGCCCACCATGCCGAGTCCGAAGATGGCGAAGTTGGTACTTACTACGTGTGCAGCGTTCTTCGCCTGGGTGAAGCCGGTTTCGACGAGCGCAAAGCCGGCCTGCATGAAGATGACCAGAACGGCGCCGATCACGATCCAGAGCAAGCTGATCTGCTGCCCGAGTACGGTGACGGGGTCGACCTCCTCCTGCGCGAAGGCGATGGTCGGCAAGAGCGCCGCGCCGGTCAGACCGACGGCGGCGGCGGTGACAATTCGTCGTGCACGTTTGGGCACAGTGTCCTCCAAGAGATAGGGAAATGAATTCACGCGTCGAGTGGCGCCATTGCCGCCCCGATTGGGTGCGCAACCTAAAGGTGTGGCATTTCTCACTTGTCGCCGCCGTGTTTCCTCCGTGTGAATGGTCGATCCCGCTGGACTTGACCCGCGGGTCAAGTCGCGAGGCAGAATGTGCGCATGGACCTCTCCTATCCCCCCGAAGCCGAGGAATTCCGCGCCGAGATCACGACGTGGCTGCACGAGAACCTGCCCGACGGCTGGTTCGACGACGGTTTCGAGATGACCGACGCAGAACGCAAGCAGTTCAACGACGAGTGGCCGCAGAAACTGTTCGAGGGCGGCTGGATCTGTGCGACCTGGCCGGCTGAGTACGGCGGCAAGGGTCTCACCACGATGCAGGGCGTCGTGTTGTCCGAGGAGTTCGCGAATGCGAAGGCGCCGATGCGTGGCGACTTCTTCGGTGACACGCTCGTCGGCCCGACGATCCTGCAGTGGGGCACCGAAGAGCAGAAGAAGGAGTTCCTGCCAGGCATCCTCAGCGGCACCAGTCGCTGGTGTCAGGGCTTTTCCGAGCCGAACTCGGGATCCGACCTTGCGTCGCTGAAGACCACCGCCGTACTCGACGGCGACGAGTGGGTCATCAACGGCCAGAAGGTGTGGACCACCCAGGGCCACCACGCCGACTACTGCTTCTTGCTCACCCGCACTGATCCCGACGTGAAGAAGCATGCGGGAATTTCCTACATGCTGGTGCCGATGCGCCAGGACGGCGTCGAGGTGCGAGGCATCGTGCAGCCCGACGGCACCGCAGAGTTCTGTGAGGTGTTCTTCGACAACGCCCGCTGCGCGAAGGATGCCGTAGTCGGTGGGGTCAACAACGGCTGGAAGGTCGCCAACTCGACACTGGCGTTCGAGCGTGGTCAGTCGGCCACCACCGGGTACCGGCGCTTCGCCGAGGAGTATCGACTGCTCGTCGAGATGGCCACCGACAAGGGACTGCTCGACGATCTGCTGATCCGCCAGCGCCTGATGACCTACTACACCAAGATTCAGATCCTCAAGATCAACGGCCTCCGCAACCTGTCGTCCACCCTCTCGGGCAGTGGCGACATGGGCACCATCGCACTCGGTGCCACCAACAAGATGTTCTGGTCGGAGATGCACAAGGCGGCCATGGAGCTGGCGGTCGACATCTCTGGCGCCGAGGGCATGCTCATCGACAGCGGCCCCGAGGCGGGCGGTTGGCCGGGAGCAGCGCGCGACAAGCGCCGCGCCGGGTATCCGGTGAGCCCGATGATGTCGTCGTTCTTCTTCTCCCGGTCGGAGACGATCTGGGGTGGCACCAGCCAGATCCAGCGCAACATCGTCGGCGAACGCGTCCTCGGCCTCCCCAAGGAGCCCAAGCCCGCCGACGAATGACCCCGTTGCGAACGCGTGAACAAACGGGTCGCTGACGCGCCCATATGGTCACGCGTTCACGCCGCTGGCCCAGGATCTCCATGCAACGGAGGCGGTGCAACTCGACAAGTTCGTGTATCGCTCCATCGAAGTCCTCCGCCAGTTCGAGATCGGTCACCCGGTCGACCTGCCACCCGAGTCGGCGTGCCCCTCGATCGCGCCCCTTGTCGCGTTGGGCATCGGACCTTCCTCCGTGCCAGGTGACGTGGTCGACCTCGAGCGCCCAGCGAACGGATGGGGAGGCGCCGTCGACGTGGATCGTGAGACCGTTTGCCAGCACCAGTCGATGCTGGCGCACCAGTGGGCCGACGCCTCGTGCCTCCAACGCGAGCAACACTCGGAGTTCGAGTCCTGACCTTGCGGGACGTTGCCAGTCGCTGCGCCGTGACATCACGCGGTGGACGCGACCGAGGCCGGGGCGCCCCCGTGTGGCCATCCGACCGGTGAGGCGCCACAACGTGGTCATCGTCGTGTGATGGTCCAACAACCACTCGGTGAGTCGTTCGAACTTCTCGTCGTCGAGGTCGCGTGCGCAGTCGAACCACGCTCGAGGGGGGCTTGCGACACGTATCCCGACGAGTTCGTCGTCTCGGGCGCACGCCGCGACGCATCGGGATTCGAAGGTGTCCGGGGATGTGGCGACCCGCGGTACCCCGTGATGAGTCCGAACGAGCGTGCCGTCGCGTACGAGCCGCTTGATCGTGTTGAGCGTTGTGCCGTCAGCGACGAGCGCTTCGACCGTCACGACGCCGTGACGTCGCGCGATCGACGCTGCGAGCGCTGGAGAAATCAGTGCCATGAGCACCCCCGAGAAGTGGTTCGTTCGAGGGTCGTGAGCGACCGAGCAACGATTCGAAGGTACCCATTGTCGGGATCGTTTCAACAAGCCGTCGGAACGTGTGAACAATTGGTTACGTCACCCACCCATTTGTTCACGCGTTCGGGGGAGGTGGGGGCGGCGGGGTACGGTCAGCGACCGTGGACGAACTGCTCGAGGACGACGGGAGCCCTCGACCGATTGCGCGTGAACTCATCGAGTTACTGCATCGCATCGGGATCGAGGAGGTGCGAGAACGCCAACGGGTGTCCGACCTCGCGATCATCACGATGGGGATCTCGTTCACCGTGTACTCCGACGGCGAGAACATCGATCGTGCCTGGCCGTTCGACATCATCCCACGGCTGATCGACGGTGACGAGTGGAGTGTGGTCGAGCGGGGACTGGCGCAGCGGTTGCGGGCGCTCAACCACTTCATCGACGACATCTACAACGACCGACGGATCATCGCCGACGGCGTGTTCCCCGCAGACCTGCTCGACGACTCGGCCAACTTCCGGCCCGAGTGTCGGGGCGTCCATCCGAAATTCGGTGTGTGGGCGCACATCTCCGGCTCCGACCTGGTGCGCGCCGGCGACGGTCAGCTCTACGTGTTGGAGGACAACCTGCGCGTGCCGTCGGGGGTGAGCTACGTGCTCGAGAACCGAGCCGTCGCGAAGCGGACGTTCCCCGAGTTGTTCCAGCGCTATCGGATCCGCCCCGTCGATGCGTACACCAACGAACTCAACCGTCTGTTGGCGTCCCTCGCTCCCGACGATCGCCACGATCCGCTCATCGTCGTGCTCACGCCCGGCATCTACAATTCCGCCTACTTCGAGCATTCGTTCCTGGCGCAGCGGATGGGCGCCGAACTCGTCGAGGGTCAGGATCTCGTGGTCGGCAAGGACGACTGCGTGTACATGAAGACCATCCAGGGGCTGGAGCGTGTCGATGTGATCTATCGGCGCATCGACGATCTCTTCATCGATCCCGAGGTGTTCCTGCCCGACTCGATGCTCGGTGTCGCTGGCCTGATGCGGGCATGGAAGGCCGGAAACGTGGCGATCGCCAATGCGCCGGGAGCAGGCGTGGCCGACGACAAGGTCGTGTACGCGTGGGTGCCCGACATGATCCGGTACTACCTGGGAGAGGAGCCGCTGATCCCGAATGTCCCGACGTATCGCTGCATGTATGACGACGAGCGCGAGCACGTATTGGCAAACCTCGGTGACCTCGTCGTCAAACCCGCCAACGAGAGCGGCGGCTACGGCATCGTGATCGGCAACCGGGCCAGCGCCGATGAACTCGAGGCGGTGGCGGCGTCGATTCGCGCCGACCCGCGCAACTGGGTGGCCCAGCCGATTCTCGATCTCTCGACCGCGCCGACGCTGGTGGAGGACGGGATCGAGCCGAGGCACCTCGATCTTCGGCCATTCATCCTCACCGGCGAACACAGCTACGTGACCGCTGGTGGATTGACGCGGGTCGCGCTGAACAAAGGATCGCTGATCGTCAACTCGTCACAGGGTGGTGGGAGCAAGGACACCTGGATCGTCGACAGGAACCACCCGTCCACCCATCAGCCGTCGCAGTCCCAATCCCAATCGCAGTCCCAGGATCTGAGCGGCTGATGCCTCTGCTGTCACGCGTCGCCGATCGCATGTACTGGGCCGCTCGCTACGTCGAGCGCGCCGAGGACTCCGCGCGCGTCCTGCGCTCGTACGGCGACGTGTTGGCCGACTTGCCGACGTCGTCAGCTCACTGGAGTCCGCTGGTCAGCATCGCGGGCAGCGACGTCAGGTTGCCCGCTGTCGCAGGTTCCGACGAGAGCCAGGTCGCCCAGTTCCTGATCGCCGACCGAGAGCACGCCAACAGCATCGTCAACGTGATCGAGCAGTGTCGCGAGAACCTGCGAACGTGTCGCGAGGTGCTGCCTCGCGAGGCCTGGCAGACGGTCAATGACCTGTCGATCTATGTCCGCGGCGCGGCTGTCACGTCGGTTGAACGCCGTCGCCGTGACCGGTTCCTGTCGCGTGTGATCGACGAGAGTCGACGCCTCGACGGCGTGATGATCTCCACGATGACGCGTGACGAAGTGTTCGAGATGTGGCGTCTCGGTCGATACATCGAACGGGCCGACATGACCACCCGTGTGCTCGGCGTGCGCGCTGCGACCCTGCTGGCGTTGCCGCCGGGCGGTGTCGACGAGTTCGCCGAGGTCCAGTGGATGGGTGTGCTCCGGTCGCTGTCGGCACTCCAGATGTACCAGCGCGCCACGCGCGGGCCGATCAACGGGCCCGCAGTCGTCCGGTTCCTGCTGTTCGATCACCGGTTCCCGCGTTCGGTGGCCGGATGCCTCGCCGAGATGCGCACCTCCATCCTGCGCCTGCCGGAGTACTCGACGGTGCTCGGAGCGGTCGAGGCCGTCGATCGCCAGCTTCGTCGGAGCCGTCCCGCAGCCGACGATGGAGCGGTCCTCGATGCGGCGATGGACGAAGTGCAGAACGCTCTTGCCCGACTGAACAACGTGATGTACGAGCAGTACGTGGTTCACTGATCGGCCACGAATCAGCACACGATGACCGACCATCTCGACACCGATCTCGACATCGAAGCCGGCACACCACCCTCGGCCATGTTCAGCCGTGGCGGGCTCGATGCCACTGCCCTGATGGACTCGATTGCGGGTTTCGCCGACATCAACACCCGTCAGGTCGACCACGATCGGCTGCTGGCGGCCGAGGGAGCCGGGCACATCGTTCACGATCTACCGTTGCGCGCCGATGGACGCAAGGTGGCGCTCGAGTCGCGACCGTGGCGGCTCGACCCGATCCCGTTGGTGATCGACGGTGACGAGTTCGTCGCGCTGGCCGACGGGGCGATCGCCCGTATGCGGATGCTCGAAGCGATCCTCGATGACCTGTATGGCGCACGGACGCTGCTGCGCGACGCCGTGGTCGATCCGGTGGCGTTGTGGGGGAGTTCGCGCTACCGCTTGGCGGCGTTCGGCCAGCGGCCCCACCGTCGATGGCTGACCAACTATGCCGTCGACGTGGTGCGGGACTCCACTGGACGGTGGCGCGTGGTTCGCGATGTCACGGATGCTCCTGCCGGGGTCGGCTACGCGCTGCTGGGTCGAGCGGTTGCCAGTCGAGTGCATCGCGACGCAATCTCACGTTTGTCGGCGGGTCGTGCGCTGCGTTCACTCGATCCCTTCGCTGACCGGCTCCGAGACGGCCTCGCCGATGTCACGTCGAGCCGCAATCCGCGGATCGTCGTGCTGTCGGGAGGTGTCGACCACGGTTCGTTCGTCGAGCAGTCGTACCTGGCGTCCCGGCTGGGTCTCAACCTCGTCGAAGGGGCCGATCTGGTTGTCCGTCAACGTCGGGTGTGGCTGCGATCGCTGTCGGGCCTCGAGCCCGTCGACGTGATCTTCCGCCGCCTCGAGGACGACCGTGTCGATCCGATGGAGGTGAACGCCGAGGGCGGCGCCGGGGTGCCGGGCTTGCTGCTCGCTGCGCGGTCACGAGGAGTCAGCCTGGCCAACGCGCACGGCAGTGGAGTGCTGGAGGACCCGGCGCTGGGCGAACAGTGGGACCACGCCGGCGCGTGGCTGACCGGTCGGACATCGGACTATCAAGGAGTGTGGCCGCTGCCGTTCATGCTGGCGGCCGACCGAGCCGAACGTGAGTGGACGATGTGGCCGAGCTACGACGGTAACGGCCTCGTCGAACGGGCGATCACGCTGCGTCTGCACCTGGTGGCGAGCGACAAGGGCATCGACGTGCTCCAAGGTGGAAGCGCTCGCGTCCTGCTTGCTGGAGACGATCCGATCAGGCCGACCGCTGCGACTGCCAAGGACGTGTGGGTGATCGGCGGAACCGTTGCGCCGCCCGTGCTGCACCGCCGCGATCGCCTCCCCCAGGTGGATCTGATCGCCTCGGTGCCGACGCGAGCCGCCGACGCGTTGTTCTGGGCGGGACGGGCGATGGAGCGCGCCGAAGTGCTGGCCCGGGCGATGGAAGTGGTGCTCGACCGCACGAGTGGGCTCGTCGCGGCCGAGGTGGCCGAGCCATGGGTGGGCCGTGGCCTCGACATGCTCACCTCGCTCGCCGGACTGTCGATCGATGTCGAGAACGAATCACGGGCTGGGGCGATATTCGCGTCGGGTGTCGAGTCGTTGGCGAAGCAGTTGGGTTCGTTCCTCGCCGAAGCTTCGTCGGTGCGCGACTTCTTCTCGACGACGGCGGGCCGGATGCTCGCCCGTCTCGCCGAATCCCGTGCGCAGTTGCGGTGGATGGTCACCGAGGAAGGCTCCGCGCATCCAACAGACGTCGACATCGCGAGGATCGACGGTCGGGCGCTCGAATCGATCCTGGTCGACCTCACGTCGTTGGTTGGCCTCTGGAACGAGAGCGTTGTCCACGGGCCGGCGTGGAGGTTCGGTGAAATCGGGCGTCGGCTCGAGCGGGCGTTCTGTGTGATCGACGGTGTTCGGGGAGCATCGTTGCGTATCGTCGCCGACACCGCAGCGATGTCGAGTTCGAGGCGGCGGTCCACCTCGTCGTTGCCGACGTGCACAATCCGCGTGCGGCGGCGTCGGCGATCCGTACCGTCAGGCATCAGGCCGACCGTCTCGGTTGGGCGTTCGGAGTCGAGGAAGCGTCGCGGTTGCTCTCGGTGCTCGATGGTGCGTCGTTTGCGTCGGTCGAGTCGACCGCCGTTGTCCTTTCGGACGTGTTCGACGGTTGCGACCGACTGGCCCGAGATGTCGTCGGGTCATACCTGGCCGCTCCCGTCGATCCGCGCATGATGGGACGCCGCTGACGTGCCCGGCCAGCGGTATCGCGTGGTGCATCGCACCGAATATCTCTACGGCGCAACCATGCTCGACGGCTACAGCGTTGCGTGTCTGTTGGCGCGCCCGACCCCGTCGCAGGCGGTGGCATCGTCGGTGGTCACCACGTATCCCGAACCCGACGAATACGACGAGCGCAATGACGCGTTTGGCAATCGTGTGGTGCAGTTCGGGTTGCACCAGCCCCATGACGGTCTCGTCGTGGAGGCAATCACCGAGGCGAAGGTCTGGGAGCAGGAACTCCCGAGAGCTGACGTGGCATGGGAGCGAGTGACCGCCACGGTCGCCGGGATGCGGGGCCCGACGGCGCTCGACGTCGCGCCGTTCGTCGCCCCGTCGCGGTTCGTCACCGTCGGCGCCAATCGACTCCAGCTGTTCGCGCTCGCGTCGACATCGTTCACGCCGGACCGAGGTGTGGTCGAGGCCACCACGGCGCTCTGTTCCGACATCTTCGGAAGGTTCGTCTTCGATCCATCGTTCACCGAGGTCAGCTCGCCGCTCGACGTGGTGCTCGGCGAGCGGCGCGGTGTGTGTCAGGACTTCGCGCATCTCGCGGTCGGCGCGTTGCGCACACTCGGGCTCGCTGCTCGCTACGTGAGCGGCTACATCGAGACCGACCCGCCTCCGGGTGAGCCGAAGACGGTGGGCGCTGACGCGTCGCATGCGTGGTGCTCGGTGTGGGTCCCCGATCACGGCTGGCTCGACTTCGACCCGACGAATGGGATCGTGGCGCCTTCACGTCATGTCACGATCGGGTGGGGCCGCGATTACGCCGACGTCGCGCCGGTGCGTGGCGTCGTCGTCGGCCCGTCGTCGTCGCAGTCGCTCTCGGTGTCGGTCGACGTCACCCGCATCTGATCCCCTGCAGGTCTCCGACTCCACGTTTGCGTGACACTTCGGATGACCCGGTTCATCCGAAGTGCAACACGAACGTGAAAGTGTGCGGCGAGCGGTTGTGACATCTGTCCCGCGCAGGATCCGGTTGCGGGATGCGGTGTGCCGTTCGGCAGGATTGACGCGATGTCGACGTTGACGAACGAAGAGGGCGTGCAGACGGGCTTGCTCACACGGCCGTTCGTGATCGTCGCGGCAACGGCCCTCGTCTTCTTCGTGTACATCGGGATGCTGGTTCCGGTCGTGCCGTTGTTCATCGAGGGTCCGCTCGGGCGTGGCGAGTTCGGTATCGGACTCACCATCGCTGCGTTCGCGGGCGCTGCGATCATCGCCCGTCCGGTGATCGGACGCCTCGCCGATCGGTACGGCCGACGGGTCTTGCTCGTCGGTGGTGCGTCGATGGCGGGGATCGCAGGAATCGCCACGAGCCAAGTGACCGAGTTCTGGCAGTTGCTCGTGATGCGCGGCGTGATGGGCATCGGCGAGGCGGCGGTGTTCGTCGGGGCTGCGACTCTGATCGCCGACATGTCGCCCCGAGATCGTCGGGCAGAAGGCGCCAGCTACTTCTCGGTTGCCGTGTTCGGTGGCATCGGTATCGGTCCGATCTTCGGTGAGTTCCTGCTCGACGACACGCAGTTCGAGCGCGCGTTCGTGGTGGCCGGAGCGTTCGCGCTCGGCGCCGCCGTTGTCGGGCTGTTCGCGCCGGCGCGTGTCGCGCCGCTCGATCATGGTGAACAACAGGTCAGATCGGAAGAGCGTCGTGTAGGG
>ENA-OFDP01000760-OFDP01000760.1-metagenomes-genome-assembly--contig:-NODE-760-length-13751-cov-25.586668_pt1 | contig 13751 bp, 10 predicted proteins | sample MGYA00153389_OFDP01 | MGnify analysis MGYA00153389 | reverse complement strand
CACATCTTTAGCTGGAGACGTATACGTCGAATCAGAAGCTGTGATCAGTGGCGTACTGGGAATTCATCAATTTGTCCGCGTCGGTAGATTATCGATGATTGGCGGCATGACGAGGATTCAGCGAGATGTCCCACCATTTACCATCGTCGAAGGTACTCCCGCGCGCGTCCGCGTCATCAATGAAATCGGTTTGGAACGTGCTAGCTTTGCTCCCGCCGAAATCGCCATTCTCAAAAAAGCCTTTCGGACACTCTATCATTCACACAAACCGATCGGTCAAGCTCTCGACGATTTGGATTTATTCCCCAGCTACGAGAGCATTCAACACCTCCAAAGATTCTTGAAACTCTCGATCGAGGGTAAGAAGAACGACCCTGACAAAAATAGAGGTCCAATTCCTGGCAAATCAATAGAGCGCAAAAGCGAGTGAATACTGGCTACTAACTAGTTGAATTATCATAATTGAGCATTAATCCACCATCCACACTTCGGCTTCGCTCAGTGCAAGCCATCCACCATCCTGTGAAAACCATCTTCATTAGCACTGGAGACGTATCTGGCGACCTTCAGGGTGCATTACTCGTCACCGCTCTCCAGCAACTCGCCGCCAAGTCAGGTATCGACCTCAATATTGTCGCGCTCGGTGGTAGTAAAATGGCAGCAGCCGGAGCGAAGATCCTGGCGGATACCGTATCGATTAGTTCGATGGGCATTGTCGAGCACTTGGCTTATGTGCGACCCTCATTGCAAGCGCGCAATCTTGCCAAACAGTATTTAAAAACCAATCCGCCAGATGCACTGATCCTGATTGATTATGTCGATCCAAATATAACGATCGGTAAATATGTCAAAAATCTCTTTCCGAATCTACCAGTTTACTTTTATATTGCCCCTCAGGATTGGGTATGGCCGAGACAGCACAAACGAGCAAAATTGATTGTAAGTTTTATCGATGAAATCTTTGCTGTTTTTCCCGTAGAAGCGCAATATTTTACCGAACAAGGAGCCAAAACAAAATTTGTCGGCCATCCATTAGTCGATCGAGTTGCAACTCTAACTAGTCGTGAAATTGCTCGCTATAAATTGGGAATTACCGCTGAAGAAACCGCTGTCGCGCTGATTCCAGCTTCGCGTCAACAGGAATTAAAATATATTTTACCAAACATTTTCGCAGCCGCCCGTCAAATTCAAGATCGATTACCTGCTGTTCGCTTTTGGATTCCGCTCTCTAGACCAGATTTTCAAGCAGAGATCGAAAGTCAAATTCAAGCATATCAAATCAATGCTACTTTAGTAACTGAAAATGCAGATCTCGTCTTGTCAGCGGCAGATTTAGCAATTACCAAATGTGGCACAGTCAGTTTGGAACTAGCCCTACTTAATGTGCCCCAAGTTGTGATTTATCGAGTCAGCAAGATCACAGCTTGGATTGCCGAACATGTAGTCAAATTCTCAATTCCCTACATGTCCCCAACTAATCTGGTCGAAATGAAATCGATCGTGCCAGAATTGATGCAAGATGATGCTAGTCCCGATCGGATCGTCAAAGAAAGTCTCGAACTACTCTTAAATCGAGAGCGACGCGATCGAATGCTCGATGATTATAGCCAAATGCGGGCAGCTTTAGGCGATCGAGGTGTCTGCGATCGGGTCGCACAGGAGATATTCGCTAAATTTTAGACAGATCGCCCCTACTTTCTTTGCTAATTTAGATTCGTAATTCGCACAAATAAAAACCGATTCTTGCATTGAATCGGTTTTTTCGTAACAGGAGATACTAAAAATGCTAATTATTACCGTTAAGTTATGATACGCGAGGTCAAATTTTACCAACACCCGATCTGCGCCGCTTCAAGCTAGCAAGGATTACAACCATGACAACAGCCACACCAGCAACCCAGAACAAGTTTGAGAGACTCAAATCAGAAAAAGACGGACTCAACCTCATCACCGAGCTAGAGGAATTCGCGCGGATTGGCTGGGAAGCGATGGACGAGACAGACAGGGAGCATCGATTGAAGTGGTTGGGTGTATTCTTCCGTCCGGTGACTCCTGGCAAGTTTATGATGCGGCTGCGGGTTCCGAGCGGGATTACCAACAGCGACCAATTGCGCGTGTTGGGCGATATCATCCAACGCTATGGGGATGAGGGATGTGCGGATCTTACCACCCGTCAGAGTATTCAGCTTAGAGGCATTCGAATTGAGGACTTACCAGAAATCTTCCGCAAGATGGAAGCAGTGGGACTCACCAGTATGCAGTCAGCGATGGATAATGTCCGTAATATTACCGGATCTCCAGTCGCAGGGATTGAAGCTGGGGAATTGTACGATACCCGCGAGATGATTCAGGAATTGCAGGATCGGATTATTAATAAAGGCGAGGGGAATCCTGAGTTTAGTAATTTACCACGCAAATTTAACATCGCGATCGCGGGTTGTCGGGACAACTCAGTTCATGCGGAAATTAATGACCTCGCATTCGTCCCTGCATTCAAAGATGATGTATTTGGGTTTAATGTCCTCGTTGGTGGCTTCTTTTCTGGTAAGCGATGCGATGCGGCGATGCCGATGAATGTCTGGGTGGCACCTGAAGAAGTCGTCGAGTTTAGTTTGAGTATCCTGCGGTTATTCCGCGATAACGGTTTAAGAGCCAATCGCATGAAAGCGCGACTGATGTTTCTCATCGACGAATGGGGGATCGAGAAATTCCGCACCGAAGCAGAGCGAGTACATGGCAAAACTTTATTACCTGCTGCGTCCAAAGATGAAATCGAATGGGAAAAACGCGACCATATCGGAGTTTATCCCCAGAAACAAGCGGGATTAAATTATGTGGGTTTACACATCCCCGTCGGTCATCTCAACGCAACAGATCTGTTTGAATTGGCACGATTGGCGGAAGTCTACGGGACTGGAGAATTACGCGTTACTGTCGAACAAAATGCGATTATTCCCCATGTTGCCGATGAAAAATTAGCAACATTATTAAGCGAACCAACCCTGCAAAGATTCCAAGTCAATCCAGGAAATCTGACTCGTACCGTCGTCTCTTGTACTGGTGCTAAATTTTGCAACTTTGCAATGATTGAAACCAAACAATATGCAGTATCAGTAATTGATGCTGTCGAAGCTAAAATTGATGTACCCAAACCAGTTCGCATTCATTGGACTGGTTGCCCCAATTCCTGCGGTCAACCTCAAGTTGCTGATATTGGGTTGATGGGTGCAAAAGTTCGTAAAGATGGTCAAACTGTCGAGGCTGTGGATATCTTTATGGGTGGTACTGTTGGTAAAGATGCCAAGCTGGGTGAGAAGGTGATGAAAGGAGTTCCCCTATCAGATTTGGATGGTGTGCTAGTTGAGCTATTAGTTGGCAAATTTGGAGCCAGAACTAAATGTTAGTAAAAGTAACGACTCTAAATTTATCCTGCTTTTATCCATCTCTTTAATCTCGATTACGTAAATATAAACTGCTAAATTAGTCTCGATTGCTAAAGTAGGTTGTCATTAAATTGATGACCTACTTTTTATTTTATTATTTTGAGTTTGAATGATGATAAATATATTAAATTTAGTTATCATTGCTATAGTTTTTAACAACTAAAATTAGCTAGAAATAGTAGCCGTTGATACTGTTTTAAATTTCAGTATTCTAGGACTCTAAAATCTAATATTTATTAAATTTTTATTGCCAATCGGTAACTAAAATTACAGTTTTCTAATTAATTAAAAACGACAATAGGGAAAAGCAACTGGTACTAGTCAATTTTAGTGCCCTAAATATAAGGATCGATCGGTAAATAAATGAGTCAGTTTTCTAGAAGAAAGTTCATGCTTGCATCGGGCATTACTGCCGCAGCTAGTGTCTTGACTAATGCCTGTAGTAAAAAAGTCGAAGCCGAGAAAGGCTCGACAGCTACCACTTCTGCAACTAATGTTGCCGCAGGAGATGCACCAGAAGTCACTACAGCAAAACTAGGGTTTATTCCACTTACCGATTCTGCACCATTAATCATCGCGAAAGAGAAAGGTTTATTTGCTAAATACGGCATGAAAGATGTCGAAATTCTCAAACAAACTTCATGGCCAGTTACTCGTGATAACTTAGAAACTGGTTCCGCTGGCGGTGGGATTGACGGAGCGCATATTTTGTCTCCCATGCCCTATTTCATGACGATGGGCATGACGAAAACGAAACAACCCATACCAATGTATATTTTGGCGCGGTTGAACACAAATGGGCAGGCAATTTCGGTCGCAAATACCTATAAAGATGCCAAAATTCAACTCAAAGGTGCAGGATTTAAAGAAGTCCTAGCAAAATCTAAGTCTGGCGGTAAATCAGATCTAAAAGTAGCAGTTACTTTTCCTGGCGGTACTCACGATTTGTGGATGCGGTATTGGTTAGCAGCCAATGGTGTCGATCCTGCTAAGGATGTGTCCATCGTTCCCGTACCACCACCACAGATGGTATCGAATATGAAAACGGCAAGTATGGAAGCCTTTTGTGTTGGCGAACCTTGGAATGCTAGATTAGTAAATCAAAAGCTGGGTTATACGGCGTTAGTAACTGGAGAACTGTGGAAAGATCACCCCGAAAAGGCTTTGGCAATGCGCGCTGATTGGGTAGATAAAAATCCTAAAGCAACCAAAGCAATCCTCATGGCAGTTCAAGAGGCTCAACAGTGGTGTGATAAGCCAGAAAACAAAGAGGAAATGGCTAAAATTATTTCCCAACCCAAATGGTTTGATGTTCCTGTTACAGATATCCTCGGTAGGATTCAGGGCAAAATAGATTATGGTGATGGACGAACTGAGGCTAACTATCCCAACTCGATGAAATTCTGGGCGGATAATGCTTCCTATCCCTATCAAAGTCACGATCTCTGGTTCCTAACTGAAAATATGCGCTGGGGTAATATCCCCACTGATTTTGTTAAGGCAAAAGAGTTGGTGAAAAAGGTTAATCGTGAAGACTTATGGAAAGCAGCAGCTCTAGCTTTAAAAGTTGATAAGGCACAAATCCCAAGTAGTAGTTCTCGCGGTGTAGAAACCTTCTTTGATGGAGTTAAATTCGATCCGGCAAAACCTGAAGAATATCTCAAAGCTCTCAAAATTAAGAAGGCTTAAACAGTTGTCAGGTCGGGTAATCCGCCCAGTACAGTTGTTGTCGCGCCTTGGAGGTTCCTTCCAGATTGAGTGAGGCAAAGACAGACAGTCAAGTTGTCAGAGGAGGGATTTAGACCCCTGATTTTTGTTAAGTCGAACTAAAATCTAGCTAATGGGCACTGCCCACCCTACGGCTGGGCTTGGTCACAAAGCCTAGCTATCAATTATCAATTATCAATTATCAATTAATTTAATAGCTAGGAGAATTATGGCAGTAAGTACTGGTCAGCAGGTCACCAAAAATCGCCGAGGTAGTAGTAATAGTAACTCTTGGATTGTTAAACAAGCGCGGGGAATTCTCCCGCCAGTAGTTGCCTTACTGGTATTTTTGGCGATCTGGCAATTACTCTGTCCGCCTGGTTCCGAGGGCTTACCTGGCCCGATTCAGGTAGTTCAAGGTGCTTGGGACCCATTTATTATCAATCCATTTTTTGATAATGGGGGGAACTCTAAAGGGTTGGCTTTACAAGTATGGGCGAGTCTACAGCGAGTATTTGTTGGCTTTAGTTTATCGGCAATTGTTGGCGTGGGGTTTGGTATTTTAATTGGTTCTAATAAATTAGTATATCGATCGCTCGATCCGATTTTTCAGGTATTAAGAACTATTCCACCTTTAGCCTGGTTGCCGATTGCCTTAGCAGCTTTAAAAGATAATGGACTGGCAGCAATCTTTGTAATCTTTATTACTGCTGTCTGGCCGATCTTAATTAATACGACTGTCGGAGTCCAACAGATTCCGCAAGACTATATCAATGTCAAGCGGGTATTAAAATTATCTAATAAGACTTACTTTTTTAAGATTCTACTACCAGCATCATTACCTTATATATTTACTGGTTTAAGGATTGGAATTGGCTTGTCGTGGCTGGCGATCGTGGCGGCGGAAATGCTCAGAAGTGATGTGGGTATCGGCTTTTTCATCTGGGAATCTTACAATAATGCCTATCTCGATCGAATCATTCTCGCACTGATTTATGTGGGAATTGTGGGATTTTTACTGGATCGATCGATCGCATTTGTCGCGACTAAGATTGTTGCTGAAGACCAGAAATAACATATCTGTATTTTTAATGAGCTTAGGTAGGGTTGAATTAGATTTCTGATGAGCAAAATATCGATTTCACAAATCCACAATAATAACCGCAAATATTCATAAAATTATTATGTTTGTTCAAATTGACCATGTAGACAAGGTATTTCCCCTGGCTAATGGGGGGAGCTATGTCGCGCTCAAGAACATTGAACTGGAGATTAAGGAGGGTGAATTTGTATCTTTGATCGGTCACTCTGGCTGTGGAAAATCGACGCTATTAAATATGATTGCGGGACTCGATCGAGCGACTGCTGGCGGGGTAATTTTAGAAGGGCGAGAAATTACCGAACCTGGCCCAGATCGAATGGTGGTATTTCAGAACTATTCACTTTTACCGTGGTTGTCAGTCCGCGAAAATATTGCCCTCGCCGTCGATGAAGTCTACAGTAGACAGCCCAAAGGCGAACGCAATAGTATCATCGAACATCATATCGAGTTAGTTGGCTTGCAGCACTCAGCTACAAAGCGTCCGAACGAACTCTCCGGCGGGATGAAACAGCGCGTCGCGATCGCTCGTGCCCTAGCTATCCGCCCTAAACTGTTACTATTAGACGAACCCTTTGGTGCCCTCGATGCCCTCACTCGTGGCGGCTTGCAGGAACAATTGATGCACATCTGCGAAGAGAGCGGTGTCACCGCCGTAATGGTTACGCACGATGTAGATGAAGCCTTACTATTATCCGATCGAGTGGTGATGCTCACCAATGGGCCAGAATCAAACATCGGGCAAATTCTCACCGTCGATTTACCTCGTCCCCGCCAGCGCATGGAAGTAGTCAAACACCCCGACTACTACCCGATGCGGAGTGAGATCATCAACTTCCTCAACCAGCAAAAACGAGTCAAACAACGCCAAGCAGCCAAATCAACCCAAATCGTCCCTCAAACTAAAAAACTCGAACAAACCACCGTCAATATCGGTTACATCCCTCTCACCGACTGCGCCCCCCTGATTGTCGCTAAAGAGAAAGGCTTCTTTGCCAAATATGGGATCGAACAGGTGAACTTGTGCCAGGAAGCTAGCTGGGACGCGATCGCCGACAATCTCGTTAGCGGGGAAATCCACGCCGCCCAAATGGTCGCAGGGCTGCCCCTAGCCCTCACTCTGGGCATGAATGGAAGACCTTCTACCCCGATCTCCGTTCCCTTGGTTCTGTCCCGCAACGGTAACGCCATCACCCTCAGTACCGAACTGTATAACCAAGGCATCCGCACCCTCCAAAACCTCAAAGCCGCGATCGGTACTGCCACCATCGAGCGCAAACTCACCCTCGGCATCGTCCACTCGTGCTCCATGCACAACCTCATGCTGCGTTACTGGCTAGCCTCCGCTGGTATCGATCCTGACACCGAGCTGAACCTCGTCGTCATCCCACCCCAAGCAATGGGAGATCTGCTCAAATCTGGTGAAATCGATGGCTTCTGTGTCGGCGAACCCTGGAATACTCAAGCCGTCAAAGAAGGCATCGGCTTTGTTATCGCCACTGACTTAGATATTTGGGCAGGCAACCCCGAAAAAGTCCTTGGATTCAAAGAAACCTGGGTAGAACAACACCCCAACACCCACAGCGCGATCGTGCGAGCCATCCTCGAAGCCTGCGAATACTGCGACGAACCCCGCCATCGCCCAGAAATCGTCAGCCTCCTCACCAAATACCTAAACATCTTCCCTCAATACATCCGCCCTGGCTTAATCGGACCATTCAATCGAGGCGGTAACACCCTCCCCGAGAACCTCCCTCGCTACCACCAATTCCACGTCGAAAACGCCAACTGTCCGCGCCGCGTCGAAGGACTGTGGATACTGACCCAACTCGCCCGCTGGGGCATCGTCCCCTTCCCCAAAAACCACATCGAAATCCTTGCCAGAGTTCGCCGCGTAGACCACTTCCTCACCGCCTGTCAACAACTAGGATACATCGGCATCGAACCCGATCGCGACCCCTTCCAACTCTTCGACGGACAAGTCTTCAACCCCGAAGACCCTCTCAACTACCTCAAAAACCAACCCATCCACCGCGAACTAGAAATCAAAAACATCACCCTAGCATAAACCAACCTCACCCCCCTTCGCGCCCTCTGCGGTCAACCTAAACAACCTACCCCAAACACTCATACCCCCTCCGCGCTCTCTGCGTTAAAAAAATACCATGCTCACCCAGCCCAAAACCCCATTCCTCACCCTCGATCGAGTCACCAAAATCTACGGCACCACGACCATCCTCGACGGCATCGATCTCACCGTCAACGAAGGTGAATTCATCTGCCTGATCGGTCACTCCGGCTGCGGCAAATCCACCCTCCTCAATATGGTATCCGGCTTCAACACCCCCACCAGTGGCACCGTCACCCTCCAAGATCGCCCAATTACCGAACCAGGCCCCGATCGGATGATGGTCTTCCAAAACTACTGTCTCCTCCCCTGGCTCACCGCCTACGACAACATTTATCTAGCTGTAGATTCTGTCTATCCCACCCATCCTGAAGCCAAAAAAAAAGAAATCGTCCGCGAACATCTAAATATGGTCGGACTAACTGAATCCGCCAGTAAAAAGCCAGGACAACTCTCCGGTGGGATGAAACAACGAGTTGCGATTGCCCGCGCCCTCGCCATCAAACCCCAAGTATTAATATTAGATGAACCCTTCGGTGCCCTCGATGCAATTACCAAGGAAGAATTGCAAGACGAACTACTTGCAATTTGGCGCGAAAATAAGGTAACAGTATTAATGATTACCCACGATATCGACGAAGCACTATATCTAGCCGATCGATTAGTAATGATGACCAATGGCCCCGCTGCTAAAATCGGTGAAGTGTTGGAAATACCATTCGATCGACCTCGGAATCGGGAACAGATTATGGACAGTCATACTTATATCGATCTACGCAATTATGCCCTTGATTTCCTCTTTAATCGCTATGCTCATTTAGATGATTAGTAAATACAATCAGCTCCGATACCAAGTACTCGGACTGCCAGCTTTATCGATGACTACAATTTTATCTTCTGTCAATTGAGCGCGGATGCGATCGCTTGTCGCAAAATCTTTATTCTCTCTAGCTATTTGACGCTCGGTTAGTAATGATTCTATCTCTTCATCACTCAAACCATTTGTCTGTACTTTTAATTCATCGGGATTGACTTCCAAACCTAACACTCCTGCTAATTCTATTAATGTTTGCCATTTATCTCTAAGCAGATTGGGATCTACTGTTTGTTCGCTATCGTGGGTGATAATATTGCCCACTTTCCGCAATTCCTTGGCGAGTTCAAATACTACCACTAAACCTTCGGCAAAGTTGAAGTCATCATCGACGGCGGTACGAAACTTATCTACTTCCTCAGTAGTAGTTGATGTAGATCCCGAACGAATCGGATCTAAATTAACCCAGCCTAATCTCTCCCCAAACTCATAACCAAATAACAAGCCCTCCTTAATTGTTTGCCAACTTTGTCCAGCAGCGGTAATCGACGCATCGCTAAAATCCATCGGTTTGCGATATTGAGCGGTGAGGACAAATAATCGCACTGTCATCGGATCGATCTGGTGGTTATTACCATCGCGATAATCGTCGAGTAATTTGCGGATCGTGATAAAATTGCCCAATGATTTGGACATCTTCTCACCACTGAGCTTGACCATTCCATTGTGCATCCAATAGGTGGATAATGGTCGATCGTGAGCGCATTCGGATTGAGCGATTTCATTTTCGTGATGGGGGAAGACGAGATCGCCGCCGCCGCAATGGATATCGATCGTCTCACCCAACTGTTTTTGGATCATCGCAGAGCACTCTATATGCCAGCCTGGGCGACCATTTCCCCAGGGAGACTCCCACGAAGGTTCGTTTGGTTTTGCTGCCTTCCACAAGGCAAAATCGAAGGGGTCTTCTTTCTTGATTTGGTCGGGATCTGCGGCTTCGACACGTTCGCCAGCACCTGCTTGGAGATCGTCGAGGTGGCGTTTGGAGAGTTTGCCATATTCTGCGAATTTTCGCACGCGGAAGTAGACATCGCCATCTACTGCATAAGCAAAACCTTTACGTTCGAGATCGGTAACTAAATCTTGGATCTCTTGAATGTGTCCAGTTGCGAGGGGATAACTATCGGCATCGCGGACATTTAGACGATGGAGATCTTCAAAGTAGGCTGCTGTATATTTTTCAGCTACTGCTGTCATCGAACTATGTTCGAGATCGGCACGTTTGAGGATCTTGTCGTCGATGTCGGTAAAATTTTGGACGTATTCGACAGTGTAGCCGCGCCACTGAAGATAACGACGGACGCTATCCCAGACAATATACGATCGAGCGTGACCGAGATGGCAGTAATCGTATACAGTCACCCCACAACAGTACATTTTCACCTGGTTCGGTGTCAAGGTTTGAAACGGCTCTTTGGTTCTGGAGAGGGTGTTGTATATGGTTAATGTCATGGTGATGATGCGATTTAGGCTTGGGGGTAGGCTTTAGGCTTTAGGCTTTAGGCTTTAGGGTTTGAGAAATTAGACTCTCAAATAAAGGTTAAAATAACTATTGACTCGTTGGAGCAGGACAATTGCTCTATTCTAAGTTTGCCATCTATTGACTGCAAATTTCTGTATCATCCCATCGTGTATTTTTATGACATCAACTACGATCGCTCCTACCCTCGAAATCATTGATGTAGACCAAAAGCTAGTACCTGTAACGATTATTACTGGATTTCTCGGTAGTGGGAAGACTACTCTACTCAATCATATCCTCAATAACCAGCAAGGGATCAAAACTGCGGTGCTCGTCAATGAGTTTGGCGAAATCGGCATCGATAACGATCTGATCGTCGCGACTGGTGAGGATCTGGTAGAGCTAAATAATGGCTGTATTTGCTGTACGATCAATGAGGATTTGGTCAATGCAGTACATAAGGTATTGGCTCGATCGGAACAGATCGATTATCTAGTTGTGGAAACTACAGGTTTAGCCGATCCTTTACCAGTTGCACTGACTTTTTTGGGTACGGAGTTACGAGATGTAACGCGGCTAGATTCGATTATTACTTTGGTAGATGCGGCAAATTTTAGTCTGGATCTATTTAATAGTGAAGCTGCTCAGAGTCAGATTACCTATGGCGATATTATTCTGCTAAATAAGACCGATTTGGTTGATGAAGCAGAGGTAGATCTATTAGAAGTTCGCCTGCGGGATATGAAAGAAGGCGCGAGAATCATTCGGACTAGTAAGTCGGTAGTATCGTTACCAATGATTCTCAGCGTGGGTTTATTTGAGTCGGACAAATATCTGGAGGCAGCTACACATGATGAACACGAACATCATGACCATGCACACGACCACGCACACGCGGAGCATGAAGATCATAGTAATTGCGACCACGACCATAATAAGTGCGAACATGACCATGCACACGACCATTCACATCATTTAGAGAATGATGGTTTTACATCGTTGTCATTTGTAAGCGATCGACCATTCCTACTCCGCAAGTTTCAGCACTTTTTAGACAATCAATTAACTGTAAACATCTTTCGGGCAAAGGGATTTTTATGGTTTGATGAAAGTGATAAATGTCATGTTTTTCATCTGTGCGGGAAACGGTTCTCGATCGATGACCAACAGTGGAAGGGCGAACCTCAAACTAAGTTTGTAATTATCGGTCAAGATCTCGATCGCGAGAAGATTATCAAACAGTTGGAGAAGTGTTTAACTACTACTAAAACAACTGCGGGAAAGGGTTTCGGAAAGTAAGATTTGGATTTAGGTTGAAATGGTGGGCATTTCCCACCCTACTTTTTTAACTTTTTTCTAAAAACCCAATTATCAATTATCTGCTTGTCTTGTCTCGCTAAACCCTCTCCTTCGGAGACGCTGCGCGAACGGCAAAGCCAACTGGGCGGGTCACCCGATTCGTGACAAGTTAAGGCGCGAGGGCAGTTGTCAAGCAGGGTTGAGGGGATGGCTCAAAAAAGAATGACCCTTCCCTGCTCACTCGATCTGGGAAGGGGTCAATTATCAACTTCTTGAATGGTTTGCGGAGAGATTTAACAACACCCAAATCTCGATTTTCAGGAGCCGCAAAATATTTAATCGGGTCAGTGGTTAAACCTTTGTGATGGGCAACATAAAAATGATAAAGACCACGATAGATCATCTCTAAAGAAATCCGGTCGAACGGAAGAGATACTTCATCAGCAATAGCATCACCTAAATCAACTAACACAGCATAGAATAGCCAAGTTGCCCACTGGACGGGTCTCCCGCCCAGTAGAGTTGTAATTTAATGCCATTGAGTGAACCCGTCCAGATATAACTTAAACCTAACAATCGTTTAACAGTATTAAATGCCTCTTCTATTCGCCATCTTCTACCATACAAATCGGCAACTACATAGGGCGGTAAAATTAATGGGTCAAGTACCGAAGTTAGATAAGAGTACCACGCTTTACCTGCTTTGATTTCCACTAATCTCATGGTAATGCAGGGAGTTGCTCGATCGCCAGCACCCATTTTGACGATTCGGTCACGGATGCTGTGCGTTGCGGGTCACCCGCCACGCTAACTGTTGGTAAATACTCGTTCGACCGTAAATGATGCTTTGTTATTTAGCCGAGTAATTAAATGAACATCACCTTCGATTAGTTGTTGCCAAAACTGATAATGACAAAAACCTCGATCTAGCAATATTAATGTCTGGGGCTTAACTAAATTCAGGATATCTGACTCAAACTTCATATCACTAGCTGTGGCTTTCTCCTGAAACCAAATTTCTACAGGTAGTCGGGTTACCAGATCGATGACTACTCCGATTTTTCCAGCTAATTGATTCTTTGGCACTTCTGCCAGACTGTCTAATTTCTTAAAAATTGCTGACATTGTTGAGCCGTCACTAGCCCAAATACTGTCGAATTTAGTGCGAGCAAATTGAATACTTTCTGGTAGTGGTCTTTGGCTGCGGCTGTGCCATTTTTGCTCGAATTCTGGGAGTAGTTCTCTAAATATGCTCTCAAATATTTCGGCGGGAAATGTCAGAAATCGCTGTGATAATGCTTGCTGACTCACCTGTTTTGGTTCACACCATAAGAATCCTTCCCTGTTGAGTATTCTGGTTAGTTCTCTCACCCCAGCTACATTTCGCCAGATTAGTGTCAGTACTGCTGCTACCATCAGTGGCAGATTCAATATTCTGTCTCTCATTCCGAGCTGACGATAGGACTTCTCTTGGGCGATTAGTGCTGGCGTGACTAGCTCAGATAATTGTGCTGCTATTTCCTCATCTTCCATCATCGGGCGTTGTTGTCGCTTGGCATGGTCGCGATTTGTTGTCCGCTTTTTGGGCATGGGTCAAACTTGGTTCTAACTCTTTGCTAGCCCAAGTTTGACATCTTTTCTTTCCCCTCTTGACAAACCTCGACTTTTCTTAACTTGTCACAAATCGGGTCACCCGACCAGAGAGGAGCGCGAGACGCTGGTGCAACACATTGCTGGGC
>ENA-OFDP01000759-OFDP01000759.1-metagenomes-genome-assembly--contig:-NODE-759-length-13762-cov-3.619319_pt1 | contig 13762 bp, 12 predicted proteins | sample MGYA00153389_OFDP01 | MGnify analysis MGYA00153389 | reverse complement strand
AATCAAATCCCGCGTCATGCGCCGCCTGCGCACTGCGCGGCTGGTGCGCCAGCAGCACCCGCACCAGGGCGTTGGCCGGCGCGCCATGCAAGGCCAGCGCCGGGTCGCTTTTATGCGTGAGGTCAAAGTGGTGTGCCGTAAAGTCATTCACGCCTGCCAACACCAGCGGCGCCACGGTCTGCGAATCATCCTGCGCATCAGGCGCCGATCCCTTCCCGTGATACAGCACCACATGCTCGTTCATCAGCACCGTCAGGCCCAGTCTGCGCAGCTCGGCTATCCATGCATTCGCGCCGGAATAATATTCATGATTCCCCGTCACAAAAAACGTCCCATGACGCGATTGCAAACCTGCCAGCGGCGCGACGTGCCCGGCCAGCTCAGTTACCCTGCCATCGACCAGATCGCCGGTAATGGCCACCACGTCTGCACCCAGCGTGTTCACCTTGGCCACAATGCGCTGCAAAAAAGCGTGTTTGATGGTCGGGCCCACATGAATGTCACTGATCTGAGCCAGCGTAAAACCGTGCAACGCAGCTGGCAATCCGGCTATCGGCACATCAACACGCACCACGGCCGGGGTGCGCCGGGCATTTAAAAATCCCAGTGCAGTAATCAACAAAGTCATCAACGGCGTAATTTCAGCTGAGAGTGTGCGCAAACTTGCCAGCGATAATGGGGCACTAAAGGCAACGCCCAAAGCACTCATCACCCAAGCAGCCAGCAACAGCACATCCCGCAAAGCCGTCAACACGAACAGCGTTGAAAAAAGTCCCATCAGCAGCAGCCCGACCCAGCTCAAACGGTCCGCCCAAGGCTGCCGAGCCACCCGGCTACCCACCAAACCCAGCGGCATCAAAACAGCAGAAAACACCAACCCAATGCCAAGCACCCAACCCCAAGGCGCAGCCAATTCAGGGACCAAACGCCAGCCCACAAAGGCATGCAACAGCGCAACAATAAAAACAAGCGGGTAAAACGACATGGGAGCCAGTTGGGCGCAGTAGCGGGCTTATTCAAGAGCATGAAGCGTGCCTTGCCCGGATGGCTTCGCGTCCCCACCCGCTGCAAACCGCTACTTTTTTAGTAGCTGCTTGCGCCCGTATTTATTGGGCTAAGGGCCAAAATGACGCCCTAAAACGGCACGAAACAGGCCAAAGCACGACTCTGCACCACTCACCTCAAAGACTTAGCCGCAAAAGCAGTTTTAGCCAGCTTCTGCTCCAGCGCATCCAGCCCCTCGTTAAAAAACGCCCGCATTTCATCAAGGCTGGGCGCATCAGGCATCAGGCTCAAGTAACCCTCATCGGCAGCTCCCGGTGTTGCCAGACGCAACCGGCTTGACGCATTGTTAAAAGCCGCCAGCCGATTCAAGCGGCCATACACGCCGCGCATGTCTTCAAACGAATAGCCATGGTGTTTGATCAGCGTGTACATGTCCACCCAATCGCGCGTTTTGGAACGCTCAGAGCAGACCCACGCCTTGGTCTCAAAAATCTCGCCGACTGTGGCCACGCGCAGGGCATCACCCGGCTCACCTTTTATAAATTCTGCCATCGGCGGGTCATAACAAACCAGCGACACCTTGACATCACCAGTCGTTACCGCGGCATTCGCCATGAAATTTTGCTGGTAGTCATTCAAGTCCAAACCTGAGTTAAAAAAATCCTCTTCATCCAGCGGGTTTTGCGCCAGGCGCATGTCCACACCCATTCCACCAAGGTGCTTGACGAGCGCTGCTATTTGCACCTTGGGCAACTTGCGCGCGGTGTAAGCTAAATCCAGGTCTTCACTGACCCGATGGCCAATGCGCAGCGTCAGCGCCGTGCCACCAATCAGCACAAAACCCTTTAGCAGGGGATGCCCGTCAAACGCGTCCCACACGGCGCGCGTGTCTGGTCTTAACTTATCAGCAGGCTTGTTCATAGCCGCCCCGTATGTTGCGCAGCGTGCGCTCGGTGGCAGACCTAGCGCGCACCGCCTCTTTGCCGCCCTCGGCCATCAGCACCGCCCACTGCGCATCCACAAAGTCCAGCCCATATTCAGTTGCCGCATCCAGCAGCACGCTGAAGTCAGGCTTGAGCAGCGCCTGCCGTACAAACACCTCGGCAGGCGCGCCCGGGTTAGACCAAACCAGCTGGCGGTACTTTTGTGTAAAGGGCAGCGGCGAAGCGACAGCCGAATTTAGGGGCAACGCCATTCGGGGCTGCACCGCCGACGGCGCCAAATCAACATCAGTCACCAGCGCCAGCCGAAGCCCCGCACCCAAGGCCAGCCGCTCCAGCGCACCCGCCCGCACAGACGGCCTGCGCTTCATACGCGACAGCGTCTCTTGCGGCACCCCGGCGCGGGCAGCCAACGCCCTCTGGCTGATGCCTTTGGCGGCGGCCTGCTTGATGATGGTGTTGATCAATGCTTGCATATTATTAACAGTAACGTCAATTAATTATAAATTAATTGACGTTTTTATCAATCACCACAAGCGGCGAAAAGAAACTTTGAGTCAATCAACGCTATTATTTAAATAGCTGCTTGCGCCCGGATCTATTCGGCCAGAGCTGTAAATAATGCCCAAAAAAGCCTGAAAACGGCTTTTTAGCGCCCCGTAGCACCACGGCGCGACTGCGTCTGGTTACCACTGCCAATGTGCGCCTCCCGGTCGGTACGGCTGTCGGGCGTGCGCTTGGCCTCGTTTTTCTGCGTCAAAGGCTGCTCGCCCACCTTGTTGTGGTCGTTCGCGACTTTGCCAGTGTGCGCAGCTTGTTCATCGCGCGGGTTTTGTTTGGTTTTCATGTCGGTTTCCTTCAGGGTTGGGGGCAGGTTTGGCCAAGTCGATAGGCCCGGCCAATTTCATTGTGAAGACGCCAATTGCCCAAGCCTGTCAGACAGCGCCGCGTAGCGAGCGGCGGCAAGCCGATGGTGGCCAGGCAAGGCATGGTTGGGCTGCAACACTGACAGCATCAAGCGCTATTAAATCGGGAGCCGCTTGCGCCCGTATTTATTGGGTTAGAGGCCCAAATGATGCCTAATTGACGTCTCAGAATGGCTCAAAAGGACTGAAAAGCACTTAAAACCTGCTACCAGGCACCCGCCTCTGCCTCCGGCCACAAATTGGGAAAGTAAAACCGAAGCGCGTGCTGAGGCACACCCAAGCGCAGCTTGCCGTGCGGGCTGTCGGTGGCCAGCAAGCCGCGCTTGAGCAGCGCCGACACCTGCGCTGTGCCCAGCCTGTCACCCAGACCGCCAGCGCTTAGCAACGCCTTGAACTCGCTGCGTTCCAGCTCGGTCTGAGTAGAAAACAGTTAGTGCAACCCGCGCAATGATTCAGTGCGCACCCCCAGCTTGACCACGTTCTCCTCATAGGCCAGACATGCCGCCATGCGGTCACGCATCCCGTCAAGGCGCAGCGCTTTTCGGATCATTACTTCTCTTTTTTGTTACTTATGTTGTGCGCGACGATTCCTCGTTCTGGGAAAAATTAGACAGCGACAAAGCCAATACTTTGCAAATATTCAAATATTGGATCGTAGTAAGCAGCGAGACGCGTTGGATCCGTTGCCTCACCATCAGGCACCACGATGACCATTCCTTGTCTGGCGCGTGTCAGCAACACTCTGTAAGCATTTTTTAAATAAGTTTGACGATCGCTTTTTCGGATGTGATTCCATCGACTGCCGACGAATGAATAGTGCTGCCAACCATCCGCACTAAAACGAAAATCGGCGTCCCACACAACACAAGCCCAATCCAACTCCAAGCCTTGAACGTGAAATTCTGTTGCCGCATCTTCTAAATAGTATGAAGAGCGAACATCTTCTTTTCCGTCGAGAAACCAATGAATCGGATCCATCGGGGAACGAACGTCAATAGCGTGCGGCTTCAACCGTTGCGCCTGCGATGACACCACGATTCCGTAACGTTCCGTGCCTCTGGCGCGGCCTTTCATCCAAACTTTGGCTTGAGCCAAACTACGTGTGATGACAATTGGGTATCTATCCTGGAGTTGTTGCAGCGTTTTCTTCGCGGCAAAAACTTCGATATCCAAAACTTGCTTGACCAGTGTGGACACATGTTCCGCTCGAAAAGACCGCATCGAAACCCCGAGATGTAAATGCTCATCAAAGTGAACATTTAAGCGGTTTTCAACTTCGCTAACTGCGGCGCCTGCACCATATTCAAGATCAGTTAACTGCGGCGAAATATGAACGTGCCAGTCATCAAAAGAGCGATTTAGAGCTGCGATCCATTCTGCTATTCCAGCCTCTCCCGTATTAATTTCTTGTCCGCCACCTACAAGACAAACGACAACCGCCCAATCACGGTGGCGGTCTAAACATGACATTAAAAACTCTGGCTCAGATTGGTTGAAATTTGGCCGATTCTTTTTACGCCGCATAAAAGACGCCGTTTGTTCAAGATTCCACGCTCTCTGCGCCTCGTCAAAAATCGCAACGTGTTCTATCGGCGGATGAGTTGCGTCCACCAGACATTCGTCGCGGAAATGATGCACATTCTGAATAAATGTCTTCACCCTGCTTAGCGCTTCACCTTTCTTGGGTCGTCTACCTTCAGCTCTACCGCGCGCTACCTCATCGCGCGCCAGTGCCTCCCGAAGTATGTCGACCAACGGCCCGTTTCCCGACAAGAAGACGCTGTAAAGCTCGTTGTCTTTGCTAATGTGCTTAGTTGCAATGTTGAGACCTACCAATGTTTTGCCCGCACCCGGGACACCGGTCACAAAACAAATAGATTTTCTTGACAGCTCGCGCGACGATTGAATAATCTTGGCTACGGCTTCCGACGTTTGACTTAGATTGACAGCACCCGCATCACTGCGCGATATTTCTGCAACGTTGTGACCGCTGTATAGGGCGATAGCTGCTTCAACGATTGTTGGCGTGGGGTGGTAACGCCCAAGATCCCATTGCCTAGGGTCGATTGACGGTCCATCACAGAACAATAAAACCTGCTCGAAAATAGTAGCTAGTTGATCTGACGATGAATATATCGGTAGCAATATGCCGTCAACTTGCTGAGTTGTTGCAATCGTGGTGACTGCTTTTTTGGCCCCAGTTGCAACAAGTACAGGAGCTACTGGCTTGTTGTGGGTGGTTTCATGAAAATTCTTGAGGTCTAGCGCGTAGTCCCAAACTTGATCCCTTGCGCTTGAAGTGAAGTCTTTTTCGCCCACCTTGAACTCAATGATAAAAATTACCTGGTCAATCAACACTACCGTATCTATTCGTTTACCAAGGCGTGGGACGGCGTATTCAAAATAAACCTTACCGCGGCCACTATACGGGCTCAAAGCTTTTTGGAGAATTTTTGTCTGTGCGATCCAGGCGTCTCGCTGGGTTGACTCAATCGCAAAAGCGCTACTTCGTGCGAGCACACCGAGAATCTCATCGGAGGAGCGTTTCAAGAAACTCTCAATAGCGTCAGCGTAGTAAGCTCGATTGATCAAAATCTCTTCACCAGATAAACTCTAAATTAGCAGTGGCGCCCAAGAGCAGCCCGTTGGTCTGAAACAGCATTGTGCTCAACAAAATAGTTGGGTTGATAAATCCACCATCATTTCAACGTATTTGAAGAGGCCAGCTATTTACTTCACTCTGATGGGAGCAGACAGCTACGGCAAATCGACCACTAAATAAACGCCCAGAAAGCGATGTTAGCGCGTGTGACTGGGCTCGAAATTGATGGACTAGGTCACAGCACTGATTTAAAAAGAGTATCTGGATACGGTTTGAGGTAGCAAAGCTTTACGGCGTGAAGTAACAGCGCATCAATAAGCTGCTGCGGGGCCGAATTTCGCGCTTTTCGCTCGATGCACTGGTCAACATCGCCGCGCACCTCGGTCAGCGGGTGCATGTGGAGCTGCAAGCGGCTTGAGGGGCATCAAAAAGGCTGTTTTGGCCTGTTTTCAGGTATGTTTTAGGCCTGTAACCCAATAGATTCGGGCGCAAACAGCTACTGATTTAGTAGCGGGCTAATTTGCCAACACGATCAGAAACAAGCGCGCTGGCCGCCGCGCGCATGTTCACAGACTCCAGGTTAACCCTCCAATTCAAGCGAATTACAACCTATAAGTGCGAAATATGTAGATTAAAAAGAACCTTTGGGTTACATTTAAAACACTCAAAGCAAACTCATAAGTTCATATGGACAAACGCCTCCAAACACTTCGGTTGCGTCAAATAGACCAGTCGCTCCAGCAATGGCGAGAAGCCACGCTGTCGCCAATGCTCGCAGCCGGGTGGTGCCAAGCAATACGCGAAGCTTTGGGCATGTCGGCCACGGCCCTGGGGCGGCGCATGGGCATGACGGGCAATGGCGTGCGCAAGCTCGAATCAGCTGAGGCGCAGCAAGTCATCACGCTGGCCAGCCTGCGCAAGCTAGCCAACGCGCTTGACTGTGAGCTTGTCTACGCAATGGTGCCGCTCAAGCCGCTGGCCGAGCAGTTGCAAGACCGAGCCTTGGTGGTTGCCGGTGAGCAGCTACGCTCGGTGTCGCATTCGATGGCGCTGGAGGACCAGGCCGTCAGAGGGCAGCCGCAGATTGACCAGCGCGAGCTGCTAGCGCAAGAGTTGCTTGACGGGCCAAGGCGCGCTTTATGGTGATGCGCTTTACTTATTCCACTGGCGCCACGCCTATTGACCCTGATGAAGCAGCAGGTCTGGTGCCCACGCACATCACGACGCAAGCAGAGCTGAATGCGTGGGAAGAAGCAAATATTGTGAGTGGTGAGATGTGGGCATTCAGGCGCAAGTCAGCCCTTCTGGACGAAGGCTTTTTGCGGGCGCTGCATTTGAAGATGTTTGACCAGACGTGGCGATGGGCGGGCAAGTTCCGGTCGAGTAATAAAAACATTGGTGTTGACTCGCATCAAATTACCGTAAGGTTGCGCGACCTGTTGGACAACACAACATACCAAATTGACCACAAGGCATTTGGCGCTGACGAGCAGGCCATCAGGTTTCATCATCAGTTGGTCTGGATCCATCCCTTTCCCAACGGAAATGGCAGACACGCTCGCTTGATGGGGGATTTGCTTGTCACCCGGCTGGGTGGCAAGCGATTCAGTTGGGGGCAGTCGCCTTTGACTCTTGAGACAGACAACCGGGCCAGCTACCTGTCGGGGCTGAGGGCGGCTGATGCGGGGTCGTATGCTGACCTTATTGATTTTGCGCGGAGCTAAGACGCTCTTTATATTGGGTTTGCACATGCTTTAGGCTATTACACCAATAAAATCCGGCGCAAGCAGCTCCTGAAATCATAGTTAAACCTCGTCATCCCAGGTTTGACCCGGGATCCATGAACCCGCTCGCTTGCACGTATGGCCAGGATTCGGGGTCGTAGATTGCGAATCAAGTCTGCAATGACAATCAGGCTGCTTGACGGTCTAGTCAGCATTGCGCAACCCGCAATTCGTATATAAAAAATGGCTTAACAAGGTCGAAATATAAAAAATCTTGGTTTGAAATGCAAAAAGTGAGGCAATCGTGATCGGATACGAATACCGCAGATCTGAAATCGACATGCCTGTGACGCCGCCCTAATAGCCAGCGCAAATCAGGGCACGCTGTCGGGTTAAAACCCGACCGACAAAGGACAGCAATATCCGTAGGTTGGGCTTTAGCCCGACTTGCCCGGCTTTCACGCTAATTGGAATCGCATACAACTGGCACATTAGCTTGTCCCCAGTTTTGGGGACAAGCTGGCAGACAAATTGGTAGCACAATCTGTAACACTATGCAGCCCAGACTCGCCCCTTCTGCGCACCTTGCCTTGATACGCGTGGCTCTGGTTGAGGACGATGTGCATTTTCAACATGCCATCTCGGCGGCTATCAAAGCATCACCTGATATTCGGCTGGCCAGCCTGTCAACTACCCGCGCCGCAGGCCTTCAGGCGCTGGGTCAACCGCCCGCTGATGTGTTGCTGGTTGATCTGGGCTTACCCGACGGCTCGGGCATCGATGTGATTCGCGCAGCGCACACCCAGTGGCCGACCTGCGCCGTGATGGTTTGCACCACTTTTGGCGATGAAGCGCATGTCATGAAGTCGATTGAGGCGGGTGCGTCGGGCTATTTACTCAAAGACGGTGAACCGGGCGACATGCTGGCTGAAATACGCAGCCTGCACGCAGGCGGCAGCCCCATCAGCCCGCTGATTGCACGGCAGATTTTGACGCGCTTTCGCGCTGTGCCAGTTGCTGTTGCCGAAGTTGCCCCAGAGCGTGAACACGCCATGCTGTCGGTACGTGAACAAGAAGTCTTGGAGCTCATCACCAAAGGCTTTACCGCCATTGAGATTGCCAAGCTGACACAAGTGTCGCAACACACGGTGCAAACCTATGTGCGCCGTATTTACAGCAAGCTAAACGTCACGTCCAGAGCTGAAGCGATTTATGAAGCCAGAAGCCAGGGGCTGCTTGAAAACTAAGGCGTCCCAAGTTGTGACACGGGGTTTTGCTGTTGCATTGTTGCTCTGTGTCAGTGCGTGCGGCGGCACAACTTTTAATGGCACCACAGGCGCGAATGCTGCGCCAGCTCATTTCACGCAAGCCAGGCTACTTACCATGCCAGGTAACAACTTTGCGCAACCACCCAGGCAAATACTGTCAGCAAACCTTCCCGCCGCTGGCTGGCGTGAAGTTGCCTTGCCGCATATTGAGCCGGGCAACGAACCCGCAAACCTGGCAGACAGCCAGCCCACGCGGGTCAACTGGTATCGGCTAGACACATCTACCAACAAACCTTTGTGCGAGCTGTGCTACCTGTACATCCCGCGCTGGAAAACAAACGGTCAGTTGGCGGTATATGCCAATGGCCAGCTGCTGCATCAGTCAGAAGGCAGCATCTTTCACAATGGGTACAACCAGCCCCTGATGCTGCGCCTGAATCCGGGAGCGCACACCTCCCTTCCTGCTGAGGTGCTGTTGCGCATCGAATATTTTCAAAACGAAACCAGTGCTTTATCTAGCGTCTGGGCCGGTGGTGCGCCGTCATTGATATGGCGCTATCAGTTGCGTTATTTTTTTCAAATCCTGCTTCCGCTGATGGGCGGCGCGGCATTTTTGGCAGTTGGCTTTCTTTCGCTGGCCATATGGTTTACCAAACGGCGAGAAACACTTTACCTGCTGTTTTTTTCAATTTCACTGATGGCTTTTGTACGCATGCTGCACTATCACGTCGGCGGGCATTACCTGTTGATCGGGGACGAGTGGTTTCAGTGGCTTACGGTCACATCGCTTTTGTGGCTGGTACTGCTGACGCACAAATTTCTCGAATATTTGCATCAACGTGAGCAGGTCTGGCTAACACCTTGCCTGGTCGCGATCGCTTTGCTTATCAATGCGGCCACACTACCGGGTATGACAGGGTACATCCCCAACTTGGCGAAAGCAACGCCGCTGCTGTATTTATTGTTGATACCCTTTGCAGTGCTGATTTTTACCGCTGCGCTACGCCACGCGCTTCGCAGCAGATCACGCGAAGCGTGGCTGATGGCAAGCTGGTTTTTACTGACATCAGCACTGAGTGGCTATGACTCCTTCCTGCAAAACAATTGGGTCAGCCCCGAAGGCATTTACATAAACCCAATCGGCATCATTGGACTTTTTGTGATGTTTGTCTACATCATGTATCGGCGCTACGTAGGCGCCATTGGTGAGGTTGAAGAGGTCAACACCAGTTTGGCCAAGCGCCTGCAAATGCGCGAGGCAGAGCTGGCCATCAGCTATGAGCGTCTACGCGAGGTAGAGCATCGCCAGACCATCAGCAACGAGCGCCAGCGCCTGACGCAAGACATGCACGACGGCCTTGGCTCGTCGCTGGTCACGGCGCTGCGAGTGGTAGAAAGTGGCCGCATGAACGATGCCGAACTGGGCGATGTGCTTAAGGGTTGTATTGACGACCTCAAACTGACGCTGGACTCGATGGAATCTGTGGAAGCAGATCTGTTGTTACTGCTGGCTACGCTGCGCTTCAGGCTAGGGCCGCGCCTGGCGGCAGCGGGTATCAACTTGACCTGGGACGTGACCGATGTGCCAAAACTCGAATGGCTGGACCCGCGCAATGCGCTGCATATTTTGCGGATACTGCAAGAGGCATTTGCCAATATTTTGAAGCACACCCGCGCTACCAATATCCGCGTCAGTACCTCAGTGAAAGCAATTGGCGAAACTGCGGGGGTAGAAGTCATGATTGAAGACAACGGCCAGGGCTTTGACACAGACCAGACGTTGGCCAACAGCATCGGGCACGGCCTGAACAACCAGCAGCGCCGCGCACAGTCGATCAGTGGCAATGTCAACTGGATTTCAGACTCATCAGGTACGCGTTTTATGCTCTGGTTGCCGCTGCTTCGCACGGCAGATATGAGTCCATCGGCGTGAGAGTCGTGACACGCTTGTTCATGGTTTTGTTGATGACGCTACTCGCCTGCGGAGTGGCGGCTGCGCAGACTGCTCCTTATCCCGTCAATCACTACACCGCAGCGCAGTTTCTGGCGCTTGCTGGCCCTGCCGGGCCTCTTGAACAGACCGTTAACGCTAGCCAGCTTGAATTTGCTAGTGGCGGTGTATCCTGGCGTGAAGTACCTTTGCCTTACACCTTTGCCAGGGAGGTCATACCCAAAATCGGGCCACCCATAGTCACCACACGCTGGTTTCGGGTGCAGGTCTCTGGCATGAATCAGGCGGGCGACACGGCGCATTTTTACCTCAAACGCTGGCAAACTGCTGGGCAAATTGCGGTGTATGCCGATGGTCAGTTGATATATCGCTCAATCGGTAGCCCCGCCTGGAATCTGTTTCGGCATCCGGGCTTGCTGCTGCCTTTAAATCAGACCGCGCGAATTGCCGCACCTCAAGAAATTTTGATCCGGCTGGACAGCCGGCAGGGTGCAGGTGCTGCGCTGTCGTCTTTTTATGCGGGCAACACCCAGGCACTTGTGTCCATGTACACGGTGCGGGAATGGCTTGAATACCAGCTGCCCTTCATGAGCAGTGCGGCTTTTTTGGCGGTGGGTGTTTTTTTCCTGCTGGTCTGGCTGCGGCGGCGCACTGATCCACTGTACCTGCTGATGGCTGCTTTTTCAGTGTTGCTGGTACTGCGGCGCTGGCATTTTCATACCGAGTTACAACAACTGCCGATTTCTGATGCCTGGTTTGGCTGGATCACGCTGAACGCGCTGGCCTGGCAACTCATGGTGATTCATTTTTTCTTTTCGCGCCTGCATGGTCAGGCCTTACGCGGCTTGACCCGCTTGCTGGTCGGATTCACGCTGGCGTTTTCTGCGCTGACCTTACCCCTTGTTTTATCGCTTGGCCTGTCGATTCCTGCATTGCTGCAACTGCGCCCTGCCTTGCAGTTGCTGCAAATCGCTACCGTGTTTTTGGTAGTTGGCGTCGGGCTGTGGTTTTCAGTGCGCAAGCAGTCGCGCGACGGCGTTTTGCTGGGTAACGCGCACCTGCTGCTGATTGGCTTTGGCGTTTATGACTGGGCCAAGGCACAACAGCTGATCAATATGGAATGGTTTTACCTCACCCCCTATGGTGCAACTGTATTGCTGGCTGTGCTGTTGTTCATCATGCTCAGGCGCTACGTTGGCGCTATCAACGAGGTCGAGGTTAATAATGCTGGACTGGCCGAGCGCCTGGCAGCGCGTGAAACCGAGCTGACTAACAGCCACCAGCGTTTGCGCGCGGCGGAGCATCAGCAAACGCTGAACAACGAACGCAAGCGCCTGACGCAAGACATGCACGACGGGCTGGGCTCGTCCCTCGTCACGGCGCTGCGTGTGGTGGAGGCTGGCGGCATGCGTGAAGCCGAGCTTGGTGAAGTGCTTAAAAACTGCATTGACGATCTGAAGCTGACCATCGACTCCCTGGAGCCGGTTGAGGCTGACTTGCTGCTACTGCTGGCTACACTGCGTTTTCGTTTGGGCCCGCGTTTGAAAGCAGCCGGCATCAGCTTGCAGTGGGACGTGACCGATGTGCCAAAACTAGACTGGCTGGACCCGCGTAACGCGCTGCATATCTTGCGGATACTGCAGGAGTCGTTTGCCAATATCCTGAAGCACACCCGCGCCACCGAGATTCGCGTGACCACCGCTGCGGCAGGTGATGGCGTACAAGTCAGCATTAAAGACAACGGCCAAGGCTTTGACGTCGATGCCGCACTGGCAGCCGCATTAGGCCGTGGCCTGCATAACCAACAACGGCGCGCCCAAGCCATCAGCGGCACTGCAAACTGGACATCGGGCGCCGCTGGAACCCGTTTCACACTCTGGTTGCCGGTACGGCGAACAAGCATTGCGGTGCAGGCGTAGTGCTATTATTTAAGGAGCTTTTTGCGCCCGTATTAATTGAGTTAGAGGCTTATTTGATGGATTAAAAAAGCTGTTTTGGCTATTTCAAGCTGCCAAAGCCGCCTCAACATCTTTGGCCAAATCGGCTGGTTTGTCGGTTGGTGCGTAACGCTTAATGACCTGGCCGTCTTTGCCAACTAAAAATTTGGTGAAGTTCCATTTGATGGATTTGCTGCCCAGAAGGCCTGGCGCTTCGGCGCTGAGCCATTTGTACAGCGGATGCGCCTTGGGGCCGTTCACGTCAACCTTACCCATCATGGGAAAGGTCACGCCGTAGTTGACCTGGCAAAACTCGGCAATCTCACCGTCAGCGCCGGGGTCTTGCGAGCCGAACTGGTTGCACGGAAAGCCGAGCACCGCCAGGCCTTTGCCTGCATAGGTTTTGTGCAGCTCTTCCAGCCCGCCAAACTGCGGGGTAAAGCCGCATTTGCTGGCGGTGTTGACGATCAGCATCACCTGGCCTTTGAACTGGTTGAGAGCAATGTCTTTGCCGCTGATGGATTGGGCTTGAAAGTCGTAGATTGTTTGGGCGCTCATGCGGTGCTCCTGAAGTAAAAATGCAATGCTACTCTTTGTGATGTGCCAGTGCAGCCAGCAGCGCCGCAAGCACGATCAGGCTGCCACCCCACAAAATACGTGGGCTGAAATCCGCCGCGCCCAGCGCCGCTGCTGACGCACTGGCAAACAGGATTTCGGTCAGCATCAGCAATGCCGTGGTGCTGGCTATCAAGCGTGCCGCGCCATATTGCAAGGCGGCGTTGCTGACGATGAAAGCCAGACAGAGTCCAAAAAACACCGGAATGCCCGACGCCTGCAGTGCCGGCTGCGGCAATGTACCCAGCAACAGGCCGAGCAATGAAACGCCGGTTGACAACAGCGCACCGCCAGCAAACATGGCCAGCATGCGCCCGCTGCTGGGGCTGGCATTAAATTTGACCAGCAACGCGTTGGTAATGGCAAAGCTGAGGCCGCCCATCAGCGCCAGCCAGTCGACCCCCGACTGCGGAAACGGCCAGGGTGATTCTGGCGTTTTAAGCACGACGAGCACACCTGCCATGGCCAAAGCCAGTCGCAGCAAAGATGCGCGCGTCGGTTTTTCTCCCAGAAGCGCCCAGGCCACCAATACCGACCAGGCGGGCATCATGTAAAAGAGCAGCACGACCCTAACCACGTCACCCACCGTGACGGCCCAGTTAAAGCCAACATTCGTCAAGCCGGACGCCAGCGCGAGAAACCACAAGTGCGGATTGGCCAGCAAAGCGCGCCCGGACTGGCGGTAAAACACCAGCATGGCCACTGACACCAGCATGTAGACAGCGGCAGTGGCCCACAGGGGATGCAAGCCACTGTCTTGCAGCGCCTTGAGCGGCCACCACGACACGCCCCA
>ENA-OFDP01000758-OFDP01000758.1-metagenomes-genome-assembly--contig:-NODE-758-length-13817-cov-2.347987_pt1 | contig 13817 bp, 14 predicted proteins | sample MGYA00153389_OFDP01 | MGnify analysis MGYA00153389 | reverse complement strand
CAGTTCCTTTTCGTCTTGAGAAACAAAAGGGTACCGCCGTTCGTTACCTTACCCCCTTCCGAAACGCCCCGTAAGTCTTCGGGATTTGCTGTTGAATTCGCGTTTTAGGTTGGGGAGCCGCGCTGGTGCTAGCTATATCTTTTGTCGCTTGCACTCGTAAGGTGCCACCGAAAACGCTTCAAGTCCACGCGGCCATTGCTATCAAATGCCACACCCTCTGCCTCCAGCAAAATCCGCTGATAGTCATCGCCGCCGCTGTCCCAATGCTTCAAACGCAGACTGATTTTGCCTTGCGCGTTGATCACACGGTGCCAAGGGATTTTCTTTTGTACGGGTGTTGCCGCCAAGGCATAACCAGCCTGCCGTGCATGTCGTGGCATTCCGACTAAAGCCGCGATCTGGCCGTAGGTTGCGACTCGCCCGCGCGGTATGCGTTTGACTGCCGCCCATATCCGCTCGTAAATCTCGGTCGCCATTAATATGCGACAGGTATCGGGTCCAGGCTACGCCACAAGTACCAGGTCGCCACCGTGCACCAGGGTGAAAAGCGCTCGAAATACCACTGCACCTCGGCCTTTTCCAGGCGATCACCTTGGTGATAATGCTTTTCCACGGCGCGGATGACACCGATGTCATCGATGGGCCAGATGTTCGGCCGCATCAGATAAAAAATCAGGAACATTTCAGCTGTCCAGATGCCGATTCCCTTGACTTCCACCAGTTCCGCGATCACGTCATCATCCGCCATGTCGTGCCAACGCTTTGGTTTGATGCGTCCATCGGCAAAGTGCGCGGCGAGGTCCTGCATGTAGGAAATCTTCTGGCGGGAATTGCCGGCTGCTCGAAGGTCTTCAGGGGTCGCCGCCAGCATGTTATTGGGGTTGATTGTTCCAACCACCGCTACGGTCTTGTTCCAAACCGACTGCGCAGCCTTGACTGAAATCTGCTGTCCAACAATGGCACGCGCCAGTGTCTGGAACGGGTCGCCGCGTGTGCGCAATTGTGCTTCCGGGTAATCCTTGATGAGTTTCCTCATCACCTTGTCGCGTTTCGCCAAGGCCGTACACGCTTCATTCCAATAGTCGGGCGTCATGTTTTAGATTCTATTAATTTTGCGGCGTCTCCACATGCGTGAAACTATACAGCGCCAAAGGACCATCGTCGTTGCGTAGCCGACGACCGCAAAAATCAAACATTGCAGCGCCAAACCGATCAGCAGCGTTTGGCCGAGCGAGAGTATCCAGTCAAACATGAGTGGCACGATTTTCCAGAACTCCAGCCAGGGCACCGAAATATCCGGCGGCATCAAGTTGCTCGCCGGTTCCCCTGTCACCAATGCCCCGATCGTGTAAGCGAGCATGTAAAGCGGGATGAAGGTGAATGGATTAGTGTAAAGCGTGGTCGCACACGCGACGATCACGTTGGCGCGTAACGGGATAGCGACCAATACAGCCAGCAACATCTGCACTGGGCCGGGGACCAGGCCCGTGACGAGGCCGATGGCGACGCCGAGCGACACCGAGCGCCTGTGCATGTGCCACAACCTTGGATGTCCCAGCCATGGCGTGAGGAAACGCAGATATTTGTTCCCTGTAATGCTGCTCGGTTTGGGCAACTTATTACTTAAATAGCGTTTCATTGCCTGCGACGGTCGGTAAAATTCAAGTTGTTGGTCCTCGTTTGGGTACAAAGATTCGTCGTAATGCCAGCGGCAGAATGTTGCCGCAACGCTATTTTGGTCACCGAGACATTTTGCACGCCTCGCGGCAGCCATTTACTTTTCAAGAGTCATTGCCTTGCGTCTCTTCATTCTCGGCTTTCTGATCGGGGTTTGTGCGCTGCAAATGCAGGCCGCGCTGCCAGTTTATCCCGCTATGCACCTTGCGGCCATCGGGCTGGCGATGACGTTATTCGCTTGGCTGTTGGGACAGCGGCATTCACGCATCGTTCTAGTGATCGCCATATTGCTAGCGCTTGCGGGCGGTTTTGGGTTGGGCTTTGCTTGGGCGCAATGGCGTGCCGAGAGTCGCATGGCCGATTCGCTTCCGGCTGCGTCGGAAGTCACGGATATCGAAATTATTGGTGCTATCGCCAGCCTGCCACAATTGACGGATCGTGGGACAAGGTTCGAGTTTGACATCGAAAAAGTCGTCGCAGATGGCAAAAACGAGACCGCCGTTGTGCCATCCCACATTTCGCTTACGTGGTATGTCGAAACCAATTACAAGACAAAAGAAATCAAGCCGCCGCCCAGTCTTTCGCCGGGCGAACGCTGGCATTTCACAGTACGGTTGAAGCGTCCGCATGGAACCATGAATCCACACGGTTTTGATTTCGAAGCCTGGGCCCTTGAGCGCAACATTCGTGCGACCGGTTACATTCGCGTCAAGGGTGTAAACAAGAAGTTGCCGGAAAATGCGGCGGGCTTCATGTACGAGGTTGACCGTACGCGCATGGCGCTGCGGGACCGCATGCTGGGCGCGCTGAAAGATGACCCCTATCGTGGCGTGTTGATCGCACTGGCCATCGGTGAGCAAAGTGCGATTCCCGCAGAGCAATGGAAAGTGTTCTGGCGCACGGGAACCGGGCATTTGATGTCTATTTCCGGTCTCCATATCACCATGGTTGCATCGCTCATTTACTGGTTGGCTTTTAAACTCTGGGCGCGCATACCGCTGCTGGTGCTGCGACTGCCTGCCCAACGCGCTGCAGCTGTCGCCGGGGCGCTGACGGCACTCGCATACGCATTGATTGCCGGGTTTTCGGTGCCAACCCAGCGCACATTTTTCATGCTCGCCGCCATTGCCGTCGCACTTTGGGTTGGTCGCGGCATGTCAGCTTCGCGCATCCTTGCGTGGGCGTTGCTGGCAGTTTTGTTGCTCGATCCATGGGCCGGTCTCGCGCCAGGATTCTGGCTTTCGTTTGGGTGTGTCGCGATGATTTTCTATGTGTCTACGCAACGCACCGGGCGGGCGGGTGTCATGACTGGCGCAGTAAAAACGCAGCTCGCGGTCACCTTGGGCCTGCTGCCGGTCACGCTTGTGCTGTTTCAGGAAGTTTCGATCATTTCTCCTGTCGCAAATGCGTTGGCAATACCAGTGGTCAGCCTGATAGTTGTGCCGCTCACATTGGCTGGAGCGCTCCTGCCGTTCGATTTTGTCCTGCAACTTGCGCATCTGGTGATGTCCTGGTGCTATTTGGCACTGGCTTTTTTAAGCGAGCTTCCGAACGCTGTTTGGCAATCACATGCACCGGCACCTTGGACAGCAGTGCTGGCGATGATCGGCGTCGTGTGGTTGTTACTCCCGCGGGGTGCTGCTATGCGTTGGGTCGGTGCCGTTGCAATGCTGCCGATGTTCCTAGTGCTACCGGCATCGCCGAAAGAAGGTGAGTTATGGGTGACGCTGCTCGATGTCGGGCAAGGTCTCGCGACAGTCGTGCGCACTGCCAACCATGCATTGGTCTACGACACAGGGCCACGCTGGAATCCGGATGCGGATTCCGGAAATCGCATCATCGCGCCGTATCTACGCGGGGAAGGTATCCGGGTGCTCGATGCGCTGGTCGTATCGCATGTTGATGAAGATCACTCTGGTGGCACCAAGTCGATCATCGACATGCGAAAACCAAAATGGGTACTGACATCGATGGATGTCCAAAACGAAATGCTGCGGGGTGCCACCGAGGTGATGCGTTGCGAATGGATGGAAGGCGGCGGCGACACCTGGCGTTGGGACGGCGTGGACTTCGACATTATTCACCCTGCCAAGGAGGCGTACGCGAACGGGGGTGTCAAATCCAATAATCTTGGCTGCACACTGAAAATTACATCGCCCGGCGGCAGCATTCTCATGACCGCCGACATCGAAAAGCAGTCCGAAAATCAATTGATTGAACGTTTCAAAGACGACCCTGCGGTACTCAAATCGGACGTCATGGTAGTTCCGCACCACGGTAGCCGCACTTCGTCGACGGACGCGTTCATTGACGCGGTTTCGCCTGCGATCGCGCTGGTGCCAGTGGGTTATCGCAGCCGTTTTCGACATCCAAATAGTGCGGTGGTGGAGCGCTATGCGGCGCGCAACATTCCGCTTTACCGCACCGATTTTCTGGGCGCGATCACGCTCAAATTTGCGCCGGACGCCAATGGCAAACCGACGATGTCGACGTATCGTCAGGAAAGAAAGCGCTACTGGATCGACCAGCCGCATGCAGCGTCTGCACCCGAAGCCAGCACCACTGCAGTCACAAACGAATGACGATTCAAGGCGCGTAACCGCGGCACTCTGCTGATTTCCAACGGAGATATCATCCACAGCCTTAGCTTGGGCGTGTCCTCTTAAGTTTCTTCCTGCTTCTTGGCGAGCGTCGGTAAAAGCAGTCGTAATCGGTTCCGTCCATACACATAAGCATAGTCCGATGCCGTTGTCAGCTCGGTCGTCAAACGAACGCCCAGCCCGCCGATTTCACGTTCGCCCAGCGGCATATCGAGCTGGGCTTTTGCCATGGCCAGTGGATTGAACGGTGGACCTTGGTCGGAATAGGTGACGGCGACATCAAATTCGCGCGCGGTGAGCGAAATCCGAATTAGAAAATCACAATCGCCGCGATGGCCATGGTTAACCGTATTGGTAAAAAGTTCTTCCAGGATGAGATTGAGCTGGAGACCAGGTCTCCGCGGGATCAAAGCAGCTGCGCAGAAGCGCTCAAGGAATTCCCGGGCCAAGCGCCAGGCGCTTAACCTTGCCTGAAATATCGCTTCGGCTTGCGTGCGGTTTTCCATTGCTGACAAATGAGCGAAGAGATAAGATAAAGTGGAAAACTGGGTTTAGGCAAAATCAATATTGGAGAGGCTACCATGTGGAGAAATTGGGCGCTAGCGGTCTGTGCAGCGTGTATTGCAATGACGGCGATGGCGAGCGAAGTGGGTCACGTCAAAGTGGCAAAGGGTGCGGCCGCGATTCAACGCGGCACTGAAAAAATTACTGCGGTGGCGGGGTTGAAGATATACGCCGCAGACGTGATTACGACTGGCGCCGACGGTGCGGTCGGCATCACGTTTCTAGATAATAGTTTGATCTCCACCGGCCCCAACAGCGTGTTTGCAATCGACCAATACAGCTTTGACAGCACCACGCATGTGGGTAAATTTGACGGAACGTTGAAAAAAGGCACGTTGGCGGCGATCTCGGGAAAAATGGTGAAACAAGTACCCGAGTCGATGCGCATTTACACGCCCTCCAGCATCATGGGGGTGCGCGGCACAGAATTTGTTGTGAAGGTTGACGACGCAGTTGTTCGTCCGTAATGCAATGAGAAAATTACCTGTTTTGCTGGTTGTCATCTGCGGCGCCGCGCTGGTGGCGGCGTGTGTCCAGGCTCCCATCCGTCCGGTGTCCGGTGATGAACTGGTCGTCGTATTGCCAGGACCGGGGGGCGCAATTGGTGGGGTAGTGGTGCGCCGCAAGGACACCGAGCAGGTGCTCGATACACCATTTGCCGCATCGCGAATCTCGGCGGACGGCAAGCCTTCACTGGTCTCGTTGACGCCAGATCAAGTGAGCGAAATTTTTAGAGCCACTGTTGCCGCGCTACCAGGCCGACCGACCACGTTCACGCTGTATTTTCTCGAAGGTAAGGATGAACTCACGGTCGCATCCAACACCGAGCTCGCGAACGTGCTCGACGAAATAAAGCGCCGGCCTGAGCCTGATCTGCTGGTGACAGGTCACGCGGACAACGTCGGAAGTGACGCCTTCAATGACAAGCTTTCGCTGGCACGCGCTGAACGGATGCGGGAGCTATTGAAGGCCCGCGACATTGCACCTGACCGCATTCAAGTAGCCGGACGTGGCAAACGCGAACCGCTTATTGCAACCGATAAAGGTGTTGCGGAAGAGCGCAATCGGCGCGTCGAGATCAACGTCAGGTAGATAGCAGGCGCAGGATGCTTATCTCGCACCGATCGCGTTAGCCCCACCGTACACTGAGCAGGGTAATGTCGTCAGCGGGCTCGGTGCCTTCGGCAAACGCATGTACGCGCGCCTTGACCACGTTGACGATTTCGCCCGGCACGGGGGCAAGATTGGCATCGTTGAATATTTCATGGAGTCTGTCGAAGCCGAAGAACGCCCCTTGCTTGTCAGTGGCTTCGGTGACACCGTCGGTCATGCCGCAGAGCCATTCGCCAGCTACCATCTGATAACTACTGCTATCGTACGAAAAATCGTCCATCACGCACAGCGGTGGGCCGGCGGCGGGTTGAAGTCTTGTAACGGCATTGCCAGGTACACGCACAAATGGTGCATCGTGACCCGCATTTACGTAGTCCAGCTTGCCGTTGGTGACATCGAGAATGGCGGCAAACACTGTGACAAACATCTGCTCCGGGTTTTCACGCGCAAGTTCAGTCTGCGCATCGGTCAGCGCCACGCTAACACTATACGGATTGAGCAACATCGCACTCTTGATATGCGATTTTGCCGAGGCCATGAAGAGTGCGGCGGCGAGGCCCTTGCCTGAGACGTCAGCGATGGCAAAGAACAGACGATTCTTATCGATCATGAAGCAATCGTAAAAGTCGCCGGCGACGCGCCGGGCAGGCTCAAGCAGGGTAGCGACGACGAATCGCGTATCGGCAGAAAAAAGTCTGGCGGGGTCGGGCAGCAAACCCATTTGGATACGCTGTGCCGCCATCAATTCGCCACCGATGCGTGCCGCTTGTTCACCCATCACACGCCGCTGTTGATCGGACACGGCGAGTGACCCGGCGAGCATCCCGACCAGTATCCAGGTCGTACTGATAGCAGGCCAGGCCACATCGATGAGCATCCCCTTCCAAAAGAAGGCAACCAAGCCGAATGCGACCAGCGTGCCGCTGATGCCGAGAAACATCAGCAGCGCGCGCTGCACGCGCATTTTTGGTACCAGCCAGATTAGCAAGGCGCCCGACAGGATCATGAGCGAAAGCTCGATTGCAGATGCAGCACCTGGGCGTTGCAGGTGTACGCCGGCAATTAGTTGTTCTATTAGCTGTGCATGAATCTCCACGCCGGGGACACTTTCGCGCAGCGTCGTTGTCTTGAAATCAAACTCGCCCAAACCAGTGAATCCGATCAGGATCATCTTGCCTTCAAGTTTTTCGCGCGGTATTAGCCCCTTCATGACGTCGATAGCCGAAACGAAGCGGTTGTCATCGTGTTTAGAGTGGCGCAGCCACATTTCTCCGTTGTCCTGTGCCGGAAATGTCAACGCTTCAAGCTTTACTTCCAGTACACCGCCGGCAAGATCGCGAATCGACACACCGCCCCCCGATGCGACGCGCAGCATTTCCATACCCAGCGACAACGCAATTGCATCATCAGCGCCGCCGGCTTTGCCGATGCGCGCAAATAGCGGCGCACGACGCATGATGCCGTCTTCGGCATCGGCCGAAATAAAGCCGCGTCCGGTCGCGGCCTGATCGATTTCAGGGATGCTGAGCAAAATATTATTGAGGCGCTTGAAAGGCAACTCCACTTTGGTCGCCAATCGTATTGGCGCAACTTTCGGCAATGGGTCGCTGCGTGGCGATGGGTCCGTGAGATCGGCAATGGCCAACACCGTCCTGCCTTGTTTTAACGCTTGCGCGAATACCCGATCACCCGACGGCAGTGCTTTTGCTTTTGCCACCATCTCCGGCGAAATGCCGGGAATGAGACTGGCAAACGCACCCGCTGAATAGCGGTCTGGCTCGGAAAAAAGAATGTCGAAGCCGATGACGGCGGGCTCATACGCGAGTGTTTTATTGACCAACTCTGCCATGCGCACCCGTGACCAAGGCCATTGGCCGATTGCCTTGAGGCTTTTTTGATCAATCGTGACGATCACCACGGGTTCATTTACGCGCTGCAACGGAAAAATCCGTTGATACCCATCAAACACGGCATGTCGCAACGACGTCACGACCAGCGGCCCGCTCACAACGAGCACCACGAACGCCGCCAGCACGATTACCGCGCCAATGCGGAAACGATCAAGGGTGCCGGCGAAAACGCGACGGTTGATCAGAGTTCGATCTCCATGCCATCGTAAGCTGAAGAGACCATGAGGACTGGACCTTCTCGTGTCAACTCCTCAAAGCGGCGCGTTTCGTTCAGCAAACGTTCAAGCGTGGCGTCGTTATTGGCTGGTTCATGGTGAAACAGGACAAGGTGTTTGGCCAGCGCTTTCTGGCAAAGTTCGACCCCCACCACATTGCTGGAATGCCCCCAGTCAGCTTTGACTGAAATCGCGTCGGCAAGCGCGTACATGGCATCAAACACCACCACATCGGCTTCGCGAAAGAATTCCGCGATGCGCTTCACTTCGCTACCGTCATCGAGCTTGTGCTCGGAATCAGTTGAATACACGACCGTCTTGTTGCCAATCTCGAAGCGATAGCCGTACGAGTCACCCGAGTGGAGTTGTAATGCGGGCGTTACGCTCAGGGCACCTATCTTGTATTTCGTGTCCGGCGTGAGTTGGACGAACTCGATGTCTGCCGCCATCTGGTCGAACGTAACGGGAAAACACGGTGGCGACTGCTGCAATCGATAGGCGTGCTCAAGCACATCGTGACAACCGTGGATGCGAATTTTTGTTCCCCGCACATAGGCGGGACCAAAGAACGGGAACCCCATGATGTGATCCCAGTGCACGTGCGACACAAAAATATTTACTGTTGCAGGACGTCCCTGCTGGCGCGCCAGCACATGTGCGCCAAATGGCCGCGCACCGCTCCCCATGTCGCAGACGTAGTATTCTTCGCCGCCCAAATCGAGTTCGACGCAGGATGTGTGTCCGCCAAATGTGCCCTTGACCGCAAACCCGAGCTCGTCGCGGGTGAACGCGCAGGCTTCTTCGGACGTCGCAAAACTGCGGCCCGAGGCTTTTAGCAGCGCTTGCACAATCTTGTCACTAATATCGGCTGAGGTGAGTGCAACCGGGAGGGAACCGCGCGTACCCCATAGTCGGATAATCATGAATTTCTCCGTACTTGAAAAAGCAGTATCGGCTAGGTTTTTTCACCGGACGGCGATGACGCAACCGCAGCGACGGCCTTTGCCACCGTCGCAAAAACCTCCAGCAGCATATCGAAGCGGCTAATCTGAAAGATTTCAGCGACCATCGGCTGCAGCGCAGCGACGACGATACGGCCGTTGTAAGTCTTGGCCTTTTTGACGGCGAGCATGAAACATCTGAGCCCGGCACTGGAAACATACTCCAGTTGCGACAAATCGAGCACGATGGCCAGATGGTCGCGCGCGGCCGCATCCAGGTGCGGCGTGAGATCGTCCCGGAACGCATCACAGCTGTCCTGATCCAACCGCCCTTTGAGGCCGAGGATCAACGCGTTGCCGTTAACTGATGTGACTAATGACATGTGTGCTCGCGATCTCAGGAAGGGGCAAAATGGTGCCTGCAAGAATATCAGAAAGGAGACGAATTGGTGCTACTCCGGCTCGATCCCCAGCGCCACCAGATATCGCGAAACCATATTGTAGGATGCGATCACGCAGACGATCTCGGTGACTTCGCGATTTGGCAAGTGCGCACGCAACGCATCCAGCGTCGCCGCACTCACAGCGATATTGCGGGTCATTTCTTTTGTCAGCTTTAGCACCAGCCGCTCGAGTACGTTGAATGCGGCGGAATTGTCGGGTGCCTTTGCGATGTCCAACATGGCATCGAGCTGAGCTTGTGTGCCGCCAGCGGCCAGAAACTCGGGCGCGTGCTGAATCCATTCATATTCAGCGCGATTTAATTTCGCCACCGCACATATGGCCAGTTCTCGCAATAGCGGCGCAATGTCAAGATCCCTGCGAATGGCACCCATAAACGTATTCCAGCCACGCGCCATCGGCGGGCTGTGCAACAACATGCGGTCGAGGTTAAGTAGATTGCCATTGGCGCGGCGGGCGCGGATGGCGGCGACGAGATCGGCAGGGACGTGATCGGCCGCGATGTCGACGTCGGTGATGTAAGGAATCGTTGGCATGGTGTTGCCCTACATATAACCAGTCTGCATGCGGATCCCAAGTTAAAAGTGCCTGAAGAAGCCCGTCAATGCTAGTGGTTTGTTCAGAAAAACATCGTCAGGCAAATGTAGCATCTGCAGTTGAATTAACGCCGTACCGGAACAACTTAATGCAGGCTAATAGCATAAATCGTTTCTGTAGATGCGTCAGCTGCGTCTGCGATAATAAAGCCTCCTAACGTTGAATTCCCCCATGAACGCCACCGCAAACAGCATCGCCCACGCCACATTGATGACGCCGTACGGTATCAATGAATCCGTCATCGAATCCGTGTTTGGTGAAATCCTCACCCATGACGCCGATTACGCCGATCTTTATTTCCAGTATTCCCGTTCGGAGGGTTGGAGCCTGGAGGAAGGTCACGTCAAGTCGGGCAGTTTCAATATCGACCAGGGCGTCGGCGTGCGCGTTGTGTCCGGTGAAAAGACCGCGTTTGCGTATTCGGATGACATCAGCCATACGGCCTTGTCGTCAGCGGCCGCTGCCACGCGCAGTATTGCCCGCGCCGGCGGCAATGCAAAGGCCGCAAAATCGCAATCAAAAGCGGGACGCGCGCTTTACACACCGACCGATCCCGTTTCCTCGTTTGAGGATGCCGAAAAAGTGCGCATCCTTGAGCGCCTTGAACAGTTTGCCCGCAACATCGATCCCCGCGTGAAAGAGGTAATGGGCCGCCTTTCCGGTGAATACGATGTAGTAATGGTGGCACGTAGCGACGGCGTGATGGCAGCTGACGTGCGCCCGCTGGTGCATATCGGCCTTACCGTGATTGCCGAGCAGAACGGGCGCCGCGAACAGGGTCACACCGGTGGCGGCGGACGTTACGACTACCGCTACTTCACCGATGCCGTATTGAAGACTTACGCCGAGGGTGCGGTGCGCGAAGCGTTAATTAATCTCGATGCCAAACCTGCGCCCGCCGGCCCAATGACGGTCGTTCTGGGTTCTGGCTGGCCCGGCATCCTCCTGCACGAGGCAGTTGGTCATGGATTGGAAGGTGATTTCAACCGCAAGGGCTCCAGCCTGTTTGCGGGGCGCATTGGTGAGCGCGTTGCCGCCAAGGGCGTCACGGTCGTGGATGACGGCACGATTGCGGATCGGCGTGGCTCGCTCAATATCGATGACGAGGGCAATGTCACGCAGCGCAATGTGTTGATTGAAGACGGCATCCTCAAGGGTTACATGCAGGATTCGCTCAATGCGCGGTTAATGAAGACACCGGTAACCGGCAACGCACGGCGCGAATCGTATGCGCACATCCCGATGCCGCGCATGACCAATACCTACATGCTCAATGGTGATAAATCGCCTGAAGAAATTATCGCCAGCGTCAAGCACGGTCTTTACGCCGCCAATTTTGGCGGCGGGCAAGTTGATACCACCAGCGGCAAGTTTGTATTTTCGGCGTCAGAAGCCTACATGATTGAAGACGGCAAGATCACCTATCCGGTTGTCGGCGCGACGCTGATCGGCAACGGCATCGAATCGCTAAAGCATATTTCCATGATCGGTAACGATATGAAACTTGATGGCGGCGTCGGTGTCTGTGGCAAAGAGGGGCAAAGCATACCGGTAGGTGTCGGGCAGCCGACCTTACGAATGGAAGGGTTAACGGTCGGCGGTACCGGTTGAGTATTGGCTGATTCACGTGCGCGCATCCAAATTTGTGTCTGGACCGTAAACTTTTCTGTGAATTCGCGACCAAAGAGCATATCAACCGAGGGACGCCCTATGAAACGTCGTACATTTTTGTCAGGATTGTTCGCCTCAGCCGGGTCGCAAGTGTTTGCCAAGACCGCCTACGCGCAGGGCCGACCGCAAATGCCGACTGCCGAACAAATTAAAGTTGCCCTACAACAAGCCAGCCAACCACCCATGAAGATAGAAAAACTGGAATTACCAAAAGCAGAATGGAAAAAACGTCTTTCCTCCGCGCAATACAACGTTTTGCGCGATGAAGGTACCGAGCGACCGTTCGTCAGCAACCTGAACGACGAAAAGCGCAAAGGTATTTTCCACTGCGCAGGTTGTGATCTGCCGGTTTACACATCGGAAATGAAATTCGACAGCGGCACTGGCTGGCCAAGCTATTTCACGACCTTACCTGGCGCGTTCGACAAGAAAACTGATTTCAAGATGATATATCCGCGCACCGAATATCACTGCGCCCGTTGCGGCGGCCACCATGGCCATTTGTTTAACGACGGGCCGCAACCGACGGGGCAGCGCTGGTGCAATAACGGCGCGGCGCTGGTATTCAAGCCGAGTGCCGCGTAAGTCCAAACGACGCGGCGTTTCTCCCAAATATCAACGACTAAACGCTATTACTGGCGGGTCTTTGCGGGCATTTTTGTTCCGGAAGGCGCGCCAAATGGCGTTATAGCCAGTCAAGTTCGGCAAGTTATCCCAGCTTCCTGTATTTTTCCCCGGCTTCAATCCGCGTCTTCAGAATATTTTGCTCCGGCGGTAGCGGGCATGTCGTGAATTCAGAAAACGCACACGGTGGGTTATAGGTTTTGTTGAAGTCCAACTGAAACATCTCATTGGGTTCGGGCTTTTTGTCGACGTACAAAAACCGCGACGGACGATAGGTCGTGTCGCCAGAGGTGCCGTCGCGCATCACAAAAAATAAGCCTTCGCCGTCTCCGACAACGTCCATTTTGTATTTTTTGCCTTGCAACGTAAATTCAACATACCCCGGGCAAGGTTCCTCGGAAATTTCGTCGATCACGTTGACGATGGAGAGCTTCCTGCCGGGCGGGTAGGGCACGAATTTGGCGTTGACTTTAAATGCTGGATTAATGTTGTACCAGACGCGGCCCGGGAAATTCTTGCGCACCAAAGACTCATTGTCGGCAAGACGCAGCACATAACGGCCATCGCGTTCAATAACGTGCATCGAGATGCGACCGAGCGTCACCCAGTCGCGCTTGGTGGCATCGGCTTTCAGTTCCCGTTCACCAGTGAAGGGCGTGCCATCACTGGTCATGCTGACGCCATCTGCCAGTTTGAGCGTGACGGATTTTTTTGCAGTGTCGACAGTGATCGTGCCGATGACGTCGGGTCCCGTACCTTTGAGTTCAGCTGGGAATACGATATCGTTGTTCGGCGCAGTGCCAAAGGTGTTCACCCCCGGCTTCATGATGAAACGGCCCGCGAGCGTCAGCCAGCCGTTGTCGCGCCGCAAGCTTTTTTCTACGTTGTCCCGCCACTGATTGATCGCATCGACGTATTCCGGTTCCGCTGTTTTGATGGATGTGCCGGGCGTGGCGGCCATCGCGAGCAGCAATGCAACCAGCGCGCCCCTTCCCGAGCAAAGTCGAGGGTAGGGGCAAGAAGGTGTTTAACGCGAAGGCGCAAAGGAGAAGGGAAGACGCAAAGGGCTTAACCCTTGCCCCTTCATTCCCGCGAAGCGGCAACCTATCGAACGCCGTTCGTGCAAAATATGGTATACCGCTTCGCGGGAATAGCGAAGGAAGTGCGCTTTCTTAGCGTCTTCCCTTCTCCTTCGCGTCTTCGCGTTAAATCTTACGCGATGTCTCAAAATGCATCCGGTTTCAGCAGCGCATCACAGTTGCCCCCAAAGGCCGACGTCGCTATCGGCCCGCCATCACATTCGTATGCGGAGCCAACTCATATGCCTGACACGGCCACACTCGACCGCCTTCGCACCGGGGCGGGCTTTATTGCCGCGCTCGACCAGAGCGGGGGTTCGACGCCCAAGGCGTTGAAGGGGTATGGCATCGAGGCCGATGCGTT
>ENA-OFDP01000757-OFDP01000757.1-metagenomes-genome-assembly--contig:-NODE-757-length-13822-cov-4.141643_pt1 | contig 13822 bp, 12 predicted proteins | sample MGYA00153389_OFDP01 | MGnify analysis MGYA00153389 | reverse complement strand
ATCCCTGATAGGGTTTTAGGTGTTTTCCGGCCATAAGTAATCCACCAAGTATCAGGAGGTTCTTCAGGTTTCAATCCCTGATAGGGTTTTAGGTGTTTTCCGGCGCGCTGCTCGATTCCGTATTCTAGTCACACACTCTTGTTTCAATCCCTGATAGGGTTTTAGGTGTTTTCCGGCTAAAGCGATTAGTATCATCTGCGAAGAGGTCACGTTTCAATCCCTGATAGGGTTTTAGGTGTTTTCCGGCAGAAACAAATGATTATTTCGCGTCTTCCGAAGACGTTTCAATCCCTGATAGGGTTTTAGGTGTTTTCCGGCGTCAATGGCAAGCCAACAGGACTTTAAGCTATCAAAGTTTCAATCCCTGATAGGGTTTTAGGTGTTTTCCGGCTCGACCTTGATGACTACCTAACAGCTAACGACATAGTTTCAATCCCTGATAGGGTTTTAGGTGTTTTCCGGCGAGGTGCAACTAAAAAGCAACACCACCAAACAGGTTGTGTTTCAATCCCTGATAGGGTTTTAGGTGTTTTCCGGCGTTAGAGGCAATCGTCACAATCCGCTCTAGCGACGTTTCAATCCCTGATAGGGTTTTAGGTGTTTTCCGGCCATAAAGAAGTCGGTAAACAAGACTATACATGAGTTTCAATCCCTGATAGGGTTTTAGGTGTTTTCCGGCTCGGGTAGTCCGCTTAAACTGTTCCTTCATAGAGTTTCAATCCCTGATAGGGTTTTAGGTGTTTTCCGGCACATTAGAATTCAAGAAAGTCGGCGGGAAGATATAGTTTCAATCCCTGATAGGGTTTTAGGTGTTTTCCGGCATCCGAGAATTGCAGCCCCAATTTGCAATCATTGAAGTTTCAATCCCTGATAGGGTTTTAGGTGTTTTCCGGCTCGACGCGATCGAGCCATATATTCAACTTCGATCGGTTTCAATCCCTGATAGGGTTTTAGGTGTTTTCCGGCAATTGCCTGATTAAGCATTGTAGGTGTAGCAAATTGTTTCAATCCCTGATAGGGTTTTAGGTGTTTTCCGGCCGCCCGCTCCAGAAGCCTTGGTGTATTTGGTTTTCAAGGTGCAGTTCCGTGAATCTAAAACAAGAGTACCATTCCAGCCCTAGGCTTGTCAATCCCCAATTTTTCATACTCACCGCAAAAACATTATCCTGTAAAGCTTTCAGACTTTCCGTGAATCTTTTTTTCAGACTAGGGGCATCAAACTCTTGCTGCATATGAGTTTCAGCCGAAAAATTTGATACCCCTATTTTAACACCTACCCGTTCACGGAAACTAGGCAAAAAATATTGTGCGATCGGCAGGCACAACCCCACCAATACGTTCAATCTTACCCTGACAGCAGGCGCACAGCGGAAAAAACAAAATACTGTCTTCGTTCGGTTTGATGACTTTGTTCAGGCGCGATCGCAACTTAGCGTATTGCGTCTCAGTCAAATCAGCACACTCAAACACACTGTACTGCATCCACTGCCCATAAGACTTCAGCATTTTGTGAATCTTTGTCCGGCGCTTGTCTTCCGAAATATCGTAGGAAATCAGAATGTGCATATCTAGTACAAAACTAAAGGTGGATACTTGTCAATTTCGCCCATCAAATATTTCGCCAACAGTCGCCCCTGAATCTCAAAAGCCTCTTGATAAGTGCACTTACGCTTCAAAACTGGATGCTTAAACTCAGACTGCTTCTTCTTTTCATACAACCTCAAAAACTCTTTCCGTCCCGTTTCCGACAGTCGCACCACATTACTCAGCGGTTCCACAGTAAAATCATTCGGCGTCAGAATCCGGCGGTTAATCGCGTTCAGAATTACACTATCAGCCACCAACGGGCGGAACTCTTCCATCAAATCAAACGCTAAACCCACGCGGCCGTAGCGCTGCGTATGAAGGTATCCTAAATAAGGGTCAAATCCCACAATATTAATCGCACTTTGCACATCGTGACGTAGCAGCGTGTAAGCAAAATTCATCAAAGAATTGACCGGATCGGTAGCTGGGCGGTGTCGCGGTTTAAACACAAAGCCTTCCGCGCGAATTAATTGGTTGAAAACTCCGAAATACGCCGCACTCCCAGCACCTTCGTGTCCGCGCAAAGAGTTAATGTTGTCAGTTTTGTCAAGTTTGGCGATCGCATTTGAAATCTGCATAATTGCCGATTCTAATTTTAGTTCCGAATGTTCCCGCTGAGTTTGAGATAAACTGGTGCGATAGTTCTTCAATTTCCCCCGAATAAAACCCTGGACAACATGAATAGCTTGGGGAGTTTCCCCCGCCGCTTTCCACTGAGCATTCCGAACGAAAATGTTTTTACTTAATTCCGGTTCTAGCTTACCCAAATAGTGACCTGTATCGGTGATAAAAGTCAGAGGAATTTTCCGTTGAAGCAATTCTGCAACCGCAGCCGGAGAAATAGTCGCCCGTCCCACAATCACCACTCCATCTAAATGAATCAAAGGCACATCTTGTAACGTTTGATTTTTTGCCTTGACATTCAGCCGTTCATCTGTTTTCCCGATAAACACATCATCTTGATTGATATAAAGTGTTCCCATGATTGACTCCAAAAAATGAGGTTTAATTAGCTTCTTGATAGCGCAGGACTCTCTCAGCAGCTTGAGGCAAACATTGCTGATAAAGGCTGCAACCTTGACAGCGTTTGCTATAATTGGCTGGAGGCATTTTGCCAGTTTGCAGTAAAATTTGGATAGCGTTGATAGTTGCGATCGTCTCCCGTCTCAACTCCTCAGAAATCTCCACTAATTGCCGCTGATGCGACTGCGCGTAATACACATATCCCGTCGCAATACTTTTCCCCGTCATCTCCTCCAAACAAAGGGCTTGAGCACAAACTTGCAACTCATCATTATCCCACTCCCCCTTCCGCCCCCGCTTGTACTCGACGGGATACAACTCACCATCCGTTGATTCAATCAAATCCGATTTCCCAATCAGCATATACTTTTCAGACTTCAGCCAAATCGCCCGCACCTGCCAAGTTTCATCGCGGTTGATTTGACTGAGAGTGTGAACGCGATCGTGCAAAGTCGTCCCTTCGATGGTATACTGATTATCTGTAAATTCTCCCGCGCAAGACATTCGCCAACAGCGGTGAGGACAGTAAGAGTATTGGTTGAGAAGTGCGATCGAAATGTAGTCGTCATCGTTCATCGTTTTGATGGTTTGTAGGAGATTAATAATTGAAATTAGCAACAGGCAAGATGCCTGTTCCATAAGAGTTTAGTGTTATTGTGGGGTGGGCATCTTGCCCGCCCTGGAAATCCGTAATTAGCAACAGGCAAGATGCCTGTTCCACAAGAGTTTAGTGTTATTGTGGGGTGGGCATCTTGCCCGCCCTGGACATCCGGCATCTTGCCCGCCCTGGACATCCGGCATCTTGCCTGCCCTCGAAATCCGTTTAACTCTTATTAACAGCAATCCGCCGAGTCATCCCCATCCCCATCGGAGTTTTCCTCCCAACCCCGCAGTAAAGAGCAAAATCAGCCAAAGCATTAATTTGCTTAATCACCAAAGGCTCCACATCACCCAAAATCCGATAACTAACCTCCCCAACCATCCCAACAAAATTGCTTTCATAGTTAGTCAATCTTTCAGTTTTGATATTGACAAAAGTCGAAAAAAGTGCATCAAAAGACTGATCGGGAAGCTCAATGCCGCTGTACTTATTCCACCGACTGAGGAGACTGTTAAAAACGCAGTCCCTAGTCGGAATTACCGAATCAAACTTTCCCTGCCGAAAGGTAGTAGGAGTCGCAAAACTGAAGGCAATTAAGCGATTAGTTTCGGAAGCTTGTTCGTACAATTGAGAGTAACTACAAGCATTAGCCCAAGGCTGATCTACTTGAGGTGTTCCGAGAATCTTCGTAATCATCAAATCCGCCGGGCCAAGGTGCCACGGACGGGATGGATTAAGATTGAGCCAAAGATTAGTTAACTTGCCAAATAAAGTGTCATCAAGCAGACTAATTCGCCACCAACAGGGAGTATGTTCTGGAATTAGTTCTGTGTGTTCCCATTCGAGATAATGGTGTTTTTTGAAAGGGCATTTTTTAGTTTGCAAAGGGCTGAGAGTGAAGGATTTTTGGGCTGTGGCATCGTGGAGGCGATCGCCGAGTTGTTTGTCAACGGAACTCACAAGGGTGAGGAAGAGGGCGTGCAGGTGTCTTCCGGTGAGGTATCCGGGGGGAATTGGGGCGATGGGAAGAAGGTTGAGGATGAGACTATGCGGCATATTTGGATACTAAAATTAATGTGCGATGGTTCGTAGTAAGGACTTCAGTCCTCAGTAGGACTAAAGTCCTTACTACAAACCTAAGAGTTAGTTAGCGCGAAAGCGGTATTCCATACAACCGGGAATTTTGAGTTTGTCAAACTCGTAATATCGCCCTAGCATTTTGACATTTTGGATGAGGCTAACCGGAGGCATATTAACCACATCGTAGCTAATCACTTGATGGGAAAACATCACATCTAAAGGATTGAGCAGATAGGGAAAAATTATGTCTGTTTCAGATTGCGATCGCTTCACCTCCTTCTGTTCTAAAATTTCGACTGCTGCTTTGCTCATCCACTTTCCCAGACGAATCCATTTTGCCAGTTTCAAAGCCTTTTCTGAGATGATGAAAAACTCAAACTTGCTTTCCGGTGCAATTTCTTTGGTTCTGCCAAAACTAGGGATATTTTTCTGGGTTTTCTCCATCTCAACGTGATAGTTGTTGTTGGCGTATTTCCAAGTGTTGAGAGTGGAGGAGTGAAAAAGCGATCGCGCCGGAGTAACATAAATTCCCTGTTGGTTGAGCGCCGTTAAATGCTGCTCGTATTTAGGAATTTGTTCGGGACAGAAATAGCGATATGAATCTTCCTCAGCAACGGTGGTAGAATAGATGGCGCTATCCACCAAACCAAGGGCGTAACAAAGCGCATAATTGTGAATTACTGGCTCTGTTTCGTAAAGTCTCCCTATTTCGCGAGTTGCAAAATAAAGGCTATCGTGCAACTCGATTTGACAGCGATAAATAATAGCCATTGTTGTTACTCCGCTGGTGCTGCTTTTTTACTACCTTTCTTAGCTTTGTCAGAACTTTTGAGGACGTATTTTTGAGCATAAGCCATTGATTCGGTATTGGCTTGAGTCAACATTGCTTGCAGTTTAGTTTCATCGCTGGAAATCGATTTGACCTCTGCCAACAGGCTATGAAAAGATTCGCCCAAAAAATCGCGGTGGGAGATGCACTCTCCATTCATTAGTTCAGTAATTGCTTGATTTGCATTAGTTAAAACATCATCTTCATTGAGCGGATCGGGGGGATTGATTTTGCCAGCAGCGCTCATCAAATCGTAGATTTTTTGCGTCCATCGCAGATTGCTAACAATTTCACCATCAGCAAAAATTACCCCGATCAATTCATTGCGAACTCGACCAGTGCGGGTAGTTTGTGCTCCGTAGTGCCGCGTTCGGAGAATGTTGTTGAAAACGTAGAGAAAACCTGTTTCCGTCGGGTCTTTCAAGGTTACAATGCTGGGAAAAAAGACTTGAGGTAAAATGTGATCTTGGCTGTTGATACGGCTGGTGACTTCCCCTTGGCGACTCATCGTTCCACTTTCATAGGGTGCATTGAGGGTGAAATTGAGGTGAGAATCATCGAAGGGAGTGATGGAATAAGCTGTGTCTACAACTACTTTGGATTTCTCAGAACCGGAATCGCCGATCGCAAAACCATACAAAATACAATCAGGAGTAGTTTTGCTAAAATCGACATTGTAGTCGCACTTTTCCCAGTCGCCAATTTTGTAGTTTCGCAGCAATTCCCGTCCGGTTAAACGTTCGGGTGTAGACTGTTTCCGCTTAAACATTGCTAAACGGCTGATGTGCGTTTTGTCTTCAATTCCAGCACTTACTCTCGCTTTATTCAATTCGCCGTCAGTCTGAAATAGCGGATAAGATTCAGTGACTCGGATGGTGATGAAATGAGCATATTTTCCCATTGGTTTTGCGGGAATTTCATCGTGAAAAAATTTAGAATCGAGGGTTTTCAGAAATTTCATGGTTTGGTTTCTCCAGTACAAGGTAATTGAAAAAATGCGGACAATTTAGGCTAACTCTGTTTCTGTTTCGGGAAGTTCATCAGGTTCATCCTGCTTCTTTTCCTTGCGTTCTTTGTCGTCTTCCAATCGATAAAGGTAATCGCAAGTATCCCGAATTAAGTTGAGTTGAGTGCCTGCTAAACGAGCGCGATCGCCCTTCAAACTACCATCAAAAATCACCTCCACAAAATACTTAGCAAAATCGTAAATTGCTTGCCTTTCTTCCTCCTGATTCAAAGCAGGTTTCCACTTCCCATCAGCGAAGGTAAACGTCGGTTTGCCTTCCGCCGTCCGTCGTCGCACGTTATTCATCAGCCTTGATAAACGCCCGCCCACAATATCTGTTAAAGATTCGGTATTGTTGGCTAAAGCTTTATCAAACTTCAGAATAACGTCAGCAGCTTCGTCAATCGGTTTCAGCACGGCATTAGCTTTCGCATATTGACTTTTTGCCCGATAAAAGCGACGATATAGTTCGGTCAATTCTCGCATTTGATTCACGGTGTTTCCCTTTGGTTCAAAGTAGTAATAAAATTCTAGGTACAGGCGGATTTTGGCAATGGGGACGGACTCAAGTTTGTCTTGTTTCCGCAGCCATTTAGTCAGGTAGTGAAAGACATAAAGCGGACTGGTTTCTAAATCCCGTGCTAAATCTGACAATTTCCCCCAGTCGGGATTGCCATCTTTCTTGCGATTGACTTCTAAGTGAATACAGTAAGCGGCACTTAGAGCATTTAGCGGTGAAAATTTACGTTTGTCTGATGTGCGAGGTAGAATACCATCTAAGCGATAGTTGTCTTCCTTAATCAGAGAACGAATCGCTTGATGTTCGCCATCAATGACAACTGTTTTTTCAAAATCTGCACCGCTAATAAATGGCGGTACGGGTGATTCTGATGCAACTGTTTTGACATCGAGAATTAGCGGTAAAGCAAAGGCTAACCAAGTCGGCATTACCCAAGATTCGGTATCTGTGGCATCTTTGCCCGGTGGTAAAGCTAAGAAGAAAAAGGTCAGCGGTTGATTGTCTGGATAGCTGATCTTGAAAGTGCGATCGTCTTCTGCTTCCAAATTCTCTTTAATCAATAATGAATCAACTTGTTGATAATTGTCAAGGGTAAAATCGGCAATTTGTTTGTCAGTAATTAAATGCTTGCGAATATCCGCATCAAATCGCGTTCTGGCAATCCAACTGTAAGCTTTCTGAAGAAATTTGTTAGTTTCTGGAGTAAAGAAGTAAGCTGGATAAAGATAGAGATAGCGGTATTTTCGGCCTTCAAAGTCTCCTCCTGTGGCGTTGGTCTGATTCATCAAAATTTGTCTCAACATAATCTCGATCGACCAAATTGAGCAAATCTGACGCTTGGCTGCTTGGGCGTTAAACAAAATTTGGCGGTTGCTATAAACTTGGGGAGCAAATAAAGTCGCCGCTTCCATTTGTTCCGTCACAGTGTAAGCTGAACTAGACATCGCACAGACATTTTCGCGTCCTCTCCCTGTGATTTTTGCTGCACTGTACCGCGCCAATTCTAGTAAAAACGGATCGGTTTCTGGTTTGATAACTGCCCCCGTTGGCAAGGAAACAATGCGGCTGACATAAGTCCGCAAATCGTTCCAGCCGTCGGGAATTTCAAAGTTTTCGGCGATGGGTTTGATGAGATTGGTGGCACATTCAACCATATTGGTTAAAACAGCACGAATTTGAGTTTCATCTAGTCCTTTCTTTCGCTGAAAATACTGTGCAGCTAAGTAATACCAATCCAGAGGAACACCGCCTGTTTTTTTCAGAGATTGGATTGCTTTCAAAGCGGGTATTTCGTCAGCTAAACCTAAATGTTCGGCTAGTTTTTGAGTCAAATCTAATTCAGGCGGGCTTTGGCGTTTAGCTTTGGGCAATTCTTTCTGAGAATTACTCAATCGTTCTTGCCATTTATTCCAAATGCCCCGACACAGGATATCCCCAAATTCGGCTAGCCTATCAATCCGATAATCTTCGGGAAATTCCAGATTCAATTCACCGGGCAAATTTCCATTTTTTTGGAAACTTAGCAAGCTATCGCTGCGTTTTTTTGCAGAGGATAGTTTGGTGCTGGTAATGAGTTTGCAAGCTGCTTCGATGCTAACTCCCATGAGTTCGATTATATCAAAAAATAGCCAATAGAATTCACCAAATTTAAAGCCTTTTCCGTCTCGGCTAAATCCGGTTGTTTTGAGTTTTAATCTGTCGGCACAAAGGCTGCGAATTTTAGCAATAACTTGGTTAGGAATTTCAGCGGTGTTGATGGCTGGCGCATCGCTTTTAGCTAGATAAACAGCACCATCTGGCAAATACAGCAGCGGCGTATAGAACTCGCTGGGATGAGCGTCCATCAGAGCATTGTTAATGATATTTGTCAATACTCCGCGATTGTCTGAGAGGGAGTGATAGCTAAATTTAAGTTGTCCGTTGCTAAGAGAATTTAAAACTTCTGATAAACCGTTGGCTTCCGCATCGCTGGGATGTTTGATAACTGATGCGAATAAGTCTGAAAGTCTGACTAAATTGGCTATGGTTCCTCTGATTCTACCATCGAGTTTCGGCTGCAATCCGCGAATTTCTAAACCGCGATCGCTATCATATTTGACTCCGGCATTATTGCTCATCCACACAATATCGTCGATGTGATATTCCCAGTCTTCACCTAATAAACTATCTAATCCAAGTTGTTGAATTTTTAGAGCAACATAATCACGTCCGAAATTTGGAGCTTCTTCTTTGTGAGGTGGTTTTTTTTGCCAGTTTCGATCGGTAAATTTCCCCTCTGAATCGTTAGTTTTCAGCCATTCTGAATAATCGGGGAATTTGTCGAAGTCGTGCAGGATGTACGATGCTACGAACAAAGCTATTTCTGTTTCACCGCAGTTGCGTTTAACTGGATTAGTTTCCGGTGTCTCTGTCTTGAGTTGCTTGAGAATTCGGTAAGTTGGGAATAAGCCGTTAAGTAGGTGAGAAGTAAAGGATTGATCGTGTTTGCTGCGATCGACATTTTTGCCTTCAGCCCGCCTGTCTTCGGTAAATTGACCGCCTTTGGCTGTGGCTCCAGCTAGCTGCTGAATCAAGTTTGGTAGGACATTTTCGGCGAAGGATGCTAAAAGGCGATCGCCCTTATTTCCGTCTGCTTCTCGAATTGCTTCTTTAAACAGTCGAACTGTCAAAAGTTCGTATTTAGCTGGCGTTTCATCGTCATCATCAGGAGAGTGTAGCCATTTGTAAAGTTCATCTTCATTCATGATTATTTTTCCTCTGGTTCAGTGGGTTGATATTCCTGAATCGTACCCTGTCGAATAATCCACAATTTCCCAAAAACTTCCGCTTGCTCTAATCCGAGGATTAACGTTTCTATTGCTTCTCTCCAATCTGTAAAATTGGGACGAGATGTTAGCCGAATTACCACAATCCCCGCATACTCAGATGGATTGAATCGCATCCGATTGCCAAAACCGCGATCGGCAGTAACTAAACATCTTTCCTCTTGACGGCAAACATTAATAAGTTCCACATCTGGTGCTGAAGTCAATCCTTGACTTGGTACTGTTTCTACGTCATGCCCAGCCAAACGTAAAAAGGTGACAACGCGAAGATCGACATTTTCATCTAGCTTTAACTTCACGTAGTTGCTTCCTCCTTTTTTCCTAATGGAATCTCGGCATAATAATCTCGCGTTACTTCAGCAGCGTAAGCAATACAAGCGAATACATCTTCTCTTTCTATGCTTGGATATGCTTCTAAGATTTCGTCAACAGTCATACCTCCAGCTAGGTAGTCAAGGATTAGGGAAACCCAAATCCGATGGCCGCGAATGCGAGGTTTTCCAAAACAGATATTTGGATCGATCGAGATTCGGGACAGTAAATTATCTCTAGTCATTGGTCTTCCTCCAGGTTGCGCGCAATTCATTTAAACAAATCCACTGGTCGTTCTTCTTAACCTCGATGTACTCCCAACCATTAGCTGAACTGCGATTTACTTTTTCTGCCAAGGGACTCGGTTTATCAAAATCTTGTCCGTCGTAAACAATGGTTCCTTTCATGGAGATTTCCAGACTATTGATATAGTCACGATCTAACTCTTTTGCCAAATTCCGCTTCAGTTTGACTCGCACAGACATTCCTCGCTTGGTGATACCCGCATCGAATAGCTGAGTTAGCTTGACATGGGAGTTGTCCGGTTTCTCCTCTGAAGTCTGACTGGCAAGTGCCAAATCGAGAGTTAACTGAGTCGGTGGTGTCTCCGGTTTACTGGACTGCTGGCGAACTGCTACTCCGGGCTGTAACGTATTTGTCTTGAGGTATTGAGGCAGCCAGTCGAGAAACGAAGTCCTTAGCAGTTCAGGCATCTGAGAGATGTCGCTGTCGTTGAGACGAATATCCATAAGAAGTTTGTTGAGGTTGTTCCCATCGTGCCATCCTCTCCAGTGAAATGTCAAGTAGTCACTGTAGCCTAATTGGTAAGACGTTACTGTAGCCATATTGTTAGTCGCCAGGAACAACATCGTGTATTATTGAGTGAGGAGCAAAGGGTGCAGTTCAGTGCTGCATTAGTAGAAATACCTAAATACCTATCAGGGATTGAAACACTGTCGCCTTCTTGGTTTCGGGCAAAACCCTTTCTCCTCAAGCTTTTCAGCATATCCAACCTTCATCTTGCTGCGGTTTCCAGTGCCAAATCAGCGTCTCCAGCAACAGCGCCGATCGCCCAAATGCTATGGTGTAATTTGGTTTACCATGAAATCCATCGCTCAAACCATAGGCTTGGAAATGCACGGGCAATCCGCATTTGGCACGTAAAGTAGCCCGATCGCGATCGGAGACAAAACACACCAACCCTCGACTAGATAATTTGTCGCTAATCTCATTAGTTCCCCCTGTCACTTGTAAATTTTTCAAAATTTTCACTTTGCCAGATTTAGCAATCTCGCTGAGGTCATCTCGCGAGCAATAAAACTTCCAATCTTCTCGCAATTCCCGATATCCAGTCAGTTTTAAATAACACAAAGCTTTCTCAAAACGGCTGACTGCTAATCCGGCTTTCTTAGCTTGCTCTATAAATTTTTCTTTGGCTATCAACTCAAAATGAAAGTTACTGAGCAAACTGGGGAGATTGTAAGTTTTAAACCGTTCTTTCTCAGGCTCATCTGGATTAGTCATGTCATAAATTCCGTAATCTAACTGGCTGATTCCCCGAAAACTTCGAGCCTCCTCAATAATTTTCTTTTTCTCCTTTTCCATACAGCGAAAAAGCTGCCCTCGCATCTGTTTAATCGTAATTCCCAAAGCTTGCTCAATATCTGCTGCAAAATTATCCGCTGCTTCGGGATACTTGGTTTTCATCTGATAATTTTTTTCTAACTCTAAATGCACGCAAGCTGACTGAATTCCGCCCCATCGTTTGGGATATTGCTTAAACTCATTGACATAGCCGTAATGAGCGCGGATAGCGTCGGATAGACTAATGCGATCGCGTGTTTCGCCATCTTGCAGCGGGTGGTTGTCAACCTCAAATAGCCTCTCGACAATAAAGTTTGGTAGCAAGGCATAAGCTTGATAAATGTCAAAGCCTGGATGTCTCCCCAACCTGCCGAAACGCTGAATAAAATTCCCCGCATCCGCCGCTTCAAATACTAAAAAGTTAATCCGAAAGTCAACTCCTACATCAATTGTCGATGTTCCCAAAAGTAAATCAGCATCTTCAACAGATTTAGACTTTTCTGTCTCACCAGTTAATCCAGTATTTTCTCGGACTTTCAATCCCAACGGTTCAAAAATTGCTTTAAACTTGGGAACTAAAGTTTTAACAGCGGCGATCGAGTTCAGGATAATTGCACCTTTACTCCCAGGATTATCTTGAAAGAATTTCAAAATTGTTGTTTCGGCATTTTCGACAATCCAGTTATAACTAGAGCGCAGGTTGGGTTCTAGTTTTTGCGGGAAAGTCAAGTTAATCGGATAACTAATCTGTCGCCAGTTGTCGCCGGCTGCAAACCGATAACCTCCCTGCTTGACTGGATCGATAATGCGATACCTCAATCTAGCTTTAGATAAAAAATCCTCCAACAAATCGTTCGGTGTAGCAGAGAGGAATAAAAACTTTTTGCCGATAAACGTGTGCTTAATTAACAGGATGGCATTGATGACACTGGCAATTTGGGGAGATGAGAAGATGTGAAATTCATCAAAGATAAAAAGTTTGTAGTTATCGTCAATCTTGGCAAATAGGCGATCGGCATTGTTTCCTTTACCTTCTTTGTTTCGCCGCAAGTACCGGAAATCGTGGATGTAGTGGAAGATGTCGGGATTTGTCAGTAAAATCTCTGAGTTGTCGGCGCGATCGCACAATCCTGCTAATTTTGAAGAAAGTTTGTTTGTGGTAATAAAATCTTCCAGGATTGCTGCATTCAAACGATAAATTTGCGGGTCTTTTTCCGGTTTAAACAGTGCTTTGTAGCCTCTCACCTGTTTTTCCTGATCTCGCGCCAGTTCGTTTGTCGGGTACAATGCTAAAGTGCTCGTGCAATTTGTCATCGCTGCCAGGTAAGCTGCTAAACTTTTACCGTCCCCTGTCATTGCTGTATTGAAGACAACATCAATAGTTGGGTCTTGCAGTGCTTCGTAGGTTTCGACTTGATGTCGCGAGAGCCCGTCCCAGCCCGCAGGTAAGGTAATGCCTGATGGAAGCGTCTGGGCGGGACATGAGTACACGGGTTTCAGCAGGATAGTGTAGGCTGTCATGGTTATCTGCCTGTAGCTTGATGTAATTTGTACTTAGACTAAACCTACAATGACACAGTTTTCTTTAAAGTGCAAGTATATTTCTAGAAATGCCGCGAAAAAAAGAAGCACTCACCCTTTCAGTCCCGCCGGAAACCAAAGAGCAGCTAGAGACGATCGCCCTTCGCCTCGGCATCTTCTGGGGTAAATCCCCCAGTGTGTCTGGGTTACTGGTCGCGATCGCCCAACACCGACTCGATGTAGGTGAACCATTCACCCTCAACTCCACCGAAGTCGCAGCCTTGCAACAAGCGATCAGACTGCTGATCGACTCAGGCTATGTTGAGCAAGCGCGATCGGTCTCACAACTTCTGATCGGTCGAGGAAACCTCGCAGCCCCTCTGCGCCAGTCCCTCCTCCAACAAGTTATCCAACCCACCGCAGCGTGGCGCATTCAAGCCGAAGAATACAGGAACCACCGACAACCCTTTCTTGTCCTGTACCGCAATCCCAAAGGAGAGGATTTGGCATATACAGCGCGCTATGCCGAGATTTCCTTTGAAGAAAAGCGTTTTTACCTAGAAATTTGGTGCGAAGAGACTGATGACATCAAAAATCCTGAGTATCCCGAACTGATCCACAATCGCTGTCTGCGGTTCGATCGCATTCAGTCGATCGTCAAAACGGACGGAAACTGGCGCGATGAAGGCTTGGATTATTTAAAAGTGTACTTGCACTTTTATCGTGGCATGGTCAACGCCTACGATCCGAGGCCAAGAGATATCAGCAATCAAGTTGTGGGAGATATCCGCGAAGTCGTGCGGAATGTCTCTAATCCTTTTTGGCTGATACGGGAAGTATCGCGGTATTGGGAAGATTGCGCGATCGTGTCTCCTCTGAAACTGCGCGATCGCTTCCAACAAAAACTGATCGCCCTCTGCCGTCAGTACAACCT
>ENA-OFDP01000756-OFDP01000756.1-metagenomes-genome-assembly--contig:-NODE-756-length-13829-cov-5.179904_pt1 | contig 13829 bp, 9 predicted proteins | sample MGYA00153389_OFDP01 | MGnify analysis MGYA00153389 | reverse complement strand
AACTACTGGCCAGCGCAGGCACAGCCCTGAGCTTGAGCGAAATAGAAGCCAGCTTTAAAGGCAAAGGCCCCTGGAAAAAAGGCCTGCCCCGCATATTGGAAACACTTGAAGCGCTGGGCCGGGCAACGCGTGAGAGCAGCGGCGAATGGCGCGGTCAGTAAGCAGGTTTGCCACAGCCACCAAATCAAACGGTAAGCCTGGGCTGAAAACTCACCAATTACCGTTGCAGGGTATTTAAGCAACCGCAGTCCGTCATTCAAGAAAGACGGCAGCCTTGGCAAATCAGGCGCTGCGCGTCGGGGCTTGAAAAAGCCACTGAGCGAATAAATCAAAACATTTGGCTGTAATGTCAACTACACATTGATGGGCTCAAACAGCGCAAGCGTTGGCAGCTTAAAGCTGCAAGCGATTATTTTTATGGGTGTCAGCACAAGACAGCAAAAACATCCGGGCAACAGTCCAAAGCTGCCTGCAACCAGACTGAAATCACAAAAAATTAACCATCGGCCAACCCTGCTTGACGGGAAATATTAATTCACGGGCTGTCTCGCTTTCCAGGCGCCGCAGCAATCGGCTTTAGCCGCGCGGCTGGTTGCCGCCTGCCAACAATTGTTGTAAATTTCGCGGAATCCAGATATCCTGAAATCTGCTTGACGCCCTTGGAGACACGTATGGCAAGAACCCGTTTGTTTGCACAAATCCAGCAGTTGCTGGCCGTTGCGCAGCACTGTGAACGCAGTGGTGAACGCTCCGTCGATGCGCTGCAGCGGCTGCATGGGCGGCTTGGGCGGCGCTCAGTTTTAAAAACCATTGCAGGCCTGGGTGGCGCGGCACTTTTGCCGGCTTACGCAGCCCCAGGCGCGGGCAGCGCTGATGTAGCCGTGGTGGGTGCCGGATTTGCGGGTTTGTATTGCGCCAGCGAACTGGCGCGCCGCAATGCGCGCCCCACAGTTTTTGAGGCGGGCGACCGCGTAGGTGGCCGGGTGTGGAGCTTACGGGGGCTGTTTCCGGGCCAAACTGCAGAGCGTGGCGCAGAGCTGATTGACACCACCCACGTTACTCTGCGCGGGCTGGCGAATGCCTATGGCCTCACGCTAGAGAGCTACGCGCAAAGCCGGTTACCTGGCGAAGAGTTTTTTTACTTTTTTGGCCAGCGCTATAGCGAAGCCCAGGTGGTGGATGAGTTTCGGGCCTTTGTACCCGCGATAAGAGAAGACTTGGCGCGCCTGTCCAATGGGCCTACTGCGCTGCGTTTTAATGACGCTGACCGCCTCCTGGATTTCACGCCGCTGTCTGACTACCTGGTACAGCGCGGCGCGGGGCCGCTGCTGCGGCGCGTTCTTGACGTGGCGTACACCATCGAATTTGGCCGCGAGACCAATCGCCAGAGTGCCTTGTCGATGTTGTTTTTCATCGCCGCCAACAAGCGCCGCGGATTCACACCGTTTGGCGTGTTCAGCGACGAGCGCTTTCACATTGTTCAGGGCAACGATGCCGTCGCCCAGCGGCTGGCGGCGGCCCTGCCCACGCCGGTGCAACTGGGGCACCGCCTGGTGCGTGTGGCGCGCGCAGCGGATGGCCGCGTGAAGTTGACCTTTGCTACGGCAGGTCGCACGGTGCAATCCCTGCACGCCGCTGCGGTGCTCACCCTGCCCGCCCCCATGATGCGGCAGGTGGAGTTTGACCGCAGCATGGCCCTGCCTGCCAGCAATCGCCTGGCCATTGACACGCTGGATTACGGCACCAGCAGCAAGATGATGATTGGCTTTAACGGCAGGCCATGGTACGAGCGCAACAACAGCAATGGCGCAAGCTACAGCGACCTGACCAACCACCAATCCACCTGGGAAACCAACCCTTCACAATCTCAAGCCTTGCAACGGGGCGTGCTTACTGATTTTTCGGGTGGTGAGCGCGGTGCGCGGCTGCGCCCCGGTAATCTTCAGGCGGAGGCCAACGCTTTTCTGGGTGACCTGGAGCGCGTTTATCCCGGTAGCAGCGTTTTGGCTCGAAGGGATTCAGCGGGCAACGTGCAAGCGCACCTGGAAAATTGGTCTCAGCTGCCGCTTTTTGGCGGCGCATATACCAACAACCAGCCGGGCTACTTCACCACCATAGAAGGGCTGTATGCCAAACCTGCGGGCAATGTTTACTTTGCAGGTGAGCACACCGATTCGTTTTACAGCTACCAAGGGTTTATGGAAGGCGCGTTGCTGTCTGGAGCGCGTGCTGCTGACGAGGTGTTGCGAGACCTCGCCTAGGCGGCTGGGCGGCTGGGTGGCTGGGTGGCTGGGCGTTAGAAATTTTGCGCGGAGGCTTCGCAAATCCAGCAAGCCTTAAACGGTGTTGACACATCTGAAGTCCCCCGCTTTGTACTTCACCCAGCACCGCGCGGGTCGTGACCTTGGCTACCCAGCGCAAAGATCATCCGCAACTACCGCAACCGCGGTGTCGTGAGACGAATGCTGCGCGCCCAAGCCAGAAAATTGCGCCCAACGCCCAGCGCGCGGCAGAAGAAAAAACCGGCAAAGTCCGATGGCTGCGGCCAGAGTTTCAAAATCCGGCGCTACGTGCCCGCGCCAGCACACTATTAAATCAGGAGCTGCTTACGCCCGTATCTATTGGGCTACAGGCCGATTTAATACTTGAAAACGACCCAAAACCGCTAAAAAACACCAAAACGGCCCAGCAGCCGTGGCCAAACATCCTGCCCCTGCAAGTCAGCGCCACAGCCCAACTACTGGCCAGCGCAGGCACAGCCCTGAGCTTGAGCGAAATAGAAGCCAGCTTCAAAGGCAAAGGCCCGTGGAAAAAGGGCTGCCCCGCATCCTGGAAACACTACAAGCCCTGGGCCGTGCCCGGCTTGAAAGTGAAAGCTGGCGAGCGCTGTAGGTGGTTTAACAAAACCCGGCTTGAAAATGCAGTTACTAGGTCTGTTAGCGCAGCGTAACCCGACACAAATCGTGACACCATTGATCCGCCGGGTTATGCTTCGCTAACCCGACCTGCTTCTCAAAACCCAATGAAATAGCGCTTTCTCACTTGGGTTGCAGAGTGATTGGTTTGTCCATTTTTTGTGCCATTGGGTAAGTTCGTATAATTCAATCATGCGTAAAAACCCTGACCGATTGGCCGAACTCCGTCGTCAAATGATTCTTGACAGCTCCGCTGAAAAGGCCTACGACGACATTACCAAATTATTGTCAGAAAGCCTTGACGTTCCCATCGCCCTGATCATCTTTATGGATGCCGAGCGGAATTGGTCCAAGTCTCGCGTGGGGTTCCAATTGGCCGAAGTACCCATCGAAACCTCATTCTGTGAGTCCTTTTTTAAGTCGGACAAAGACGTTATTGTGGTGCCGGACACCCTGGAAAGTGAACAGTTCCGTCAGCATCCACTGGTAATTGGCGAGCCGCAAGTCCGTTTTTATGCCTCAGCCCGCTTGGTCGTCAATGATCAGACTTTGGGCACGCTGTGTGCTTTTGATACACGGCCTCGCCAATTATTGCCCGAGCAAATTGACCACCTCAAAGCACTGACGCTGGCGGTGGTTGAGCTGGTGCAAAGCCGTACCAAGGCTAAGTGAGCCGTCATTGTTTGCTATATGATTAATAGCTGTTTGCGCCAGTATTTATTGGTCTACAGGCCGATTTGATACCTGGAAACGCCGAAAAAATGACAAAAAACGGCAGAAATGCCCCCAAAACCTCGCCAAACACCTGGCCAAGCACCCTGCCAGCCTAGGTCAGAGCCACCTGCTAGCCAACGCAGGCGCAGCCCTGAGCCTGGCGGACACAGAATTATGATATGGTTATGCCCGTGAAACCATTGTCAATAACAAGACTTGTTGTTATCGATACCTGCGTTTTGGTAGCAGCGGCTCGTTCGCACAATGGCGTTAGCTTCAAGCTGCTATCAATGCTGCCGAGCAGTGATTTTGAAATCGCCTTGACTGTTCCGCTTTACACCGAATACCAAGCGGTTTTGACCCGGCCAGAGCATTTGCCGCTAGGCCTGGACGTTGATGCCGCGCTCGGGTTTGTTCGCTACCTCGCGTCCATTGCCCTGCTGCATGACGTGTATTTTTTATGGAGACCTCTGTTGCGGGACCCTAACGACGATACGGTGCTTGAATGTGCCGTAGCTTGCGGCAGCAAGTTGATCTTGACGCACAACACCAAAGACTTTCGCCGGGCTGAATCACTGAGTGTTTCAGCCGTCACGCCAGCCGATTTTTTAGAACTGATCAGGAGCCAACCATGACCGCCCTCACCATTCGCCTGCCTAACTCTGTGCATCAAAAAATCAAAGAACTGGCCAAACGCGACGACGTTTCGGTGAACCAGTTTATTGCCAGCGCCGCCGCTGAAAAAATGGCGTCATTCATGACGCTGGACTACCTCAAAGCCGAAGCCGCCAAAGGCCAGCGCAGTGATTTTGACCACTACCTGCGCAACGTACCGGACGTTCCCGCTGCACCGGGCGATACCATGGGTAATTAATAGCTACGTTTTTAGGAGCTGCTTACGCCCGGATTCATTGGGCTAAAGTTCAATTTAATAACTAGAATCGAGTCAAAAACGACTCAAAACGGCAGAAAAGACCTTACAACGTGGCCAAACGCCTTGACAGACAAATCGGAGCGTAAAACCAGTCAGCTTATCGCACCAAGCATCATCCGCGCTGAATGTACCCGTCTATGGGCAGAGCGTCGTGAGGCAGCGTCAAAGCACCGCCTCCAAGCCTTTGCGTTCCAGCAAATCCAGCACGATGCGTCTGAGGCATTGGCCCAACAAGTCGCCGATGGCTTGGGCATGAAAAAGTTGCCAGAGCCATTGCCCAAAGCGCCAGCGCATCCAGAGACTTCAGAAGTTACCCACTCGGCGTTGCTGTCGCTTACGGCGCGCCCCGGCGATGGGACTATCAGTGCGCGAAAGATTGCTATTTTGGCGGCAACTGGCGCGTCAGGTAAATCCGCGATTGCCGCGCACGCTGCGTTACTGGCGCTGGGCGGCGTGGCGCGCTTTGTGACACCGCGCATTGGCCCGGTTCAAACCAGCGACGGCGTGGCAACAAATGCAGACGCGTCGACGGAAAACGAGCCTGGCTTTCTTTTTGACGCGCTGGTGCTTAAAGATGGTGAAAAAGCGGTGGCCGTTCTCTCGAAGGACGGCAACACCATAGATTTCATCAAAAACCAGTACCGCCACTGCAACCCCATCATGGCGATTGGCGCTGCTAAATCGCTGCTGAACACAGCTGAAGTTTCCCTAAAACTGCGCTTGAGTTTTTGCTTGGCCTGCCCAACCAGGGCCAAGTGCAAGAACCCAATATGCGACTTGATGTGTGGTCGGCAGGCCCGAACGCAGCAGAAAAAGATGGCCTGTTTTTAAGTTGTCAGCGCGGGTCAGACCGGAACAATCGTGATCACCACCGACATCGACTCTTTGCCGCCGCCGCGCCGCACGCCTTTGGCTGGCGGGCAGGCGCTGTAGTCGCCACCCATGGCCAGGCGAATATGGCGCTCGTCAATCAGGCAGGCGTGCGTGATGTCGATGCTGACCCAGCGCCTGGTCGCTACGTTCAGGCACACATCAACCCACGCGTGGCTGGCCAAATCTGGCTCGTTCGCGGCGTAAAAATAACCGCTGACGTAACGCGCCGGGTAGCCCAGGCTGCGGCAAATGGCAACCATGACATGGGCCTGGTCCTGGCACACGCCAGCGCCTGCATGAAAAGCCTGCATCGCCGTAGTGGTCACATTACTGCTATTTTTTTTATAGCTAATAGCGCCCATAACCTGGGCGCTAAGTGCTAACAGGGCTTGTAAATCTGCCGTTCCGTCGGTGCTTTGCCCAATAGATTTTTTACCGAATTCAGCCAGCTCAAAATGTGGTTCGGCCAGCGGCGTGCCACGCAGAAAAAAGTACGGTGTGGGCAGAGTTGCGGGGTCGGTAAATTCGGGTACGCCCAGCGTTTGCACGTCGCCCGCAGCGTTTACCAGGCTCCAGCGCACGTCGTCAGCGGGTTGGCCCACAAAGGTGTACGACTGCACGGTGTTGCCAAACGCGTCGGTTTGCTCAAACAGTTTTTCAGGAGCGCCCACGCTCCAGAACCTGACGTTTTGCGAAGGCCCGCTTTGCGGCGTCAAATGCAGCGTTTGCAGCGCGTAGGTCAGCGGCTCGGTGTAGCGGTAGTCGGTGGTGTGAGAGATGTGCAAGAGCATTAGAGCCCCACAGTTGCTCGCTTCGCGCAGCGCCCTGCCTCCCGGAGAGGCCGCTGCGCCTGAACACTTTGAGCCTCCACGGTTGCTCGCTTCGCGTAGCGCCCTGCCTCCCAAGGAGGCCGCTGCGCCTGCGGCCCGGCTAAGCCGGTTCCGCGGCCCCTGCTTGACAAGACCGAGACAAGAAACATTCGGCGTCGGCCTGGCTCAGGTCGTTGCTGGCACTAAAAACTCGCGGCTTAGGTTGCCGCCAATCTCATTCACGCGGTCTAAAAACTGGGTCAAAAAGGCATGCAGGCCGTTTGCCAAAATCTCGTCGATGCGGGCAAATTGCAATTCTGAACGCAGCTTGCCTGCGCGCCTTTGCGTTTCACTCGTGTTGTCGCTGGTGACCATGGCCAGGTTGTTCATGACTTCGTTCAGGCAGCCCAGCAAAGACCGCGGCATGTCGGCGCGCAGAATCAAGAGCTCGGCCACGCGTTCGGGCTTGATCACGTCGCGGTATACCTTGCGGTAAATCTCAAAGCCCGACACGCTGCGCAAAATCGATGACCAGTGGTAAAAATCAAAGTCTTCATCGGTGCTGCCGGGAGACAGCTCTTTGTTGGCTGCGTGAAATTTCACGTCCACCAGGCGCGCGGTGTTGTCGGCCCGCTCTAAAAACGTGCCGAGCCGCAAAAAGTGAAACGCCTCGTCTTGCAGCATCGTGCCCGCAGTTACGCCGCGTGACAGGTGGGAGCGAAACTTGACCCACTCAAAAAACTGCGAGGGGTCGCGCTCGAAATCGCCGCTGTTAAGCATGCGAATAACTTCGAGGTGAGTTTGATTCTCGGTTTCCCAAACCTCCGTGGTCAGCGTGCCGCGCACGGCCCGGGCGTTTTCGCGCGCATTTTTCAGGCACGACACGATGCTGGACGAATTTTTTTCGTCGCGCACCATGAAGTCCATCACGTCGCGCGGGGCTACCTTGTCACCATACTTTTTGGTGAAAGCGGGCTTCAGCTCGCTGATGCTTAAAAGCCCTTCCCAGCCGGCCTGGGCCGAGCTGGCAGATTGCGGCAGCAGCGACGTTTGGTAGTTGACATCCAGCATGCGGGCAGTGTTTTCGGCACGTTCCGTATAGCGAGACATCCAGAACAAATGATCAGCGGTTCTTGACAACATTTACTTGCTCCCTTGCGATTGCGACTGGGATTGCGATTGCGATTGCGACTGAGATTGCGCCGGCGAATCTTCTTCCAAAATCCACGTGTCCTTCGTCCCGCCGCCCTGCGACGAATTGACCACCAGCGATCCGTCTTTGAGTGCCACGCGGGTCAGGCCGCCGGGAACCATTTGCACGTCTTTGCCGCTCAAAACAAACGGGCGCAAGTCGATGTGGCGCGGTGCAATACCGCTTTCAACATAGGTTGGGCAAGTTGACAAGCTGAGCGTAGGCTGCGCAATGTAGCCTGCCGGGTTGGCGATAACTGCTTTGCGAAAGTCTTCAATCTCAGCGTTGGTGGCTGCGGGGCCCACCAACATGCCATAACCACCCGCGCCGTGCACTTCTTTCACCACCAGGTCTTTGAGGTTGGCCAGCGTGTACTTCAAGTCATCTGCGTTGCGGCACATGTAAGTGGGAACATTTTTCAAAATCGGCTTTTCACCCAGATAAAACTCAATCATTTTCAGCACGTACGGGTAAATTGATTTGTCGTCCGCCACGCCCGTACCAATCGCGTTGCACAGCGCCACATTGCCGCTGCGGTACACATTGAGCAAGCCTGCGCAGCCCAGCGTTGACGTGGGCTTGAAGGCCAGCGGATCCAAAAAATCATCATCCACACGGCGGTAAATCACATCGACCCGTTTTGGCCCGCGCGTGGTGCGCATGTACACAAAGTTGTCTTTTACGAACAGGTCTTGCCCTTCAACCAACTCAATGCCCATTTGCTGCGCCAAAAACGCATGCTCAAAATACGCTGAGTTGTACATACCAGGGGTGAGCACCACCACCGTTGGGTCAGCCGTGGCGGGCGGGGCCGATGCACGCAGTGTTTCTAGCAGCAAGTCTGGGTAGTGCGCTACCGGGGCAACGCGGTTTTCATTGAACAAGTCTGGGAAGAGGCGCATCATCATTTTGCGGTCTTCGAGCATGTAGCTCACGCCGCTCGGCACGCGCAGGTTGTCTTCCAGCACGTAATACTCGCCGTTGCCTTTCTCGTCGGGCGCGCGAACAATATCAATACCGCTTATGTGCGAATAAATGTTGCCCGGCACATCGACGTTCATCATCTCGGGGCGGTACTGCGCGTTTTGAAATATCTGCTCAGACGGCACAATACCCGCCTTCAAAATTTCTTGCCCGTGGTACACGTCGTGAATAAACCGGTTCAGTGCAGTGACGCGCTGCACCAGTCCTTTTTCCATCGTCGCCCACTCATGCGCGGGAATGATGCGGGGAATCAAGTCAAACGGAATCAACCGCTCGGTACCTGCGCCGTCTTCGTCTTTTTCGCCATACACCGCAAAGGTAATGCCAACCCGCCTAAAAATCATTTCTGCCTCAGCACGCCTAGCCTGCATGCTGGCCAGTGGTTGGCGCGCCAGCCAGCGCTGGTAAATCTGGTAATGCTCCCGCACCAAAGAGGGGCTGGCGTTCATCTCGTCAAACATCGGTTTCATGCGCATTTATCTCCGTCTGCGGTCGCGCCACGGTTGGCTTTGGGTTGCTGGCTTCGACTTATCTGTAGCTAGAGCTTAGCAAGTAATGCGCCCATCCATAGCCGGTCGGTGCATTTATTGCATGCTGTGATGCCAATACCGCCTGGCAACTTCGCGGTGGCACACCACGCGCCCAGCGTCTTGCGAGTTGAAAGTTGCGGCGCCGCAGCTCGGGGATTGCACCACGGCAACATATCGCTCCCGGTAGCGCGCCAGCACCGAGTCAACCGGGTGGTTGAAGCGGTTTTTATACCCCGCCTGGGCAATGGCAAAACGCGGCTGTACGGCGTCTAGAAATGGGCCAGTTGATGAGGTTTTGCTGCCGTGGTGCGGCATCAAGAGCACATCGGCCTTTAGTTTTTGGCTGAAAGCGGGGTCGCCCACCAGCCGCAGTTCTTGCGCGGCCTCCAGATCGCCTGCAAGCAATGCCGTCTGGTTGCCGTTGCTGATGCGCAGCACGCAGCTCATGGCGTTGGATTTGGCAGCCGCGCTGTAGTCGGCAGCTTGGGGGTGCAGAACTACAAAGTCAACGCCGTCCCAGCGCCAGGATTGCCCGGCCATGCAGCGCTCAGATCGGCGAATGGCTTGCAACTCGTGGCCATCTTCAATCGAGCTGACCAGCCGGGCGCGCGGCTGCATGGCCAGCACTGCAGGCGCACCGCCAATGTGGTCGGTGTCGCGGTGGCTGAGCATCAGCACGTCTACATCTGTTCCCAAAGCGCGCAGCAAGGGGGTAAGCACGCGGTTGCCTGCATCGCTTTCGCGCGAGAAGCGGGGGCCAGTGTCGTACACCAGGCTGTGGTTGGCCGTGCGCACCAGCACCGCGTTGCCCTGCCCAATATCGGCCGCCAATAGTTCGAAGTGCCCAGCAGCAGGCAACGCGGGTTGCCACAGCAGCACCGGCAGCAGCAGTGGCACGCCCAGACAGCGTACCCACAAAGGTAGCTGCATGGCCAGCAACGCCCCACCCAGCACGCCAGCCAGTGCAGCCCACAGCGGCGCCGCCGCCACACTGACAGACGCTAAAGGCCAGCTCGCCAAAACCTGCAAACCTGCCGTCAGCACACCCAGCGCTGCTGCTGCAACGTCCCACACCGGTGCCCAAAGCGCGCCCAGCATCGCTAGGGGCGTTACCACCAGCGTGATCCACGGAATCGCCACCACATTGGCCAGCAAACCCACCACAGAGACCTGGTTGAACAGCAGCAGCGACAGCGGCGTCAGTGCCAGCGTGATCACCCATTGCTGGCGGGCGTTGGCTGCGATGCTGGTGAACGGCGTGGCGAGAAAACTGGCCGTTTTAGCGATTTTCGGCGATATTTTTATGCTTTTTAGGCCTGTAGCCCAATAAATACGGGCGCAAGCAGCTCCTATAATAATAGCATATTTGTCTGTAGCTGCAGACTGCTGCGCAGGGTTGGAGGCAGCAAACAAGATCCCCACCGCCACAAACGACAGCCAAAACCCCGCCTGCATCAGTGCCCACGGGTCAAGCGCCACCACCACGGCCATGGCCAAAAGCCACACCAGCGGCCACGGCCACTGCCTGCCGCTCAATCGCAACAGCACAACGGTTGCCAACATCCAGATAGTGCGCTGCGCAGGCAAACCCCAGCCTGAAAACAGCGCGTACAGCGTTGCCAGCAGCAAGCCGCCCAGCGCGCCCGCACTGACCGCGGGCAGCCAGTGGCACAGCGCGGGCGTGCTGAGGGCAGAACGTCGCCAAGCCCAAGCAATCAGCAGCGCCGCCGCCCAAGCAAACATGGTGATGTGCAGGCCTGAAATACTCATCAAATGCGCAACGCCCGTGGCTCTGAAAACGTCCCAGTCGGCGCGGTCAATGGCGCGTTGGTCGCCCACCACCAGTGCTGCCAGCACGCCTGCCTTTTGGCGGTTGTCCACCCGCGCAAAAATAGCGTCACGCACCGACTGGCGCGCGCGCTCTATCGGCTGCGCCCAGGTGGCGGCGAGCTTTTTTGGCGGCGCGTCGGCTTTGCTGGTGCGCACATAGCCAGTGGCCTGCACGCCTTGCTCCCACAGCCACAGTTCGTAGTCGAAGCCGTGCGGGTTGCTGTTGCCGTGCGGCGCTTTCAGGCGCACCGTCATTTGCCAGCGCTCGCCCGCGCGCAGCTCTTGCGGCTGGCGCTGCAGCTGCAGCAAGAACTCAGGCGGTTGCGGGTCTTGGTCAGTGTCTACCAAAGTTTTGGCTGGTCGCGTGCCGAAGCCTGCATACCAACCCAGCAGAAGGCGCGGCGGCACGGCGACTGGCTTGCCATCCAGGTCGGCGCTGGCTACCTCAAAATAAAAGCGAACGCCGTCTTCGCTGACCTGCGGCATGGCTTTTATCTGGCCGGTAACGAGAATGTCCTGCCCCTCGAGCGCCGGATTCAGCGCTGTGGCTAAAAACGCGTGTGCCCGCAGCCCTGTTGCGCCAAAACCCACGCCGCCGGCCAACATAAAAGTTAACCCGGCACAGAGCCAAAAATGCGTGCCTTGCGCCCTGAAAAGCTGAAACCCCAGCAAGGCGACCAGCACGACGAGCAGCGCGAGGCTCCCTGCAGCCAACACCGCATAGGCCAACAGCTCGAAAAGTTCTGGCTGCTGCAACTGCAACGCCGCCCCCAGCACGCTGCCCAAAAGCAGCAAACCCAGCAGATTGGCCAGAGGCAAGGGTTGCGCGGGGGAGATGGCAATCTGCACAAAAAAACAGTTGAAAAACGGGTGGACAGCAGGTGGAAGCAGTTGGTTTTAAGGGTCAGATGGGGTTCGGGCTTGGCTCTTGCTTTAGTCTTGCTTGACAATAGCATGGTCGGCTGCGGGCAACGCAGCGGCCTCAGCGCAGTGCAACCAAATACTTCTTAAAGCGAGTTCAACTTGTCCATTCACGTCGCCCTCAGCCACATAACGCACTACACCTACGACCGCACCGTCACGCTGGGCCCGCAGATTGTGCGTTTGCGCCCTGCCCCGCACAGCCGCACGCAAATCCTGTCGTACTCGCTCAAGGTTGAGCCGCTGGACCATTTTTTGAACTGGCAGCAAGACCCGTTTGCCAACTACCAGGCGCGGCTGGTGTTCCCCACGCCAACGCGCGAATTCAAAGTCACGGTTGACATGGTGGTGGACATGGTCACGCTCAACCCGTTTGACTTTTTCCTGGAGCCTGATGCGGAGGAGTTTCCGTTCAAGTATTCAGAAGGCATGGCGCGTGAGCTTGCGCCGTATCTGATCACTGAGCCCGCTACGCCGCTGGTAAAAGCGTATCTGGAAAAGATCGACCTCACCCCGCGCCGCACCAATGACTTTTTAGTTCAAGTCAACCAGCAACTGCAAAAAGACATCAAGTACACCATCCGCATGGAGCCGGGCGTGCAAACGCCTGAGCAAACGCTTGAACTGGCACTCGGCTCGTGCCGGGACACTGGCTGGCTGCTGGTGCAGCTGCTGCGGCACATGGGGCTGGCAGCGCGGTTTGTATCGGGGTACCTGATTCAATTGAAAGCCGACGTCAAGTCACTTGACGGCCCCAGCGGCACAGAAAAAGACTTCACCGACCTGCACGCCTGGGCCGAGGTGTTTTTGCCCGGCGCAGGCTGGGTGGGGCTTGACCCCACATCGGGCCTGATGGCTGGTGAAGGCCACATCCCGCTGGCCTGCACACCTGAGCCATCAAGCGCTGCGCCCATTGAAGGCGGGGTTGATGAATCTGAAGTGGTTTTCACCCACCACATGGGCGTGCAGCGTATTGTTGAAACACCCCGCGTCACGTTGCCGTACTCGGACGAGCAATGGGCCAAAGTGCTGGCACTGGGCGAGGCGGTTGACCGTGATCTGGTCAAGGGCGACGTGCGCCTGACGATGGGCGGTGAGCCGACTTTTGTAGCGACAAATGACCGCGATGCCGCCGAATGGAACATTGATGCGCTGGGGCCAACAAAGCGCGGCTACGCAACCGAGCTGGTGCAAAAACTGCGGGCTGAATATGGCCAAGGCGGCTTTCTGCATTTTGGCCAGGGCAAGTGGTACCCGGGCGAGCAATTACCGCGCTGGGCGCTGAGTATTTTCTGGCGCAAGGACGGCCAGCCCATCTGGAAAAACGCCGCGCTGTTTGCCAACGAATCCGAGCCGTGCAACTACACCGCGCAAGACGCCGCCCGCTTTACCGCCACGCTGGCCGACAAGCTGGGCCTGGCGCCCGACTACATCACGCCTGGTTTTGAAGACACGTGGTATTACCTGTGGCGCGAGCGCCGCTTGCCCGTCAACGTAGACCCGTTCAACTCAAAACTCGACGACGCGATGGAGCGTGACCGCCTGCGCCGAGTGTTCATGCAGGGGCTTGATTCAGTCGTGGGTTATGTGTTGCCGCTCAAAGCTCCAGAGCACACGCCTGATGCAGGCAAAGCAAGTCCGCTGGCAGGACCAAAGTGGACCACCGGCCCGTGGTTCTTCAGGGATGACCGCATGTACCTGATGCCCGGCGACTCGCCCATGGGTTACAGGTTGCCGCTTGACTCGCTGGCCTGGGCATCAAAAACAGACAACCCTGGTTTGTTTGAAACCGACCCGTTTGAGGCACGCGCCGATCTGCCGCGCGCCAGCACTATGGCAGCGCGCTATTCGGGTCATGCAGTTGAGGCGCATGCAACGGCTGCTGCCGAACGCGTTGACCAGTACATGGCACGCTTTACCAAAGGCGTGCCGCCCAAATACGAAGCCCGCCGCGTATTGCAGTCGCCCACCGCAGGCGCTCCAGCCATTTCACAAACGCACGATGCAACGACCCGCATGCCCAATGCGTTTGAATCTGCCGCGTGGCTGAGCCGCACGGCGCTGTGCATTGAAGTGCGTGACCCCAAACGCGCCAATGGCCCAAAAGCCAAAGCTGACACCAGCCGC
>ENA-OFDP01000755-OFDP01000755.1-metagenomes-genome-assembly--contig:-NODE-755-length-13845-cov-18.848078_pt1 | contig 13845 bp, 8 predicted proteins | sample MGYA00153389_OFDP01 | MGnify analysis MGYA00153389 | reverse complement strand
CACTATAATAATGCTGAGAATATACCATCGGCAATTGGAACGTTAAGTTGCCCTTAGGTGACTGGATCTGTACTTGTCCCTGTGCTTGATTTGGCATGTAATTATTCGATATAGTTACTGGATTTAGCTATTTAAGACTGATTTTTAAGGGGGTCTTAGGGGGTTAATTAGCATTTAAACCCTTACTAGCTATTATACTATATAAACTTATCGAGGTTGGCTAAACCTTGAATGCTCGTTGAGGGATAGTAAGTGTATAGCTTACTCTAAAACAGTTCTAGCCATTACAGCTAATCGATGCAATTAGCTGTAATGGCTTTTTCCAGTAATTAGCCTATATTACATCATTGATTAGGGGGTCTTGGGGGGTCTAATACCCTACGTGTATTCACTTAGATAAACATCGATTTTCCAGTAATTAGCAATGAAGCTGCTAAAGGTAAATGCTTTCAGACTATTTACCTTTAGCAGCTTCATTGCGCTTCTGCCGATTTTCCTTCAATTGCTTTAAGTCATCAGCTCTAGCATTAACCTCTGCTTGATAGAGTTCCCATACTTTTTCTTTGAGCGTGATTCCATCCATCTTCGCTAATTCCTTCAAGTCATCACGTAATTTGATCGGTACAGGCATCTTGACAAATACTTCACCTTCTTTTACATATCCCATGATCGACTCTCCATTGCTAGTTACTCGCTTTCACCATCTTAAAGTACGTCGAAAGATATTGGGGGGTGTAAGACCCCTAATTGATGCTATAGTTGTTGCAAGATTTGTTTTGTTGCATCATAAATTGCAATCAAACGACAAAACCCCGCCAATGTCGAAGCTGGCGAGGTTTTGCACCCAGGCAAAGTACTGGGTGATTTACAAATAGTTATTAGGCTAATCTTACCATGTTAAATAGCACTGGGGCATCTGTTGTTGCACCTAAATATACTCGTTCGAGCATTAAATCCCCTTGCCCAGTTTGTAACCGAACCAAAGATAAAGACTGTAGCTTACATCCAGATGGTAAGACAGCCCACTGTAAGACCTATGTGAGTGGGATTGGACATGATGAATCCAAATGGCACTATGACGGTGTAAACAAGCAAGGCTTCCAGGGGATTTTTGTTTTAAAAGAAGACGAAAAGGAGTTTGTTAAGTCTCCCCGCGCCAAGGGCAAGAAGTATTACTACTACCCCAACCGTGATGGCGGTCTACTAGTACGGGTAGAAAGAATCGACTACGGGAGCGGTAAAAAGAAAGATTTTTATCAGAGTCATTGGGACGGTAGTAAATGGGTTAGTAACAACCCAGATGCAATCAAGGCAATAACTCCAATCTATCGCTACAAAGAAGTCCAAAAGGCGATCGAGCGTAAAGAATTAATCTTTGTTGTCGAGGGAGAAGCTGCGGCAGACGCTCTGTGGAACTTGGGTATTGCTGCAACTACTACCATCGGTGGCAGTGGTGGCTATGCTAATTACGGATCGTATCTAGAAGATTTAGCAAGAGCGCGGCTGGTATTAAGTCCCGATCGAGATGCACCAGGGCTTGAGTATATGTCCAACTTCAATCGGGACTTCTCTAGCCAAATTGAAAGTTGGTATTTAGCTGGTAGTGCTGGACTGTGGAAGAACCCATCAGGAGGAATGGATATTGGGGACGATCTAATCGACCACAACTATACCAAGGAGCAAATATTAACTAAAGTCGTTAGTCCAGAAGAATGTCAACAAATACTTTCCAGCTCAAGAGCTAAAGATAATGAAGATTCAGATCTAGCGGAGTCTTTAAAAAGCTCATTAGAGCTAAAAAATGGTAAAGCTCCTAATGTATTTGGTGGACAACTGGGTTCTTTACTATCGATCGCAGCTTCAAACTTTAACATTCCTACATCAATTCTTACCTTCTGTTTATTACCGATTTTTGCCAGTCAAATTAATAGTCAGACGGAATTATTAATTAATCCTGGTACCGATTATCGCGTTCCTGCTGTCCGATGGTGTGGATTGGTGGGTGATACAGGCTCTAAAAAATCTCCCGTTCTAGGAATTCTCACTAAGCCATTATCGACACGGCAAACCGAACTATATGACGAATACAAAGCTAATAAATTAGCTTATGAGGCAGAATTTCGGAATTGGAAGAACCAGAAAGCCGACAAAAAAGGCGAAGAACCAACACTGCCAGCCCCACTAAAAGATTTATATTTTAGCGATTTTACGATCGAAGGGATAATTTTATCTCTAAGTCACTACCCCGATGATGCTTATCTGTTAATGCTAGACGAGCTGGCTGCTTTTTTCTCCGCGATGGATGCGTATCGTGGTGGTCAAGGTGGCGATCGGCAAAAATGGCTAACAATTTGGAACGGCGGGGCAATCAAGGTCAACCGGAAATCGTCAGATACGATCTGTATTCCCCAGTCATCAATCTCGATTATTGGTGGTATTCAGCCCCAGACCATCATTAATCTAATTGGTGGAGATACTAACCAGCAAGACGGGTTATGGAATAGATTCTCTTTCATGGGTTTACCGTATAACCCTACCGAGGCATTTACAGAGACACCAGGAGACTTAAAAGTTGAGTTAGATAGGGTTTACCGTGCCTTGTCTAATCAACCGTCACAAACCCATGCTCTCTCATTAGAAGCTAAACCTCTGTGGAAGGCGTGGCACGACGAAACAGAAGCTAAGGCTATCTCTGAGTCTAATTGGCTAGTTAAGGGCACATACGCCAAATTTGAAGGCATAGCAGGACGAAACGCACTGATTATCCATCGTGCTCTAGCAGCGATTGAAGGAAATGAACCCACTCAATTAGTAAGTGCTGAGGTACTAGAGTTAGCAATAGCCTGGACTAAATTTGAACTAAACCAGACATTGAGCCAATATCAGATTCTCGCGATCGATGACACTAACCCAGAACAGGTAAGAATTCTCAAGTTCATTGATAAGTTTGCGGGTAAGGGGTGGATTACTGCTCGAATGGTGGCTCGTTGGTGGTCTGGTCGCGTCAAGCCCTCATCCAAGGATTTGCGCTTATTCATGTCTAAAGTTGTGGCTCTAGGTTATGGAATTTCTAACGATTTTCCCATTGACTCATCTGAATATCAAATAAAAATTATCAAAGAAGGTAGTGACAGTAGTGACAACTACTCTGAAAATGTTACCCAGTATCAAAAAAGCTTGTCACTACCCTTAGTGACAAGCTCTACACTTATAAATACTAGTATTGTTGATATACCGTCGTTTGAGCCTGTCACTACCACTATTGAAGATAGTAGTGACAATCAAATTGAGAAGGAGGGAAATAAAAATAGTAATGATGGATTAATTGAGAATATTAATAATGAGGCTCACGATGGTAGTGACAGGCTCAAACCGTTGGCAGTTGGCGATCTTGTCGAAGGGGGTAAAAAAGTTGTCACTAAGCCTAGTGACAATAGACAACCTGCTCAGAGAGAGCATTCCAGCCCTACTGTCACTACTGTCACTACTGTCACTACCAGTAAAGATAAGAAAACTTTAAAAATAGGCAATCTAGCACACTACACAGGAACTCAAGAGAATGGAACTAAACAATATGCCGGAGACTTAACCGATGACTCAGAGGATATGGAAAAAAGGGATTCTGAAGAACAGACTAGACCTAGTGCGATCGGTAGTCCATTTTCCGAACCCATGCCAGACATACGTTTGAATACCATTGACGAAACTAAACGGACTGACGGTAGTCCGGTACTCAAGCCCATACTCAGTAAGGAGTATGAGGGCAAACGGACTAAACGGACTACCGATCTAGATAGTAAAAAAGTGGAAAGCGGCTCGATCGACCCCATGCCATCTATTTTTCAGAAGGACAATTCCCAAAATCCTTCACTGAATCAAGCCTTAGACACAGGAGATCGGGTCAGAAACTATCAGACAGGGGAGGAGGGTGTAATTCAATTTTGGTTAAACAACGATCGAACAAAAGTCGCAATCGAATTTGATAACGGGGACATTTCTGATTGGATCTCCCTATCAGATCTGAGTGCAGCCTGAGAGGTTAGATTGGTAGCCTTATTGATTCCATCCTGTGCCACCCCTTCTATAAATTAGATCTGCATAGATGGAACACTCCAGATGTCGATCGGTGTGCCTGGGTGTTTATGACTGTGCCACCCCTTCTATAGATATAGGTACACATAATGGAACACTCCAGATGTCGATCGAGGCGCATGGGTGCCTGCGGCTGTTCCACTCGCTCCATATATCAAGAACAAGAGAGTGGCACATCCTAAATAGATATTGAGGACGGCATACGTCAGAGTTGATCTCCCTATCAAATATAAATGCAGCGTAAACAGTAGTGACAGTAGTGACAATTATTCTAAAAGTGTTGCCCAGTATTAATTAAAGCTTGTTACTAACGGTAGTAACAAGCTTTTTACCCACAAATGCTAATATTCTTGATATGGGGTCATTTGAGGCCGCTACTACCATTCTTGATAGTGGTAGTAACAGCTAAATCGAGAATGGGAGAGATAGAAGTAGAGATGCTGGAATAATTAGAAATTAGGGAGGGTAACTTCGATGTTGGTAGTTACTGTAAGAATTATTGAGATTTTTGGATAAGTAAATGCCAGCTTTGTAGTTACAGGTAATGTAAAGCCTGATAGTAGACTTATGAGCTGGATCGGTAGCTTTGCTGACTGTGGCCTGTTCCACCCCTTCTATAAATATAGGTATGTGTAGATGGAACATCACCAATGGATGTTGATGGGTATACATACCTATGACTGTTTCACTAGCTTTATAGATATAGGTATAAATGAGTGGAACACTCCAGATAGATGCTAGGGGAATCCATGATTATTGCTGTTCCACCAGCTCTATATGTAAGTAATCAGATAGTGGAACACCTCAAACACCATTCTCAATCAGGCTATCGACGAGTAAAGGCATGAGAGGTATTCCGTTCTCAAATTGACTGGCTATACAGCTAAAATTTGTTTAACCTTATTCAAACGTAAAATAACTGCGTAGTTGTCAGAATGAAGTTGCTGAACAAATTCAATTAAATTGTCAGCAGTACAAGGTTTTTGAAACCCACCATTCCATGTATGAAAATCATTGTGAACCTCTTGACATAACGTAATAAGATTATCTTCACAATCGATTAAATGTGGATAGTGATTTTTATCATAAATATGGTGGACAGTAATATTTACACCTTTGTTTTGTTTGTCGCGCTTTATTTCTGTGATTTGACATTGAGATTTATCTCGCTTTTTGGCTCGATCCATTGCCGTATCAATCCTTTTTTGTTTTGCTGTCTCAGCATCACCAATAAGTTTGAATGTTTTTTTACCTACTATCTCTACAGCTTCACACCATCCCCTACGATCTTTTACAGTTAGTACTTTTGCCAAATGACGAGATATTTTATTAATCCCTGAAAATGAGTAGTAGCGTTCTCCTTCAATATCATCAAAATCTTCATACAGTATTAATGGATTAGCTGAGATTTTAATTTCTTCAAATGCTTTATTTATCCTTTGAGAATTTGTACAAAATATTTTAATAACATCTTTCTTTGATAGAAAATGACGATCGTTTCTCAATATTAAAGAACTACAGTTTTCTTGAATTTCTTGGTTAATAAAAGCATTGCGAACTTTTTCTCGATGCTTAGTGATCAGTTCCTTAAATCGCGCCCAAATACTTTGAGGTTGAGTATCCTCGATGTATTTGGCGATCGCATAAGCCCCTTGCTTTGAAAAAAGCCGTTCATTCAAACTTTTATTAAGATAGATGAAATGAGTATTTTCTTTTAACTCCCATTCGTCATTAGGGTCGGAATCAAAAAAAGTTACAATTTCGTCTAATTTATCTATGCTGATTTCTAGCATCTTTGCTAAGTTAGCTTCTCTAATCGTAAAGCCATCGGTTTTCTTTGCCATGACTATGCTTCAGCCCCAATACTTTTATACATGGTTGTTAGGCGATCGAAGATGGCGGCATTTCCTGTGGAAGGTACGTCGGGATGATAAATCTTACTTAAGACATAGTAAGCATTCTTGATGTCTTGAGGCGTAGCAACTTTAGAATCTAAATTAAAAACCTGCCACGGCTTAAAATAGTTGAAAATATTCACACCATTGATACATCCGTTACCTTGCTGATTTTCTTCATTTGGAAGAATGCCAATAAGATTACGATAAAGTTTCTCCCATCCATCTTTTACGCTCAAATTTAGATCCGTCATACCATCGGTCGCCATACTGAAAGAACCAGATTTCTTGAGTTCGGTAGTATTTTTAACTGAGAAGTACTGGTAGATTGATAATTTAATCTGTGGCAATGGTAAAGGTTTTACTTTGAGCGGTTTGACTACTGGCTCCTTCTTTTTATGGTTGTCTATGACAAATAGGGCAAACTCTTCTAGTACAGAAAGATCGATACTGGAAAGTTTGGTAATTCTTGTGATCTCATGCTGAATAAATGAGTTAATTTGCGCTGCTGATTGAGCGGGTTTTGGCTTATTTGCCTTAGTTGACGTAGGTTTAGCCTCTAACGTGTTTCTTGGCATAAAGAATATTGATCGTTGAAGTACTCAGATATTATCATTCCCTGAATCGATATGCTGCGAACAGTAATCCAACACTAACCCGATCAACTTCACGAATCCACTGCCTAAAGCCCCTTTTAACCCACATTTCGTACTTCAACTTTTACGACATGTATTGGTCACGAAGACTCGACAGTTTAGCGATACTACCAATCAAAACTCGTTGACAGCAGTAACGTAAAACTAAGCCTTGTCTTATACTACTTTTCTGAAGTGCGGAATGTGAGTTTTAAGTATGGATGTCATTCGATAATTGATGGGGTCTGCCCTGTGATGAAACAATCGATCAATATACATAGTTCTGTATAAGCCCATACAGATGGAGCACTCCAGATGAATATTAATGAGTATCTGTGGATACTACTGTTCCACTATCTGTATCAATATAGAGATAGATGTAACACATTACTCAGCCAGCCTCTATATTGGGGTTGGATGCCCTTCTAATTGCTGTGATAACTGCTGACGACATTCAACTCTTGCATACCGCTCTCCTTGCTAAGATTCCTGACATTCAGGTACAGCCTGATAAGGATCGAATCCTCTTCCTTTCTCCTAAATTCTTTCTCGAAATCAAAGATGGCATCGTTTTAATGTCCGTCTTGGCACTCCCAGTCGTCAAGTTTCGACACCTCAATATCGACAACACGATCGAATCTGCTCTTAAACACTTGTAATTAAACAAGAGTCGCTTTGTGGCGGATACTAATAACCTCCGCATACTCTCAGTATGCTTAACAACTCATACATCTTTACTAATATACTGATAACCTCTATATGTTTTCAATACATACTGATGACCTCTATATACTCTTAACATATACTGATACCTTCAGCATAGGGTATGGTGTTACTGATGATATTAGTAGGTAATATGGATGGAGAAAAAAACTAAGAACAGTAAGCCAATTCTTTCAATCCTGATTGATGAGGATAAGCGATCGAGGTTTTCAGAATTAGCGCGACAGAACAATCTATCAATGGGATGGCTGGTCAATCAGGCGATCGATAAGATGCTTGAGTCTGGCTCTATAAATATCTATACATCCTCAGTAACTCTTACTGATGATGCAACGACTACCTCAGCAGCTTATATAGATGAATTAGTCAAGAAAGCCGTAGAAAAGCATTCGGCAAGTATTCTAGATATAGAGGTAATGCTGACTAACTCCATAGGCAATGTCAATACAGAGATAGAAGCAATAGAAAAGCGACTAGGTTTATCAGAGAAATTAGCAGCTAACCAAGCAGAGAGAATAGAACAGCTAAAAAAAACCATTGGCGGTCAGGTAAGTGAAATATCTTTAGACTCGATCGCTAATCCACTTGATAAATTACCTCCTGCTGATAATGCCGATGAAGACACTTTAGAGCCACAAAAGACAGAAGACTCACTGGTCGATTTATCGAAGCTCCAGGGCGCACATACCCTCACATGGGTGACATTTCTATCGGCAATTGGAATGGAGATAGAGAGGGATAAAGATAGGAAGCTTGTGCAAAATGTTAAATTGGCTAAAGTCGCGATTGATAAAGCAATGGAGTTAGGTTCTTCCGGTTGGGAGTATATTTCACTCAATCGTCGATTCATTCGGACTTAGACTAAAGCATGGAAGATACTTAATACCGCCATTTCTCTAAATCTGTCAATAAAAATAGATTTAATAACCCGATCACTATTAATGAATATCTGGGTGTCATTCAAAACCTTCTCAGAAACTTTAATTAGGTAAAAGAGCAGTTAGATTCTCAAGTAAGTTTTTCACTAGAAACTCACTTGAGAATCTATTATTTATATGTGCATCTTAGTTGCTTCTCGTAGGTGGTATCACTGATATACATAGCCTTTAGCAATCGGCTATAGTAATTTGTAGCGTCTACTTTTAAGAATAATTATTATGACACATCTAAAGGATGATGAGGTAATGGCAAAAGTACCTTTACCGAAGCAAATGCGTGACGATTTAAAGTCTATTGCTGCTCTTGATGGAATTCCAATGAAGGCATGGATTGCAATGTGTTTGAGCAAAGAATTAGCCTCGCGATCTGATGAATTAAAAGAGCTGAAAACCAGACGGAGTAAGCTTTTTTCTAATAACAATTAATTACTGGACACCTAAATGGGTACAGACAGGATTGCCAGAGAGTTATAGAGCTTGAATTTACACAATACCGGACAATTACTGGAATATTCTATATCTATCTTTGCTAATAATGGCTGAAGCCTTTTAATAGCAAGCTTTAACATTAATACCCAGATACTCTGCCAGGGTATCTGGGTAAAATATGTTATGGTATATATCAAGGGTTTCAGAGCTTAGAGTAACCCCTAATGACTCCTGTTTTTATTACTCAAAAGCTAATTTCCTGTACATTTACCAGCCTTTAAAGGCTCAGAAAAATGCCAAATGCACTTAGAGGTCACGTTAGGGTAAAGGACGACGGGAAGGGCAATCTGACCCTTCAGCTTCCAAGTGTTTACGCACAATACTACTACAGCAAAAAGCAGATGCCCATAAGCTATGGAGCAAAGAACACGCCTGCAAATATGCGTAAAGCGATGGACGCAGCAATAGAGTTACAGTCAGATCTTGAAAATGATGTGTTCGAGCCAAAAAATCTGACTAAATATAAGCATTCAAGTCAACGGCTTGGAAGTTATAGTCACATTGAAGATATTAGTGTGGTTTCATTATTTAAAGATTTTGCTAATAGCAAGCTAATCGAGCCAGGTACTCGCCGAAAATACAATACTTTGATAAATCATTTACAAAAAATGAATTATCAGCATAGCTACACTTTAAAACAGCAATCGGAGATAGATAATTGGGTAAGAGCTAACATGAAGGAAAGTAGCGTTTTGAAAATGTTGTCAACTCTCTATAGTGCGATCGAATGGGGTAAAAAAGAGGAAAAAATATCTGAGAATTTTCGTAATAAATTTAAAGAGTATGAAAAAAGATTTAAAGATTCATTACATGGTCACAGGGCGAAGAGACAGCCTCCTAAAGCTGTAGAACATCTACCTGTAAAAGAAGGTATTCAAGCTCATTCAGAAGAATGTAGAGATAAGATTATAGCTGCATTTCACAGGCGTAACAGACAGAAACGTTATCGAAATAAGATCGACCATTTAGCATATCTCATTGAATTTGCATTTCTTACTGGATGCCGACATGGTGAAGCTTTTGCTCTGGTCTGGAAAGATATCGAATATGGGAAAGACAAACAAGGCTTGCCAGAAGTTAAAATCAGGATTGACGAATCTTATGATAGTCAGGAAGGGATTACTAAAAATACTAAAACTCGTAAACATCGCAAAACACCTGCTGATGATCGAGTAGTAGAAATATTAGAGATACTAAAGCCCGAACACCCAGATCCAAATTTATTAGTGTTTAGAAATTATCAAAATAATCATTTTAATAATGATGCCATAACTCATGTATGGCTTCCTCAGACACAAGTAGATTCACGGACAAAGAAAGAAGCAAAAGATCATTCTGTAATAGGCAAAATGATTCAAGATGGCGAACTAGATTACTATATGGATGCCTATAGTACCCGCCGCACATTCATATCGATTCAACTTAATGCAGGAGTGCCTGCACATATAGTGGCAGCATGGGTTGGCGATAATGTTGAGACAATTATGAAGCACTATGCTAGACCAGATGATGATTGTCGCCCACGAAATTTTAAAGGTGCTTAAAAGATATAGGAGTAGAAATGCGACTCAGCGATGATTAGGGAATCTTAGGCAGTCTTACACCCTGCCTAATGCTATAGTTATTGCAATGTTTGTTTCACTGCATTTCAAACTGCTCTAAAACGACAAAACCCCGCCAAAGTCGAACGTGGCGAGGTTTTGCACCCAGGCATTACTGGGTGATTTAAAAGACTGATTCTTATAAGGACATTTTACCATGCTCAAAAGCGATGGTGCATCAGTTGATGCACCTAAAATTGAATATACCACTAACGGATCTAGTGGTAGTACCAAATACATCAGGTCGAGCATTAAATCCCCTTGTCCAGTCTGTGGTCGAACTAAAGATAAAGATTGCAGCTTACATCCAGGCGGAAAGATAGCCCATTGTAAAACCTATGTTGATGGGATTGGACATGATGAATCTAAATGGCACTATAACGGAGTTAACGAGCTAGGCTTTCAGGGCAAATTCATCCTCAAGACAGAATCAGAGCCAAAGTTTGTTAAGTCACTGCGTCCGAAGAACCGGAAAGAATATTATTATCCCGATCGCGACGGTCGATCGCTAGTCAAGGTAACTCGGTTTGACGATGGCGAGGGTAATAAAAGTTTCCCACAGAGTCATTGGGATGGAGGTAAATGGGTCACTGGCAATCCCGACCATATTAAACAATTAGTCCCGATCTATCGGTATGTAGAGGTTCGAGCAGCGATCGAGCGTAATGAATTAATCTTCATTGTCGAAGGAGAAGCTGCGGCAGATGCTCTATGGAAATTGGGTATTGCTGCGACTACTACCATCGGGGGCAGTGGTGGCTACGCTAATTACGGCTCATACCCAGATGATTTAGTAGGAGCGCGGCTAGCATTAAGTCCCGATCGAGATGCACCAGGGCTTGAGTATATGTCCAACTTCCTGCGGGACTTCGCTAGCCAGATTGAAGGTTGGTATTTAGCGGGAACAGTAGGACTGTGGAAAAATCCCCAAGGAGGAATGGATATTGGTGACGATCTGCTCGACCACAAATATACTAAAGAGCAAATTTTAGAAAAGGTACTTACACCTGAAAATTATCAGCAAATCAGCATTCAGGCTGAAGCTAGCTCTAGCAAACGTGTAGAGGGTGCTGATAAGTTATCAGCACTTTATCAGCATTTATCAGCAGAATCGATAAAACAGGAAGTTGAAGCAATCTTCGATCGCCACCTCTCACAACTTAATGTAGAAGCTGAGTTGACAGCATTGTCGAGCAAGCTGAGATTACCAAAGCAATCGATCGAGAAAATTTATAATGAGCTGGAACTGGCTGCTAATGCCAGTGCTGATAAATTAGAGATCGATAAAATTTTATCAGCACAATCTCATTCACTTACGCCGCTTCAAATCCTTCCCTTGACGATTGCCAATAAAATCGAGCAAGTCGCCAGAGCCAGAGGAACTAATTCAGAAGCTTTAATTTTGGGACTCTTAGTAGCTTGTAGTTCTGTTCCTCATGCGAATACTCGGCTAGAAGTAGGAAATCATGGCGATATTTTATCCATATATTCCAACCTATTTGGGATGGCTGTAGGCGATAGTGGAACGCTTAAATCTCCTACCATCAAGACCACCTTTGCTAAACCATTACGGTCGTTGCAGAAATCTTACACTACTGAGTACGACTGCGCTCTCAAACAGTACGAGCGAGACAAAAAGGCTTGGGAGGCATCAGACGGTAACGAAGATCGACCAGTCGAGCCGAGATCGACAGTCATCGTTGCAGGTGACGCTACAATCGAAAAACTCGAAGATCTGGCACTCTATCAGCCCAAGGTTTGTCCTGCACTGTATCGCGACGAGCTAATCGGATTATTCCAAGGATTCGAGAAGCATGGTGGTAAAGGCGGCGGGGATGCGCGATCGAAGCTACTTAGTTACTATGACGGCATCGCTATCAATTCTCACCGGATGGGTGCAGGATCTAAAATCTCCCAGCATGACTTTCATCCTGCCGTGTTCGGAGGCATTCAGCCAGATGTGCTGAGAATGCTGGCACAACAGATCGGTATGGATAACGATGGAACATTATGCCGCTTCCTGTACGCACCAATCTTGCGGGTCTACAAAGCTTGGGACACCGAACCAGATACCCCCAGAATCGATGTTGATACTTTCGATCGGCTCATTGATAACATCCACCGTTTACCCGCGATGAGATGCTATCTAGACGCTTCAGCACAGCGAACATGGGCTAAAATTGCCGATCGTTATAATCACGAATGTTTGAACAACCCAAAGATTTCAGCATGGCTAAAACACTCTTATAGCAAAGCGATCGGACAATTGGGTAAGTTATCGCTGACCCTTCATCTTATTGAATGCGCGAGTGCTGATAATGTATCAGCAGTTATCAGCAGCTCCACAATCGAAAAAGCAGCAGTCGCACTTGATTACTTTATGTCCCAAGCGATCGCGATGATTGCGACTACCGAAGGCAGCTTAGAATCCCATTTAGTCAGAGTCTTGGGCAAGGCTAAAGAGCTTGGCAGCATTACTCCACGCGAAGTACAGACGTTATTTTCTGGGAAGAAGCGAATTGATGCGGCTACAGCCAAAAACTACCTACAGCAGTTAGCAGCAGAAGGATATGGATTGCTCGGACAGAAGGTAACTTTTACCCCATTTGGTGTGAAAGTAGCTCCTACTGCCAGTGCTGATAATGCTGATAAAATGCTGATAAGTTATCAGCAGCCAGAACTCACAGTAGATAAAGGTTATAGTAATAATGCTGATAATGCTGATAATATCCATCTATCGAAAAATCATCAATCTAATCATCAATCCAATGGGTTAGATCCTCTAAATAGCCCATTAGGAGCAGAACTTATCAGCATTATCAGCACTCAAGTTGAAAGCGTTGCTGACAGTGATGTAGAGAGTGCTGATAAGTTACCAGCACCTTATCAACATTTATCAGCAAATGGTCAGCACTGCCAAAAATTTGAAGTTGGTAGCCGAGTTACTTATAGCGGTCAAGTTAAGCACGACCAGGGTAAACAGGGTTGGGTGACAGCAGTGGTGGGTAGTAAATGTTATGTTCGTTGGGACGGTGAAGCTAAGGAGAGTCGTTCGATTCCGTTTGCCGATCTGGAGGCATTGATGTAGCCTACCGACGACTGTGCCACCCCTCCTATAGAACCCATTTGAGATCTTTTAGGCGATCGCATAGAATAGATAAATTCAAGTAAATTGGGGCGAGAAATGGGATATTCAAGCGATGTGACAGACAAAGAGTGGGAAATTATCGAACCATTGCTACCCCAGAAAAAGAAAACTCGACCTCCGGTATGGACAAAGCGACAACTCCTCAATGGGATATTTTATCAACTCAAGAACGGTTGTAATTGGGGGGACTTGCCCAGAGATCTACCGCCATATTCAACTGTCTTCTGGCACTATCAGAACTGGTGTGAAGAAGGTGCCATCGATCTAATCATGGTCAAATTACATGGGAAAGCACGCGAACAAGTCAAAAAAAACCAGAATGGA